>Ga0172381_10007001_pt1 | contig 11224 bp, 11 predicted proteins | sample Leawel6488metaG_FD_119754 | JGI IMG/M metagenome (GOLD analysis project Ga0172381, IMG submission 119754) | Leachate microbial communities from a municipal landfill in Southern Ontario, Canada - Leachate well 64-88 metaG | ecosystem: Engineered > Solid waste > Landfill > Unclassified | place... | reverse complement strand
GCTTTAAACGGGTCAGGCACGACAAGCATGGGGATTTTCTTGTTAGGATTTTTCCGGCTTTATGCTCGAAAGTGCCTAAAAGAAATTTTCTTGCCTACCCGTTTAAGTCGGTCTTTTTTATTTTCCGGATCCGGTTATTAATCAAAAACCCTGTCCTTCCCTACTATTATATTAACACGATCTTTCAAGACACTAATCTCGGTCGGCGTGTTTATTTCCATCACGCCGTCAACGATCAATTTTTCTTCTTTATTAGAAATTTTTAAACTCTTGGCGTTCAGATAAGTTTGGTCCTTTCTTCTGGTTTGGACCAGGATATCCAGCAGTCCGTCATGCGGGTTTGATTTTATCTCGCCGCTTTTGCTTTTTAGGAGATTAATTATTTTTACTTCTCCTTTTTCCATTATTTCTAAAGAATAATCGCCTATTTCTAAGGTTGTTCCCAGACTCTGGATTGATGCTTCATTCAAGAAATAATGATTACCGGCCAGACCCAAGTCTATTTTTTCGACTCGGCGGGCCAGAAGTATATTACAGGCGTCTTCCGAATCCTTAATGCCGAAAGAAGCGGCAATAGAATTATCATCGCCTATGGGGATAATGCCCAGCAAGGTCTTTTTTTGAAAATCGCCGTAAATATCATCATTAATAAGCGCTCCGATAATCTTATTAACCGTCTGATTATTGCCGACTGCGACTATCGTTTTCGCACCGATTCTGATTTCATTTTGAATAGCCGTTTTAATGTTTTTGATCCCGGCCAGGCGCAATATTTTTCCATTCAATCCTAAATCAGTCAGCCGGATTTCCACTCGATTGATCGTCCTATTGAATTTATTTTTATTAAGATAGTCGTCGTAAACGTAAACATGCATAATAATTATCTGGTTCAACTATTTTTCCGAGGGGCTATCGGTTTCTTCTTTAGCTTTTTCGGCGCGCTTATGGTCATCAGTTATCATCATTAATTGTCCGTTGACGGAGGCGCCTTTTTCAATGGAGATCTCCCCGTATTGAATATCACCGAAAATTTTAGCGGTTCCGCCGATGGCCAGGTACCCCTTAGTTTTGATATTGCCGCGGACTTCCCCGTTAACGACAGTTCCCTTTGATTCAATGTTGGCGACGATTTTAGCCTGATTGCCGATATATACGTCTGAGGCGGTTTTTAAGGAACCTTCCAGCGCCCCCTCGATAATGATATTACCCTGCCCCTGGAAATTTCCTTTGACTTTTATTGACGCGCCGATAATGGTTTCGGCGTCTTTGAATTTTTCTAACCCGTTGTCTTTGCTAAACATATAATTTATGTTAAGTAAAAAATAAATGGAATATGGAATTGGGTATTACCCGGATAATCCTATGCTTATTGTAATTTAATGCCCCGCCTTTGTCAAAGAAAAAAACGGTTATTTTATTGTAAAAATAAGATTATTGTTATAGAATAAAAACATCTTTGCGCGTCCTCGTAGTTCAACGGATAGAACAAGAATCTCCTAAGTTCTAAATCCCGGTCCGATTCCGGGCGAGGACACATATTTTATTTAATATTAGGTAAATATAATCGTAAAATATAATTTTATTTTTTATAATTAACACTGCATAGCGGCAACCTCCAGCCTAAAGGCTGGAATGGTTGACAAGATTATTTCGTTGTTATAAGATTTTACGTCGTTTATAATATTAGTATTAGTAAATAAAGTACTTTCACAAAAAAATAATCAATAAGTATGGAAACAATCGCAAGTATTACTAAGATCATTTCCGCCAACGAAAAAATAATGATTGAAGCTCAGGGCGGCAAAGCGTACATTTCTGACGCCAAGAAGACATTCAAATCATTTATCGACTCCGATTTCAAAAATTGGGGACTCAATCAGTCCGGCAGTCCGGTCCGGCCACCGCTGAAACATTGCTTGATGTCAGCGAAATGACCAGTGGCGGAACATTCGTCCAAATCTTCACCGGAATTACTCCGGATCTCGACAAAATCGTCATGACGCAGGCGCAAATTATCCGCTTCTGCGAGAAGTATCATACCTGGCTCCGTCAGGAAGGCTACGGCACTTTCTTTTTAACGAAAGTCGGCGGAGAATATTTCGTGGTCGACGTGTACGTGAGCGATGTCGGTCTGGATGTCGACGTGCATCGCCTTGAGGATGGCAGTGTCTGGAATGGCGAGTATCGTCGTCGCGTTTCTCTCCGCAACTTATCGCTTAGTCCCTTAGGCTCTTAAGCCTTGTCCCTTTGTCCCTCGGATCCTTTGAACTTAGTCTGATTAGTCTGAAACTAAGCTCTGAGATTCCGGGGGATTTTTATTATGAATATGTGTATTTTTATTATCTTGACTTTTATTTATAATCTAGTATTATATAAATATTGCCTATTTATCGATACTTTTTTAGATTGTTCCTTGAGGAACAATCTAAAGAAAATATAAAATATTTTTAAAATAATGTTCTTTAAGGAACATTTTAAAAGGGCCATTAGCTCAGTTGGCTAGAGCGCTTCCATGGCATGGAAGAGGTCAAGGGTTCAAGTCCCTTATGGTCCACAGATTAAGAGACCTTGCTTACGCGAGGTCTTTTTTTGAAAGGGAAAATATTAATTTATTATGATAAATATTTAATTAACAGAATAAAAGATAAGTCTACATAATTCTAGACTTTTCTTTATAATTTGGCTAATATTAAATAAATAATATAATAAATAAAATGTGTATAAATTGTTCGTATCTTTTATTTTTTTGGCTAAAATTATTAAATACCAGTTTAATTATAAAGAAAAGCCGTTATTATATTTCTATTTGCACAAAAATGGAAAAAACCATATAATTAAAATAGATTTTTTATTATATAAAGTAAATATTTATGTATGATTTGATTATTATTGGAGCCGGTCCGGCCGGAATGACCGCCGGGATTTATGCGGCGCGACGGGAAATGAAAACTTTGATTATCGGGTCAGAAGTTGGTGGCCAGATGGTCTGGGCTAATGAAATCGAAAATTATCCAGGATTCGCTAAAATTAGCAGTTTTGAGCTGATTGAGAATATGAGGCAACAAACTCTTAGTTTCGGAGCAGAAATTAAGATAGAAGAAGTTAAGAAAATTGAGCGCAAAGATAATGGGAATTTTACGGTATATACCGGCCGTAATTCGTTTGAGGCTCAGGCCGTTCTTATCGCCATGGGGCTGTCTCCGCGCCGCTTGACCGTACCCGGGGAGATAGAATTTAATGGCAAGGGCATATCCTACTGCGCTAATTGCGACGGTCCATTTTTTAAAAACAAAACTGTGGCGGTTATCGGAGGAGGGAATTCGGCCTTGGACGCGGCTGAGATGATGTCAAAAATCGCCAGTCAGGTCTATCTCATTCATCGCAATGAAAGCTTTAAAGCCTTTGACGCCTTAATCAGCGAGGTTCATGAGCGTCCCAATATTGAAGTGATATTGGATTCGGAAGTCAAAGAGATTTCCGGCGCCGGCAAGGTTGAGAAGATCGAAATCATCAATAGTAAAGATAATAGCATCAGGGAAATAAAGACCGATAGCGTTTTTATCGAAGTCGGGAGGATCGCCAGCACCGATTTAGTGGGTGATTTTGTCGATCGTAATGATAAGAGCCAGATTATCGTTAATGATAAAGGGGAGACAAAAACCCCGGGGTTATATGCCGCCGGCGATGTCACTAATTGTGAAATTAAGCAGATTACGGTCGCTATCGGTCAGGCGACCATCGCGACTCTGAACGCTTATCAATATCTGCAGTTGAAAGGGAATACCCATTTTGTACAGAAAAAATATTAATATTCTGTTATAATAGAAGAATAATATAATTAGCCCCGGTCTCCCGGAATTTTTCAAATATGCCAGCGAAAAAAATTAATCTTATCGCCGCCGATATGGGTTATGGCCACCAGCGCGCCGCTTATCCGCTGATAGGTTTAAGCGCCGGAGAAATTATTACTATCAATGATTATCCGGGTATAGCCGAATGGGAAAAAAAATATTGGATTGACAGCCTCCGTTCTTACGAGCAGGTTTCGCGTTTAAAAAAAATTCCGCTTTTAGGATCTCTAATCTTTGAGGTCATGGACGCTTTTCAGAAAATCCGGCCCCTTTATCCTTTTCGAGATTTATCCCGTCCGACCACTCAGCAGAAATATTTTTTTCGTTTCGTAAAAAAGGGATTGGGAAAAAATTTGATTGAAAAATTAAACGCCGCGGCTCTTCCGTTCGTGACCACTTTTTTTGTGGCCGCTTATATCGCGGAATACCATGATTATAAGGGAGAGATTTATTGCATTATCTGCGACACCGACGCTTCGCGCGCTTGGGCGCCGCTCGCTCCGGAAAAAAGCCGGATTAAATTTTTATTGCCGAGCGAAAAAGTCCGGGAAAGATTTCTGATGTATGGAGTCAGGCCGGAGAATATTATTGTCACCGGGTTCCCCTTGCCCCAAGAAAATATCGGCGAGAAGAAGGAAATATTGATTGATGATTTGGAACACCGGGTCGCTTTGCTGGATTCGCAGGGATTATATCGCGATCATTATAAAGCGCTTTTAAAAACTATCGCTCCCGACGCTTTAAAGAAAGAAAATCATCCGGTTACGATTACCTATGCCGTCGGCGGCGCCGGCGCTCAGAAAGAAATCGGCATTTTGATCATGCGGAAATTGGCGCCGGAAATCAAAGAAAATAAAATCGCTTTAAACTTGGTGGCCGGCAACCGCCCGGAAATTAAAGCCTATTTTGAAGAGGCGGTGGCGGCCAGCGGTTTGTCAATCGGGAAGGGAATTGAAATTATCTTCGCTGACGACAAGATTGAATATTTCCGTCGGTTCAATAAGTGCTTGCACCGGACCGATATTCTTTGGACAAAACCTTCGGAATTATCTTTCTATTGCGCTTTAGGATTGCCCATAATCATCGCCGATCCCGTCGGCAGTCAGGAAGATTTTAATCGCGAATGGCTGTTATCAATGGGTGCGGGGATAGACAGTCTGGATCCGGAATATGTCGATGAATGGCTGCCCGACCTTCTCGCTTCCGGCCGTTTAGCGCGCGCGGCGGTTGACGGATTCTTGAACGCGGAACAAATGGGCGCCTATAATATTGAAAAATTATTAAACCGGAAATAAAATAGATTCTATGAATTGGATTGTAGCGGCACTGTCAGCTTATCTACTCTTAGCGGTCGCCAACCTCTTAGACAAGTTTTTAGTTGATAACGTCTTGAAAAATAGCCGGGCCTATGCTTTTGCCGCCTGTTTCTTAGGCGCGCTTGTCTTTTTGGCTTCGCCCTGGTTTTTAAGCTGGCCCGGCTGGCCGCTTTTCATTTTTAATATCGTCAACGGTTTTATCTTCGCTCTCGCACTCTGGGCGCTTTATGAAGCTTTGCGCCGGGGAGAAGCCGCTCGCATTCTGGTTTTTATCGGCGGCGTGACGCCGATTTTTTCACTTCTGTTCTCTCTTTTATTTTTTAAGGAACATTTCACCTTAAGCCAATGGCTGGGGATATTTTTTATTCTCTTCGGCGTCGTTATCATAATCTTTCTGCCGACCGGCCGCAGTTATCTGACGCGGGTGCTTAAAAAATTGAAATTAGCGCAGAATATCAAGTCGGGCGGTCTGGGCATCGCCCTACTCTCAGCCCTGGCTTATTCGGTCTACTTTTTAAGCACGAAGCAGGCTTATGCCGCTCAGCCTTTTTTCAGCGCCTTTATCTGGACTCGTCTGGGCGCCGCCTTATTCGTTCTGATATTCTTGGTTAAACGCGCCGACAGGCGGGCGATTAGCGCTTTTTGGCACAAATCCAGCCCGACTAAGAGCCGGCTTTTAGTCATTTTCAATCAAGTGCTCGGCGCGACCGGATTTGTTTTACAGAATTATGCGATTTTTTTAGGGTCGGTCGTGCTAGTCAACGCTCTGCAAGGCGTACAGTACGCCTTTCTGCTGATTATCAGTACTGGTTTAGCTTTAAGCGCTCCGCGGCTGTTAAAAGAAAATTTTTCCTGGAAGATTTTACTGCAAAAAACGATCGCCGTCGCGGTCGTCGTTATTGGTCTTTACTTTATCGCTTCTTAATATGGCTATTAATAAGAATGTCAGCGTCGGACAAAATAATAATAAAGCAAAAAACAGAGAAGATGGGCCGGCGGTTCTCCCCCGGAACTGGTATATCCGTCATCGTCGCGTCTGGCGCGCGGGATTTATACTGACTGCCGCCTTGGCTTTTTATTTTTTAAAGATTGCCGACTACTATCCCTCGAAAATTGACCTGAATCATCGCCCGGATTTTTTTGGCGTTACTTTTTCGACTAAATTCTGCGATGATTTGGAATTGGACTGGCGGGAGACTTACGCCGCCATACTTGATGACTTGAAAGTGAAATATATCAGAATCCCGGTTTATTGGGACGAGATTGAAAAAAATGAGGGAACCTACGATTTTTCTAAATATGATTATTTACTGGAGGAAGGGGCGAAGCGCCAGGTAAAATTTATCATCAGCGTCGGCCGGCGTTTGCCGCGCTGGCCGGAATGTCATAGCCCGGCCTGGCTTAATCACCAAGATGAGATTGCGATCCGAGTCGCGACCCTCAACGCTATCCGAACTGTCGTCGAAAGATACCGTCTTAACGATAGCGTTGAATATTGGCAAGTGGAGAACGAGCCGTTTTTAAGCACTTTTGGAGTCTGTCCAACTCTGGACTCTGATTTCTTGCAGCAAGAGTTTGATCTTGTCAGATCTTTGGATGACAGGGAATTGATTATAACCGGCTCCGGAGAATTGGGTTCTTGGCGCCGCCAGGCTAAGATCGGCGATATTTTCGGAAGTACCTTGTATCGCGTGGTCTATGATCCCTGGGTCGGCTTCATAAGATATCCGATTCCGACTTTCTATTACAATCTCAAAGCGAAACTGGCCGGATTATCGTCCGAACGCTTAATGATCTTAGAGTTGCAAGCCGAACCATGGGTGCCGCAGGGGAAAATGATCTATCAGAGTGAGAAAGACGTCAACCGGAGCATGAGCGTTAGACAATTTAAAGCGAATCTCCAATATGCCATCAATCTTAATTTCCGGCGATCCTATGTTTGGGGTGTAGAATGGTGGTATTTTCAAAAAAAATACGGCAACCCGGAATATTGGCGGATTGCCGAAGGGCTATTTAAATAATTTTTTTTACCCTCTGGCTTATCTAGAAGTTTCGGCTTTCTAAGATTCTGATAATCTTATCGCCGGATCTATCAACCCATTTTTTAAAAGCGTGATGCGCTTTATCGGAATGGCTTATTTTTTCCCCCCCGGTAATAAGCGATAAATCAAAATTTTCCGAAACTGACGCAATCCCCGCCCGTTGCGCGTCTGCGGCATTGCATCGTTGCTCAAAATGATGTTTGGTCGGAATAACTAAAATATCCTTCTGCAGATAAGCGGCTTCAGCAATCGATTCAAACCCGGCCGTGCTGACATAGGCGGCGCAATTAACCAGCCGGTCAATGAATTTTTCTCCATGCAGATTATGAAAAATAAGATTGGGACTGACGACGGTGGTTTCTGAATCAGGCTTGTTCCAGAAGGCCTCTATCTTCGTATTTCGGTTATTCTGGCTCCAGATAATCACCTCTCGGCTATAGCCCGGGTTCAGCAGATAAACTAAAATGAAATTTTTTCTTGTCGGTTTCTGTTTTTTTAGATTTTCCCGGATAAGCGGCGGGCAAACAATCAGGCGGCGGCGGTTGTAATCATTTTCGGCGGTGAAAGAAAGGGTTATTTTTAAACTACGGCGCGGCGCGGTCAGCCAATTATAGAATTTCAGCTCATAACGATCATTCCACCGGCCGGCCGGAAAAATAAAAGCCGGATGGTCGACAAAGTATTGATGACCGATACAGAAAAGCGGACGTTTATCGCGGTAAAGGCGGCAGTAGAGGCCGGCTAACGGTTCATAAAAATTTATCAGAGCGTCGGGATTTTTTTCTAATACTATTTTTCTTATCTGTTTTAAAGATTGCCGGTAACGGCGGAATCCGATTATCGTCTGAATAACGCTGGCCGGCATATTTATTCCCTGGCCATTTTTATCGACGATGAACTTAGGGCTGGCGATCCTAATCAGCCGATTTTTAAACTGTTCCTCAAAAAAGGCCGGCAACGGATGGTTAGGATCCGGACCGGCGATAACCGCTAAGATTTCGTGGCCGCGTTCTTCCAGTTTTGTTTTAAGAGCCAACGCTTGGGTCAAATGGCCGCGCCCTTCGCCCTGGACGAAGAATATATAAGTCATAGATGAGCGGGTAAGGGGAATCGGACCCCTCTCATAAGGTTGGAAACCTTAGGTAATAACCACTATACGATACCCGCAGATTAGATTATCTTATAAAAAAAGACCGCTAAAGTCAACCGCTGCCGAAGGCTAAAAATAACCTCCGCTTCATTATTTCGTATCCTTTAAGGACAGGGAAAAGATCAGCCCGGACAGCATGATTATGGCCATGACCAAAAAAAGATAATTCAACGGCCAGAACATTAGAACCAGAATCGAAAGGCCGGGGCCGACGATATACGCAAGAGGAGTGGTAATCCGAAATATATTGATATAAGAAATATCCTGGGCGCCGACACTCTTGAAAAAGTAAGTTTCCCTCATTGCCTCAACTAAAGCGGCGCCGATGCGCGAGAAAAATAACACGGCTAACCATAACCAGAAACCGGGGACGCTGATGTAATAGAAGAGAAACAAAGAAACGGCGAGGATGATGAAACCGGCTGACATTATTTCTTTTTCCCCGAGATATTTATCAGCAATCAGCCCGGCCGGTATTTCCAAGATTATGAACGGAATAAGCATGACGGAGAATATCGGACCGAGTTTTTCCCAGCCCATGCCTAAATTCTGGAAAAGATAGAGCGGGATATAGATAACGGCGGTGCTATAAAATAATTGAAGCAGAAAAGCGACGAAAAAAATGCCGCGAGAATCTTTCTTCGCCCAGATTTTTTTTAAAGTCGCCCCGATGCCGTCTTTCCGATATTTGATTTTATCTTTAAGTCTCTTCGATTGATACAAAAAAATCAAAAAAAACGGAATAACGAGGAAACCGGCAATCAGGAACGACAGAGTGTATTCGCCTTTGCCGATGAGATATGTCGTTAAGATCGGCGACAGGATCCAGCCGATGTTAATGAAAGTGAAATAAATCGTCCGTGTCCGGCCGGTGGAGCTGTTTTCGGAAAAATTTTCTATCAGTACGTCCATGTTTATCCAAATAAGGTTGGAGGCGACAGAAAATAAGATAATGGAAATTAAAGCCAGCCCGGCATTGCTGGCCAGCGCTAATCCCAGAAGAGAACTGGCGTAAACGATTAAAACGATCTTGGCCAGGAAATAATTCGTCAATTCTTTGATGAGTTTCGGGAAGACCAGAATAGCGGCGACAGTCGCCAGATTGGCGATCATAAAGAAAAGGCTGATGACGTTGAGAGACACGAATTGCCTTAGGAAATTAGACTGGATATAGGCCGGCAAGGCGGTTGAGACAGCTAAAAGCAGTCCTAAAAGATACAGAGTCGCCAGGAGCTTTTTGTTTTTTTTAGATTTTTTTTGAGGCACAGGCATAATGGCAAGATAATAAGGAAATAGCGGCGGCCATTATCATTAAGCTCATGATTTGTGGCCAGCGCATTCCTAAAAATTCCGGAGTCGTATCAATTTTAATTAATTCCAGAGAGAATCTCAATATAGAATATAATATCATATAAAGGCTGAGCGACCAAACGTAAAATCGCCGGGAAAATCGCTCGCGCTTTATCGCCCGAATATTGCCGCCCAGAAGAATCAAGAATATTATCAGACAGCCCAGGCTCTCATAGAGAAAAGTCGGATGGAAGTAGGCTTCGCCTATATAAGCGGCCGGGCGGTTAAGGAGCTCTATCGGTATTCCCCAGGGCAGACTTGTCGGCCGGCCGAATAATTCCTGATTGAAATAATTTCCCCAGCGTCCGAGTGCTTGTCCCAAGACTAACCCCGGGACTATCAGGGAAGATAATTTAAAAAAATTAATATTTTTGCGCCGCGCGAATAGCCAGATTATAAAGACCCCGGCGATTATTCCGCCGTGTATGGCCAGGCCGCCTTGCCAGATCGCCGGAATTTGCTCCGGATACTTTATATAATAAGGGAGTTCAAGCAGAACATCGTAAAGGCGAGCGCCGATGAGCCCGCCGATGATCAGCCAGAAAGATAAATCAAAGACAGTGTCCTGGGGGATTTGGTAATATTTAGCTAAACGAAAACTGATTAGCAGGGCCGCTACCATTCCGGCAACCAAACACAGACCGTACCAATGGATACTTATTGGTCCGGCGCTAAAAAGAATAGCGGACGGCAGAAAAGTGTGGAGAAATGTAATCATAGTTAAATTTTAGCAAGTTTAACCTGCACCCGCAACTCTTCAAGGTTACAAAAAAGCCGGCGCTTTCGTGTCTGCTTTTTCAGTTCTGATTTAATTTTGGTGCGGACGGAGAGACTCGAACTCTCAAGAGTTGCCCCGCTAGCTCCTAAGGCTAGTGCGTCTACCAGTTTCGCCACGTCCGCTTTATTTTCATCATTTCTATCTTAAATGATTATTTTTATAAAGTAAAGATTGTGTTATAATGAAAACATAAAACTAAATTAAGCTTTTTTATGTTAAAGAATAAATTTGTTCATTTTTTTAAGGAACTGACAATCAAGGATGTGCCGATTGTCGGCGGTAAAAATGCGTCGCTTGGCGAAATGTACGGCCGCTTATCCCAAAAAGGCGTGAAAATTCCCAACGGTTTCGCGACTACGGCCTCGGCTTACAATTATTTTTTGGATTCGACCGGGCTAAAAGATAAAATTAGAAAAATTTTGAAGAATCTGGATACGAAGAACGTTGCCGATCTGATGAAGCGTGGTGCGGCTATCCGTAAGTTGATTATCGCGACGGAAATGCCTAAAGACTTTAGGGAGGCGATTATTAAAGCCTACCGGGAGTTATCAGCCGGGTATAAGATCAAAAATATCGATGTGGCCGTTCGATCAAGTGCGACCGCGGAAGATTTGCCGGACGCCTCTTTCGCCGGCCAGCAGGAAACGTACCTGAATGTCACCGGTGAAAAAGATTTATTATTGGCGGTCCGAAAATGCATCGCTTCTTTATTTACCAATCGGGCCATTTCTTATCGT
>Ga0172381_10007000_pt1 | contig 11226 bp, 11 predicted proteins | sample Leawel6488metaG_FD_119754 | JGI IMG/M metagenome (GOLD analysis project Ga0172381, IMG submission 119754) | Leachate microbial communities from a municipal landfill in Southern Ontario, Canada - Leachate well 64-88 metaG | ecosystem: Engineered > Solid waste > Landfill > Unclassified | place... | reverse complement strand
TGTGCTCGGATTGCCCGATGCCACCCGCTCGCAGGCAAGAAAACAACTACCCTGATCTAATTTTGTGCAGGGGTTTATGAAGCGTGTTTTATAAAATTTTGCCAAATGTGTGCAAGCCTGCCGGCAGACAGGGATTTACGAGCCGCTGAAGTGGTCCAGACCCCGCGTAAGTTGACACGGAAGTGGCGAGTAAACCGTCAGCACACGGCAAAATTTTTCAACACGCGAATAAACCCCCGGAGCAAAATTTAAAAGAACACTTATATAACTTTAACTTCTCTTTTGCCTTTAACCACTTCTCCAATAACCCAGGCTTTTACTTTCCTGCGGGAAAACAGGCCAATGACATTATCGGCATTCTGTAATTTTGTGATCAAAATCATGCCGATACCCATATTAAATGTATGATACATGTCTTTATCGCAAATTTTCCCGCGCGCCTGGATAAAACGGAATATTTTAGGGATCGGCCAGGAATTTCTATAGATATTCACCGAAACGTTACCGGGCAATATACGCGCGATCTTATCATAGAACGCGCCGCCGGTAATATGCGCCACACCGCTAATATCGAATTTACGTAATACCTCCAAAACCGGCTTAACATAGATACGCGTAGGACTAAGCAGCTGCCTGCCAAAACGTTTCTGTTCTACCGTTGAAAGCGATTTTCTCACCAGAGAATAACCATTAGAATGTATGCCGCTGGACTCTAATCCAATAACTACTTCCCCGGATTTTATCTTAGTGCCGTCGATTATCTTATTCTTCTCAACCACACCTACGCAGAAACCAGCCAGGTCATATTCCCCGGGCTTATACATACCCGGCATCTGCGCTGTTTCGCCTCCGACCAAAGAACAACCCGACAAACAGCATCCGGTATTCACTCCCTTAACTATATCCAGCAGTGTTTTATCATTGAGCTTGCTGAAAGCAACATAATCCAAAAAGAATAACGGCTCAGCCCCGGTACAAAGAATATCGTTTACATTCATGGCCACCGCGTCAATACCCACAGTATCGTGCTTATTGCAGATCTCGGCGATCTTTAATTTAGTTCCTACTCCATCGGATGAAGATACCAAAACCGGATCCTTATATTTATTCTTAGGAAATCTGAAAAAACCCCCGAACCCTCCGATATCTTTTAAGACTTCCGGCCGGAATGAGCCGCGGACAACTGATCTCATTTTTCTCTTAAGGATATCCATTCTCTGAATATCAACTCCGGATTTTTTATAATCAATAGCCATAATTAAAACTCCCCCTGTCCGCAGCAGCGCGACTCTAATGAAAACTTACTGTGTTTTTTTTCTGCTTTGATAGGATATTTACCAGTCCAGCAAGCTGTACAATAATTATTCTTTCCGCATTTAAGGCACCCCAGCATTCCTTCCAGGCTCAAATAACCCAAACTATCCACTTCCAGATATTGGCGGATCTTCTCAAGAGAACTGTACTTGTTGGCGATCAACTCGCTTGCGCGGTGGAAATCTATCCCATAGAAACAGGGAAAACGGTGAGGAGGACAGGATATCATCAAATGTACCTCTTTTGCCCCGGCGCGGCGCAAATTCCGAACGCGGATCTTTGAAGTGGTTCCGCGCACGATAGAATCATCCACGATCACGATGCGTTTACCTTTAAGAATATATTTGAGAATATTGAATTTCACTCTTGCTCCGATCTCGCGTGAATCCTGCGCCGGCTGAATGAATGTCCTGCCCACGTAATGATTGCGGATTATCCCCATCTCCAAAGGTATCCTGGATTCTTTGGAATACCCTAAGGCAGCGGAAAATCCCGAATCCGGCACCGGTACGACCAGGTCAGCCACAATAGGATATTCTCTGGCCAATTGTTCTCCTAATTTCCTGCGCACCGCGTGCACCGTTTCGGAGAAGATCACGGAATCCGGGCGCGAAAAATATACGTGCTCAAAAGTGCAGAATGAATGTTTATTGCGAACCCCTGATTGCCCAAACTTAACTGATCTTATTTTATCTTTAGAGATAAAAATTATCTCTCCAGGTTCAACTTCACGAATGTATTTTGCTCCGATCAGGTCAAACGCGCAGGTCTCTGAAGCCAGGCACCAGGAATTACCGATCTTTCCTAAATTAAGGGGCCTGAACCCCAACGGATCCCTTACCCCGATAAGCTGATGGTTATCCATCATCACTAAAGAATACGCCCCTCTTATTCTTTTAAGAGCAAAAATAAGGCTTTCCTCAATATTACGCGACTTTGCCCTTGCCATTAAATGGATGACCAGCTCAGAATCAGTTGTAGTCTGAAAGATCGAACCTGACTGCTCCAGATACTGGCGGAGCTCCAGAGAATTCACCAAATTTCCGTTATGCGCGATGCAGATCGAACCCTTGGCAAAATCAATTAAGAGCGGCTGGGCATTTTTCAAGACGCTTGAGCCGGTAGTCGAATAACGCACATGGCCCACAGCCATATCGCCCCTTAACGCGGACAGGTTTTTTTCATCAAACACTTCATTGACCAGCCCCATATTTTTATGCAAGGTCAACACGCCTTTATTATTTGCCACTATGCCGCAGGCTTCTTCGCCGCGGTGCTGCTGAGCGTAAAGGCCCAAATATGTCAACCAGCTGGCATTCTTATAATTAGCTATGCCGAATAAACCGCAATATTCTTTTGGCTTATCATTACAGATATCTTCGCGCATATTCCACCCCGTTCCGAAAAATTATTAAACCATCCGCTTCTTTCCTATTTTTATTTTTCTGCCTGGCCGGATGCTGTAAAAAACTGATATGCCGCTCCGGATGCGGCATAAGCCCTAAGATCCTTCCTGTCTCGTCGCAAATTCCCGCGATATCTTCAACCGAACCATTAGGATTCTGCGGATAGCCGGCCGTTTTCCCATTTGAGCCGCAATACTGAAAAACGATTTGATTATTTCTTTTTAACCTATTCAACACTGCTTTATCTTTGGTTATAAATTTCCCCTCTCCATGCGCCACCGGTAAATAAATAACCTCCGGCAGATTTTTCGTCCACACACATTTTACTTGCCCCTTGCCCCTTGCCCCTTGTCCCTTTAAATACACCCAGCGGTCCTCAAACTTAGCCGAATCATTCACAGCGAGCGTTACATCTTGTTTTAATTCATTATTTCCGGGCAAAAGCCCGGCCTTGGCCAATACTTGAAAACCATTACAGATACCGATGATCAATTTTCCCTGAGCCACAAAATTCTCTAACTCTTTGGTTAATTTACATCTTAATTCATTAGCCAGGATCTTTCCGGCTGCGATATCATCGCCATAGCTAAAACCGCCGGGCAAAGCCAGGATCGCGTAAGGCTCCAGCGATTTTTTCTTATTCACCAGGCTGTTAATATGCGCTAACTCCGCGGCTGCCCCCACCTTAGTAAAAGCAAAAGCGGTTTCTTTATCGCAGTTTGTGCCGGCCGTCCTTAATACACAGACTCTAATTTTCGCCATAGAATTTTTTAATGATCTCTACTACTTCTTTTGGGTCATCCGTGATCTGAAAAAGTTCATAATCCGACTTATTGATATTGCCGTGTTTGAGCACAACTTCGCGAAGCCACTTAGTCATGCCTTTCCAGTATTCGCTGCCGAATAAAATAACCGGGAATTTCTGGATACGCTGGGTCTGGATAAGATTGATCGCCTCGGTAAACTCGTCAAGCGTGCCGTAACCTCCGGGCATAATCACAAATGCTTTGGCGTATTTGACAAACATGACTTTCCGGACAAAGAAATAACGAAAATCCAACAAAACATCCACATATTTATTTGCCTTCTGTTCGCTGGGGATCTGGATATTCAGGCCCACAGAAACGCCCTTTGCTTTTTTCGCCCCCTTATTCGCGGCTTCCATAAGCGCCGGACCGCCACCGGTAATAATAGCGTAACCGGCTTTTGATAAAAGAAAGGCGATTTGTTCGGTGTATTTATAATATTTATTGTTTGTTCTTAAACGGCTGGAGCCGAATATAGAAACAGCCTTGCCTATGTTAGAAAGGATTTCAAAACCATCCACAAACTCGGAAATGATCCTGAATATCCTCCAAGTATCCTCATTGGTAAAATCATCTCTAACCTTAAATGTATGCATAGTTCACCTCACCATTTTAGAGTTTGTTGCCAGCTTTTCTTTAATGATCCGATATCGGCATTAACGCATATCTTGCCATCTAAACCATAGATCTTGAACATTTTTGACCTGGAAACACAGCCTATCAGGCCAAACGGCATACCTTTAAGCAACGCCTCGAATTTTTTCTGGTTCTTTTTTTCTACTTCTACGACAAATCTAGAGTTTGACTCGGAAAATAAAATAAAGTCATTTCTTCCTACTTGTCCCTTATACCTTGCCCCTTGCCCCTTTTGATAGGGCACTTCCTTCAAAAATAAATCCATCCCCAGCCCGCCCGAGAAAGCCATCTCGGCAGCTGCCACGCCTATACCGCCCTCAGAACAATCATGCAAAGCGCTTACCAGGCCATTGGCAGTTGCGCGACTTAAACAATCAAACGATTTTTTGGCCTTAGCCGTATTTACCTTGGGGACATTATTGCCGATCGCGCCTGCCAGATCAAAATAATGCGAAGCACCCATTTCATCCGAAGTATCGCCGACAATATAGACTAAATCCCCGGGCTTTTTCGCGTACATGGTAACCGCTTTATTGATATCGTCCATGACCGCTATGGCTGAGATCAAAAGCGTTCCAGGTATGGAAACAGACCTGCCGTGCACGGCAAACTCATTATTTAAACTATCCTTACCGGAGATAAAAGGCACCTTGAATCCTTTTGCCGCGGCGTAACAACCGTAAGAAGCCCTGACTAAAGAACCAAGCCGGTCAGGCTTATCCGGATTTCCCCAGCAGAAATTATCCAAAATAGCCGTTTCTTTTAATGAGCCTCCGACCGCGATAATCTGGCGCAGCGCCTCATCGATCACAGAAGCAGCCATCCAATAAGGGTCGATCAAACTATAACGAAAATTAATCCCATTGGAAACAATAATACCTTTTTTTGAATCCAACACCGGACGGCAGATACTGGCATCAGACGGGCCGTCGTTTAAAACCCCGGTCAACGGCTTAAGCACCGAGCCTCCCTGGACCTCGTGGTCATATTGACGGATAACCCATTCTTTGGAGCAAATATCTAAATGCCCGAGTAATTTATGCAACGAGGGAGCCAGGTCTTTTGGGCAATTTATTTTCGGTTCCTTGTGGCGCAAGACGCTGAATTCGGCTTTTCTTTCCAGCTGCGGGATACCTTCATGCAAAAACTCCATATCAATATCGCAGACTATATTGCCTTTATAATAAAGCTTGAGCTTTTTAGTATCGGTAAATTCACCGATAATGGTGGCCTCAACGTTTTCGGACCTGAAGGCTTCCAGCAATTCCTGCGCCTTTTCTCTAGGGGTTGCCATGACCATTCTTTCCTGCGATTCAGAGATCCACATTTCTGTATATGAAAGCCCCTGATACTTCAGCGGAACTTTATCCAAATATACTTCCGCGCCCAATTCAGCCGCCATCTCGCCTATCGCGCTGGATAACCCGCCTGCTCCGCAATCCGTTATTGAAGAATACAGCCCTTTATCGCGCGCGGCCAAAAGCACATCCATGGTTTTCTTTTCCTGGATCGGGTTACCTATCTGGACCGCGCCGCTAGAAACTGTTTCTGATTCATGGGTCAGCTCACCCGAAGAAAAAGTCGCTCCGTGAATTCCGTCGCGGCCGGTCCTACCGCCGGCAACAACAATATAATCTCCGGAATTTGTCTGCTTAAAAGATTTATCTTTGGGCATGATCCCGACAGTACCGCAATACACAAGGGGGTTACCGACGAATCTTTCGTGGAAATGGATCGAACCGTTCACTGTGGGAATACCCATCTTATTGCCGTAATCTCTTACCCCTGAAACAACGCCCTTCATCACCCGTTTAGGATGCAACGCTCCCGTAGGCAATTTACTGAACGGATAATCCGGCTCTCCAAAACAAAAAACATCAGTATTTAAAATTGGTTTTGCGCCCAGCCCTGTACCCAGGCAATCGCGTATAACTCCGCCTACTCCAGTATTAGCTCCGCCGAAAGGCTCAAGAGCAGAAGGATGGTTGTGCGTCTCAACCTTAAAACAGACATTATATTTATCGTCAAACCTGATTATTCCCGCGTTATCCTTAAACACTGACACGCACCAGGGCTTATTCAGCTCCTTGGTAACCTTCATAATCGTGGATTTAAGTAAATTGTCAATTTTTCTGGTGACTGGTGACTGGTGACTGGTGACTTCCTTATATTCTATTTTCCCCCTGAACGTCTTATGGTAACAATGCTCTGACCAGGTCTGGGCAACAGTTTCCAGTTCGCAATCAGTAGGATTGCGCCCAAGGCGCTTAAAATAATTTTTGATCTGGCGCATCTCATGGATATTTAAAAAAAGCTGCCCCTTCCGGGATATATCCAGCAAAACCTCATCCGAAGCAGCCAAGAGATCTACTGTGATCAATTTAAAATCATACCCCACCTGAGCGACTGGCGACTGGCGACTGGCGACTGGCGACCTTACTATATGTTGTATCAGTTTATTATAGAGTAATTTGTCGGCAATAGTATGCAGCTGAGCCTCAGAAATACATCCCCGGATAAGATATTTTTTCGCGGTTTTTACTGAAACGGCCCCTGAGATCCCCAGGTCGAATATCCCCTTTAACGTGGATTCTTCCACGGGATCCATAACTCCGAGGTTATAAGCGATCTCCACGACTAACTCTTTTGTCTTTTTATTATTTTCTAAAACGGGCTGGCTTATTATACGGAAGTCCTGAGTAACAGGATCAATGAGCAATTCAGAACTGATCTTTAGAATATCTTTTTCAGAGATCCCGCCCTCGATAAGATATACTTGCACGAATCTCACCCCGGAAACAGCAAAATCACCCAGGTCAGATATGTCTTTTTTAATACCTTCGCCGACGGCGTCAAAAACACCGGGCTTTTCTTGTACCTCTATTCTATACACCATGATGAACTAAATATGAGGCCTGCCTGCGGCAGGCAGGCTAAAATGGCAGGACAAAAATTACAACCCTAACCGGTTAAAAATCTTGTTTACATTGCGTAAATAATAATCCAAACTAAAGATCTTATCCAACTCCTGTTTACTTAAGGCGCGGCTTACCTGCTTATCTTCTGAAAGCGTTTGTTTAAAATCAAGGCTATGCTGCCAGACAGACATGGCATTCTTCTGCACCAGGTCATAAGCGAGCTGCCTTTTCATCCCCTTATTCATCAGCGTAACTAAAACCCGCTGGGAGAATATCAAACCCTTTGTCTTAATAAGATTTGCCATCATATTATCCGGATAGACCAATAGCCCATCTATAACCTGAATGAATTTATTCAGCATATAATCCAGGGCGATGGTAGAATCCGGCATAGTTACGCGCTCTGCCGAAGAATGGCTGATGTCGCGTTCATGCCAGAGGCTGATATTTTCAAGCGAAACTATCGCATTGGCCCGGACGATCCTGGCTAAACCACAGACGCGTTCGCAGATCACCGGATTACGTTTATGAGGCATGGCAGAGGAACCTTTCTGCCCCTTGCCAAAAGGTTCTTCGGCTTCACGCACCTCAGTTTTCTGAAGATGCCTTATCTCAGTGGCAAATTGTTCCAGGCAAGAAGCTATTATCGCTAAAACCGTCATGAATTCAGCGTATACATCGCGCTGAATAACCTGAGTGGCGATCCTGGCTGGTTTTAATTTCAACTTACGGCAGACATACTGTTCGATAAAAAGATCAATATTTGAATATGTTCCTACGGCTCCGGAAAGCTTTCCCCAGGACACAGCTTGCCTGGCCTGAATCAATCTTTCCAAATTTCTTTGCGTCTCGTCATACCACAAAGCCATTTTTAATCCAAAGGTGACCGGCTCAGCATGCACCCCATGCGTACGGCCGATACAAGGCGTATTGCGGTATTTTTTGGCTTTTTTGAATAAAGCGGATAGGAGCCTCTTCAGATCATCAATGAGAATATCCGCTGCCTGAACAAGCTGAACGCTTAAAGTCGTGTCCAGAAGATCGGACGAGGTTAACCCCTTATGCAGGTATTGAGCATCAGGGCCTAAACGTTTTGAAACCGAATGCAGGAAGGCAATTATATCGTGCTGGGTTTTTTCTTCATATCTGGAGATCTCACTAAGGCGAAAATCCGCTTTTCTTTTTATCCGGGATACAGCTTCTTTAGGAACCTCTTTCTTAATGGCGTATGCCTCTAAGGCAAGAAGCTCAATATCAAGCATTATCCTGAATTTGTTCTCATCTTCCCAGATATTAGCCATCTGAGGAAGGCTGTAGCGGCTGATCATTTCATCTCCAGTTTTGACACTACATTATAACAGAAATTCCTGAAGCCGCAAATAAATTCAACGCAAGATCTTGAGGTGGCTTTAACCGCGGAAAACTTCGCTTTTCATCACAAAATACGCCGTGAATATGGCGCAAATATACGAAATAACATTGGCCGCGCTGGCATTATTGAAAATCATTCGCGCAATTATACTGGCGGCTAAACCGGCCACAAGGGTCAAAATAGCCTTCAGGCTAAAACCAAAAAATAAACTTAAGAGTATTAACAAGGCAAAAATAATTAAATATACACCTTTTATCTTCTGCAGGCTAAAATACCAGCCCGGATAATTTCCTTGATACGCTTTTTGGCGGTTAAACTCTTTTTTCCAGGCTTCCTTATATAGATCAGACGGTGATTGCCCTGCTGCGGACTGGATCTGCGGTTCAGAAGAAACTGGCTGCTCGGCTTCAATTGAAGAAATGTCATCAAGGAAATAAGTCAAAGGAGTGCCTGCGATCTCCACTTTGACATAAGAATCCGTTCTTTCAATTATCCTGCCCTGGATCTGCTGGCCGGATTTAAGTTTTATTGTTTCCGCGGAAACACCGGAAACAAGAAAACTGCATAGAAATATAACTGACAGAAGAATGCGTCTTTCTCTCATCTGCTTATTTTAGTACAAAAATGAACCGAAGCCAACAAAAAACCCGCTTAACTAGCGGGTTTTTTGACTATTCAAGATAATATCTTTCTACTGATTACTTGTTACCCTTCGGCATGCAATCCATCTTGCCTTGCTGCATCATCGGCATAGGCATCTTATCATGCATCCGGGACATCATCATTTTCTTCATCGGACAACGGCCGGTAGCTAAAGTATAAGCTCCTGCGCCTAGAATGATCGTTGAAGAAAGCCACAAGAATGCCGCGACAACATATCCAAAAGCCTTTAACCCCTGCGACTCCGCCTTACGCAAAGTTAACAACACAAAAAAACTGACAGCCAATAACACGGTTGCCGGAATAAAAGCAAACAAACCGCCAAGCCTCATCATCATATTTCTACCCTCCTAAAAAACGCCTTGCAGCGCCTTATTGTTTTCAATTACACAGGTCAGTCTACTCTATAACTTTACCTCTTAACCTATGCAACATATTATATAGGGAATAAGGTGAATGTCAAGGACATGGGCGCAGATAAAGATAGATAACGCATGTCCACCCCTATATTTGGACGAATATTTGTTTAAGGATGCGGAGTAATTGCGAAAACTACGATTTCTCCACGCGTGCGGCCATAATAAAAGAAGATCCGATAGGCAGCTGGTGTATCTTGTTCTGCGTAGACCTCAAAAACCTTTTCACCATCTGGGCCGAATAATGAAAAATACTGGTGAGTTTGCAGGCTTGGGTGACGCGGATCTTCTGCAAGAAATTTTAACGCTTTAGACACCGCCTTTAAACGTTTTTCTAAATGTGCAGAATTTTTAAGCTCTTTTAAGCTTTGCTTTGCACTAGGCGTAAAACTTAAAGAATAAATCATAAATCGTTCAAAAAGCCTTCCAAATCGTTTACTTTCTCTGCCTTGCCCTCGCCTGCCTCCTGTAACCCTTTGCGAACTTTGCCTATAACTTCAGGGTTATTGTAAACCCAGGCTTCGCTGCTTGGAATTGATACTGCCGGCCTAAGAAGAATATCCCCGCACTTACCTACAAATACCTTGTAAGAGTCAATCCTCATCTTGCTCATCATAAGCCTCTGAAGCCTTCCGCCTAAAGTAATCCTATGCTTTGAATCTAATGACCGCGTATCTACAGACATAAACTTTTCTCTTATCTCAACCACTTCCTTCTTTTTTAGTAAAGCTTTCATCGTCTTCATCTTGCCTCCCCCTTTTCCATTTAAAGCATACCACATGGTGGGAATATTGTCAAGTGGGAAAGTGGGATAACAATTGTAATTACTCATTCCACATTAAAGATTCCTCCAGCGCGAATTTTGCAAAAGCCCTAAGCTCCTTATCCGGATTCAAGTTAAATCTGGTAAGAATAGTTAAGGCCGCGTCTGAAATTTGATGCGCTAAAAGAATTAGAACCGCCTCTTTTGTCCTTTGCATCATGTTCTTCTGGAACAAAAGATTCCCCGTATTTACAATCTCTTCTTCCGATAGATTATCATAATCCTTCGGTAATAACGCATGGGCGCTAATGAATTCTCCGACTGCGTCTTTTGAGATATCACTGGCAGCAATGCTTCCCGCTAACATCTGAATCCTGCTTTTTTGATTCAAGAATCTCCAAAATTCCCTTTCTGTCATTCTACCCTCCTTTACTACAATAGACGCAAGGTAAGGCAAAATCTAACATAAAAATAGCCCTGATCAGCAATGCTAATCAGGGCTTAAGTTATCTCTCATTCTGGATTTCGAGAGATTTAAATGGTTGCGCAGGCCAGTCTACTCTATAACTTTATCTCCTAACCCACGCAAGCATATTATATAGGAAATAGGGCAAATGTCAACGGACTATACGCAAATAGAGATAGATTTTATGTCCGTTTTGTCCGGTCATCTTAGGCTCTCAATTGCGTAACTCTTTGAGAGATTAAGAGATAGATTTGTCTGTCTCTCTTATCCCGGACATTAGTAATTTAGCGCCTTTCTGTGCGGCTTCCTTCTGCTCTTTTAGATATTCTTTAAATGCTGCTTCAGCAAGTATCTCAGCAACCTTATCCATCCGCCCAGCCATATCATCAAAGACTAACTGGACATAATGCCTGGGTGCTCTGAAGGTACAGTTATACTGAACACTATCATTCTTTTTTGGTTTTTCTGC
>Ga0172381_10006999_pt1 | contig 11227 bp, 10 predicted proteins | sample Leawel6488metaG_FD_119754 | JGI IMG/M metagenome (GOLD analysis project Ga0172381, IMG submission 119754) | Leachate microbial communities from a municipal landfill in Southern Ontario, Canada - Leachate well 64-88 metaG | ecosystem: Engineered > Solid waste > Landfill > Unclassified | place... | reverse complement strand
GCGATGTTCAAGATCATCTTGGCGCGGCGATTGGTCAGTGGTCGCTTCAAGACATCGTTCCTATCGTTGAATCGCTGGAGAACATCAGCGACAGTGATCGGAAAATCATTATTGACGATGTGCGCAACGCGGATTGTCTTGCGCATCATCCGCGCGACATTTTTGCTTCTCTTGAAGCCGCGCTTGACAGCGAACAGCGTGTTCAGTTCCTGTCGCGGATGTTGGTTGGTGATCCGACATGTGGTCCGACGTTCGGTCCGATCGAGATACGCACTATGATACGCATCGCGACAGATGCGGAACTTCACATATTGTTCCAAAAATTGCGCGATGTTCCATTTTATCGCGCGGAAAAAGTCGCGATGCAAGAAAAATGCGCGCGCGAGATGGGAAGGCGCAACATCGGACTTTCGCTTTTGCTCAATGATCGCGAGATAAATCGCGTGGATGATGATGACTGCGCGCCAATTCATGTGTGTGCTATCATCGCGGCGATCAACGGAGCCGCGAACGGGATGGAACCGAGTGTGTGGTTCGCGCCTGATGCGATCGCGTATGTTGACACAATTGCGGATGCTTCGCATGCCGAACTTCTGCGCGCGCTCAGTCAGCCGAAATATCGCGCAAAAGTTGTGATGACGACGCGCATCGCACAGTACATGTGGATGCCGCTTCTTCTCACTTCCGCGACGCGCGAAATCATGGCAAGCGAGCTGCAAATCGTTGCACCGGGAAAGAGTGAACTGCGCCCAACGTACAGTTCGAAGTATAGTCCGACAAGTCAGACGCTCTTCTTTGGTACACTGATTCCCGCGGACATCGTGATGGAAGTGCTGAAGTTCGCGGAAAGGTTTCCGAACGGCGCGGATGCAATCAAGCTTGTGATGCGCGGATTCGACACGAGCGCATTTATTGCTTGATACGCGCGTTATTTTTTTGCGCGATATTAGAATGTCGCGAATCCAAATAAATGTCGCTTCTTTCTGTTTTCGAAGACGCATACATCGCGCAATATATTTTATCGTTCATTTCGCCTCACGAAATGTCGCGCGCCGCATTGCGCTCAACTTGTCGATTGATGCGCGCCACAATCGCGCCAACTGGTGGTCATTATTCGCGCAATAAATCGCATATAATGTACAGATACGCGCTTTATCACGGAAATGTCGCGCTGGTTCGCGCGATCGAGCATAATATGGGAACTATATTTTGTACACGGGAAGCGCGCGATTTCGCACAAGTTACTATGCGAAATATTCATTTGATACATTCACCTGATGGATTCGCGTGCGTATTGCCTGGTATGCTGGTGGATGGTAGATGTCAGGTGGTGTGGAATGCGAAAGATGTGGAAATCGTACGAAACGGGTGCACATATTATGACGCGTTTGATATCGTAGATCAGATTGTGAGTCGCGCGAAATTATCGATGCGCGATGATTGTTATGATTCTCCAGATATGGCGTTTCTCATGCATACGCGAAACGCACCACCCGGAATAATTGCGCTTATGTACGCGATGTATGGTAATTGTTCCGCGTGTCATGCCGCCGCGCGATTTATTTGTAATGATCCGTCAAATGAAAAGCAATCTTGGGCGAGCGATATTTTTCGCATCCTCGGTAGACGTTCTTGCGCGCGCGAACTTTTGGCGCAATTATGCGGAACGCCAAGTGTCGCGCAATTATGCGGAACGCCAAGTGTCGCGCAACACGTGCCTCAAAACACGCGCCTCTTAATCCATATGATGTATGGTGCGTGTGATATTGGCGCGCGCGATGTCGCGCGCGATGTCGCGCAAGTATTCAAATATGTTGGCGGTAATATTCGCGTTCCATTTGTCGATGCGTATGATATTGCGCTTCCGCAAAATGAAATGATGTGGCGCGAATTGTGGATCGAAGCGTCGCGCGATAATTCGCGCGAATCTTCATTCGCGCATATCTTGTGTACAATATTCGCGGATGATATGGAGCGCTTAGTTGATATTATGCTCGCGGGAAATGTAGATCTTGCGCGCGAAATTATAAAAACGCGCGACGATATTCGTGCATTTACGCTTACGTCGCGCAATATTGTTGAAATCGCGCAATCTTATCACGACATTACATCGCGCGATATGGATCCGATCGCATGCCTCGCGGAATTCGCGAATTCACGTTCGCAACCAATAACGCGCAATATACGCGCGATATACACATGTATTATTCCACAAGGATTCAAAGCAATCCGCGACCGCGATCCGCTTGTCTTACATTTTGCGCGTATTATTGAATTACTATATATCGCGAATTTGCGCTCTGTATGTTCTTCTGTCGCAATATATGATTCTATCAAAACGTTGCGCGCAATATCGCAACATATTATGAAACATTGCGGGTGCGAACGATTAACGGCATTAGAAGTACAAATAGACGCGCGATCAGATACAAGCCTTACCATATTTAGTTCCGCGCGAATATTCGCGCAACTTATTATTTTGTGCAATAATCGCGCGTTATTTCACATGCGCGGCGCGAAATTCCTGCGTACTTTGCGCCCAATGATCGCATATGTTTCGCTTGTCGAAGAAGATCTCGCGCGCGAATTAGGCGCGATTGCGGGCACACCTGTTGAAATGGCACGATCTTTTATGGGATTCCGGTAAAAAATGAATTCGCGAATCGTAGATAATTACTCAAATGGACGCTGACATCGCCATTTCGAACCTCATGATCATGCGCGATCAACTGGAATCGCGCGAAGACAATCGCGCCGTTCTAGCGTTTCTGCACAGGGAAGACGGTGAAACGGAAGAAGATTTCACGGTGCGCGTGTCGAAGAGTCGCTTTGTTGCGGTCGCGCAAATGCACCGCGCGATTCTTGACGCGGTTCGCTACGACATGCCCGAGATCGTGACTCTGCTTGAGCGCGTGCTGTATCAGCTGAACCTGCGCTTTCCGGAGACCAATGGTCGGGAAGTGTTCATCAACGCAGCGCATGCGCAACTGGAGCGTTTTCAGGCGCGCAACCCGCATTGACCGACATCCGGTCTGAGAGCTTTTTTTTTGAATAATTCGCGACAAATACTTAACACATCGATATCATGGATTTCGCACATAAATGCGCGCAAGCTATTATGCGAAGCGGACAGTGTTGTATGCGATGTGGTAGCCGACTGTGTTACAAAGATCTAATAGATTCCGCGCGACATTCGCGCGTTTATTGCTGGACATATGTCGAGTATTTGTCATTGCGCATTTATGGATGCGCGGTTTATTGTCGCGAATGTGAAGTAGTTGTTCCGTATTTGCGCGAAGTTACCGCTGATATGGGTTATCTTGATCGAATACACAATGCGCGACGTCGCGCAAATAATCTAACGACAAATATGCGCGAATCACATCTGATGATATGCCAACCAGGGGACGCGCGTATATTCGCATCGCGCACACTTTGGACCATCATGTCCAAATTGCATCAGCGACAAAAAATACGCGAATCGAACATTCATGTTGATCATGTCATGAGTAGCGCGATTCGATTCGCGCAAAATATCATGGAAACAAGTTCGCATTGCGGAACGCATCAAATCGCGCTATTACCTGTCCATTATCGAAATCGCGCGATGTTTGACATTTTTGATTCAGTGCAAATATGTTGCGACTTGATACAATTCATGACAGAGCGATATGATAAGACAATCGATGAACAATATGGTTGCGAACGCGAAGTGACGCGCATAATTTTCAGACAGTTGTACGCGGAATTCGCGCGACATGTCAACAATCCGCGCGAATCATTCATAACTTTCGATTGGATGCGCGGAATATTGACTGTGCGTGTAACGTAGAGCGTTTTTTTTGAATTCGCGCTTCTCTTTATCAAACATTATGGCAAGTACGCATACAACTTTTCCAAAAGGTTCGCGCAAATATACTGCGGATCTCGCGCCCGCGTCAACAAACCGCACCGCGACACCTTGCGCGGAATATGAATTCTCTGTGCAAGATAATGACACATTCGATAAATATGTCGCGCAACTTGATATGAAATTCTTCGCGACACTTGGCGCGAATCCTATATTTTCCGCGGATCGTATTATCGCGCTATTGCGCAAAATGATCGCGCAATCTGATTTCACAATTGACATAGATGATGTTTGTCCGCACGATGTTCGCGCACATTTCGAAGCGCATTTTACCATTTTTGATGTCGTGGTTGAAGACACGCTTGAACTTATTTGCACAAAAACAGATATTGATTCGCAAGCGCGACAAATCGCGCGCATCGGATGCGAATCCGCGGATCTTCGCGCACAAATTGCAGATTTGCGCCATCAACTTAGCGAACAAATGCGCGAATCCGCGATTCTTGCGCGACAAGTTGCGATGTATGACGCGCTTGCGATTACAGAACATCGCTTTGGTCGCATCGCGCCGGTACAGCGCGAATTCGCGACGCGACTTCTGAACGCGGAATTGGATGGTACACCTATTGTATTTCCATTCGCGCAATGTTGGCATGAATTTTCAAGTGGAACCGGGACAAAGGCACCAATTCTTCCGCTGTACGCGCGCTCTATTGTGCGATATATTAGCGCGTCATTCACATGTTTGCATTCTTTGGAATTCGCGCATTTTGAACGACTTATTGTACTTGAATCCGATTTCCGATCATCATCGTTATCCGACACGCGCACACTTGTATGTCCCAACGCTACGGCATATAATAATCGCGATACGTGGCTTCATGTTGTTACTCATCATCGCAGATGGCATGATGTATCGATGCGTGTGGAATGCGCGAAAATTCCGCGCATCTCACAGGAATGTCACGAAATCATTTTCGTACAGACAAGTGCGATCGATTCCCAACTCGCGCAACTTATTACAAATTCCGCGCCACTATTCGAAAAGAAGCGTGTCGCGCGATGCTTGGTTACGATCGACGCGCGCATTACATTTGCGAATCTCAAAGGTCCGCTTGCCGACGCGAAAATTATTGATCTCAAGGATCGCGATCTTGACGCATTTGATTTGTCGCCGACATTGGATGATCATATCAAAAGTACGCTCGCAAACGCGGCGCTCGCGGAATCCGCGCAAATCATGAATTTCGAACAATGGTATGGTATTTGATTCGCGCGCGATCTTTTTTTACCCGTCGGACCACGTGTCGACTTGACGTCGGACAACATGCCAAAAAAATGAAAAGTCGCGCGATATTATCATAGATGGACCGCGATATCGATGTCGCGTGTGCGCGATTCGCGGGTCAATTATTTCCTAGTATTCGCGAATTCACGAATGAACAAGGTATACCGCGATTGTTTTGCGCACAACATACAGTCGCGTATTGCGCGGATTGTGGCGCGCGGATCACGCGACGAAATATTGCGCGAAACTTCGTGCGTGGTGAAGGCGTATATTGTTGGTGCGCTCTAGCATCGCGCCAATATTATCTCGCAACATATATTCTTTGTTCATCATGTTACAAAAAGAATGACGCGTCTCCATTTCCACGTGAAGATTACACGATGCGCGAAATGATGAAACACATAATTGAACAGCATGATTCGCGCGATGAAATATATATTTATGGTATTGTATGCGCATATTTGGCGACGCGAAAATTTATATTTCGCGCAATGTGCTGCGAATATGACGCGCTATCGCTTGATCGCGCGGAACTCGCGGGTACATCGGAATATCATGCGCGAATTTATCACATTCTTGAAATTGCGCATAAATTTTGGAAGGATGAGACGCGTATCGACACGTCAGTCTGTCCAATATTCGAAGAACTGATCGATATTCGCGCGATTCCCGATATGCGCGAAATATGTGGCGAAATGAATGATGCGATTCTTTGTGCGATTGCAAAAAATAATGCGGTTCGCGATTTCATTTCGCGCGAATATTGTGACATTGTTCCTCTTGAGTTTATGAGAACAGTTGGTGATTATGCGTGGGGCATGCGCTTTGCGCGCGTATAAGATGTGATCGGTTGCATAATATCCGAAATTCGCGCGAAAATATCATCGCGATTCGAAAGTGCAATGGACACATCATTTTTTGTGATGAAATCGCGCAAATGGCGAACTGAGTCGAACGTAGAACAAATGGGAGTATGCGCTTCAATCGCATCGAGTGCGCGATTAAAATTCACATCGAACGAATCAATAGTTTGCGGAATTCCGCGATCTGTGAAATGCGCGAATTTCCAAAGATTATCATTATTTGTGAGCATTGCGCGCACCCAATAAAGGCGTGTCCGCGCAACAGATGAATACGCGATATGTTGATAAAATCGCGCGAAGCAATGCGGAGCGCGCAAAATAAGCATTTGGGGGCAAAGTATGTCGATTTGCGCATCCGTCAACATTTCGCGCGAATTCCAAATCATATCAACATCGGGCGCATCCGCGATATTCAATCCATTGTAAATTGCGAGTGCGAATCGCGTCACTGAATCGCGCAAAGTAATCGCGGGGAAGCGCGAAATTTCAATTGCGAGAGTGCGCATTGTTCGCGAATCGCGCGTTCCAGCGAGCGCATCACAAATTGTAAACTGCGTGAAATGCGCATCAATATCTTGCGCGACATCTGTCAAATATTCGCGCAACAATTGTGTTTGTCCATATTTCGCGGCACTAATCAAAACATGTTCGGCCATACGAGGCGCGATATATCCGCGAATTCGCGCATAATCGCCATGCGATGCGTAATATACTATCGCGAGATGTTGACTAACATCCTCATTTGTCACAACACCATCATTCATGCGCTTTTCTTGAATCATATACGCGATATCTGCACTTGGTGCGGCGTGACGATACACAACATTTGCAATAATATCATATGTCGATGAAATTGCATTTAAACTACCAAGCGCGGGTTCCGCGGCAAATTCGCGCGACAATTCGAACATTGACAAACGAGATTCGCGCGTTTTGCGCGAATTCGCGAAAGCCGTGACGATGTGCAAATAAATATCGATAATATTGCGATTGTATGCAAAATAATGCGATACGCGAAATACTTCGTCTGCACCCCATATGCGAACATTGCGTATGAGTCGCGTAAATGCCCAAGCGGAACTTGTGCGGATTTTGTTTTCGACAAGTTCGCGTGCTTCGGGTTGCGCGAGAATATCATCAATACATTCCGCGGATGGTGCGCGAAGTGCCGCAATCGCGAGCGATCGCGTTATCATAAGTGTTGAAAGTGTGCCATTCGCGCGAATGGCACGCAACTTCGCGCATTCTCCGCGCGATGCATACACAAGCGCAACGATGAACATATCAGCGTCAATTGCGCGTGGTGACGATGCGCGATCACATTCCGCGACATTTTCTATATGTCGAACAGCGTCCATTGTGTATGTTATGTTAGTCATGCGAAAATTCAAAAAAACATATCTTTAGTAATTTGCATCAATACAACGCGCGACTGTATCACAATCGTAATTCGCGAGGATTTCGCGCAATTTTTGATGCGCTTCGCAAAATGCGTTGCGATCATCTTGGGTGAACTGATTATGTGTGTTTGCTGTGATTATTTCGATGAAATAATAGAGATCTGACGCGACTTCACTAAATTCGCGCTCCGCACGATCGCGAATTTCGTCTCTTTCGTCATTCACGTGATAATAAGAATAGTTGAAGCGCGAATAAATGTTTACAAATACATCTTCCGCGCGATCCGCATCACTGGCAATGCGATTTTCATCGAATGCACTAATAATCGCGTTCATGGCTTTCGTAACGCAAGATGGAATGGCAAACGTCATTCTTAATGTTATTATTGCGACATAATTCATTTTTTTGTATCGATTCAGATATTCAACTTAAGATGAGCTTCGGCGTAATAAAAAGCTCGCGATTGGCGAATCAATAATACGCTGAGATATTGATATTGGCGCAACACTCGCGGAAGAATCCTTTGTTGGCGCAACAACAGGTGTGGTGGTAACTGATTTATCGACAGTCGGACTCATATTTGCATAAACAACATCAGGAACTGCGTTTTTTGGAGTTGCATAAATAACATCGGGAACCGCATCCTTTGGATTTGGAATACTGATATCCGCCGAAACAGACGCATCTGTGATAATAGGAAATGGTGTAACAATCGGGAGAGGGCGCGCGACAATAGGTTTTGGCGCGGGTACGACAATAGGAGTTGGCGCGGGTACGACAATAGGAGTTGGCGCGGGCGCGGGTACGACAATAGGAGTTGGCGCGGGCGCGGGTACGACAATAGGAGTTGGAGTTGGCGCGGGTACGACAATAGGAGTTGGAGTTGGCGCGGGTATGACAATAGGATTCGGATTTCCATATATTACATCCGGTATTGCATCTTTCGGACTCGGGATGTTAACTTCTTGAATTATCTCAGATGGCGCGGGTTCTTCTTGCAAAATAGGATCAGATGTGCTATCAGATTGCGCGGAACTTTCTTGCGAAATAGGACCGGATTGTGCAGGATCTTCGCGCAAAACCGAATCGATCGGTATGGACTCTTCTTGTGAAGTTGGCTCGGACGAAACATCGGACGTTTCATCGGGCGCAACTGAAAGTTGCACACGCTCATATTTCCAAAGTGCATTGCTTTCCGTGCTCATACCATTCGCGACTTCTTTATATCCATTTGCATCATCCGCAACTAATTGCGCGAACTTCGTCCAGCTTCCATTAATACGATAAACAAAGAAAGGTGGTCTAGATGTACGATCAAGAGTCGCGCCAGGCTCGACAAACGCGAATGCAAAAAGTCGCGCGCCATTTTGATCAACTTCAGTAAGCGCTCCACCATTGTGGGATTCCGCAACAATCGGCAACTGAACACCGTTCGCGCCTGTCATGATTCCGCTCAGTGATGCGATTTGCGAATTTCCTTGTAATGCGCTGAGTGTCGCGGGTGCGAATTGTATTTTCGCGGATGTTGTTGTTGCGCGCTTCCATGTCGCGCTTGCCGGTTTCGCGAGCGTGGATCTCAGTTGACCGTCAACATGATTTCGCGCGTACCAACCGTTGCACTGATCCTCTTTGTATGGATACGATGAACATCCGCGCAAGAAATATTGATTCGCGGTATCATCGCGAATCGCGAAAACATATATAGTATCGCCATCATATGTCCACGGTTGTGGAACTGTACTCGATTCCGGGACAACAAGCTGGATTCCCGGTGTATCTGTATCTAAAAGTCGCGCCATCGGATACCCAATCCACGGAAATACGCATAGTGGATCTGCTTCATCTTGGAAATAATATTTCGCGTTCCTCGCTTTCTTGACCAACACAATGATCAGTATGATTATTGCAATAATGATTGCAATTGCAATCACCATACCTATCGCGAAGTTCATCTTGTATATTATGTGTTTACAAAAAAAGATGATTGTTTACGCGTCGCGCAACACCAACGGAAGCGCGGATAACTCTTGTGCGCTTGGATTTGCTATGCGCAATGCCGCGCGAACATCGAAATCGTAAGGCAAATTGCGCGAAAGACAATTCATTTCGTAAATTTGCGCGATTTGACGAAGCGCGTGTTCTGTATTTTCAAAATGTATAACAACTGGAGTACATATTGTGTCCGGCATTCGTCGCGCGTGCATAATACATCGATAAAGTTCAATAAATTCGCCAGATCGCGCCGCATCAGCGAAGGACGCATATTCTTCATCAATTTCCGGAAACATTCGCGCGTATTTCGCGAAAATTTGCGCATATATTTCTGCGCGTATCGGCGAACGCGCGATGTCCGGAATCATATGATTCGCGAAACCTATGCGCAAAACTTCGCGTGATTCTTTTGCAACATGTCGCGCGAAATATCGATATGAACGTTCGTGTGCGCAAATTAAGGTTGTTGATGCGACAAGAAATGCGCATCGCGCGCCATAATGTTGCGCGTATCGAAAAAGCGACACGAAAGCCTTCTCGTTTCTATACTTTCCAATATATCGCGCACAAAGTTGCACAGGTATCGCGCTTGTCATAAAAAGCGGATGTTGTGTGAATCGCGTCCATTTACCAAAATGTAAAATCGCGCGAAATATAATATCGGGACATGGGAGCTCTATACGCGCGACATCTTGTTGACCGTTCTGAATCGCGATAACTTGTTCGATTATTTTTTGCGTTTCCGGTTCGTATGGAATGACCGAAAAGAGCGCGACATTCTTTTTGCGCATAAATCCAGTGATTGCAGCATGCGAAATTCGCGCAATAATTTCGCGCGAAGGACACCAATTTGGGCGTGCGCCTCGCAAAAGTATGATGCATCCGATCGCGGATGCGCGACACGCCACAATCATCAAGCGATCATATACCCAATCATCCGCGATAAATAACGACGGATATTGCGCAATCATTTGACAGAATTGTCGCGCGCAATTAGAATCGCCATATTGGTAAATATTGCGCGTCGCACTCCTAAAAAGTTGCGCTGCCGAATACTCATTCATTTACCTTGATAATTATGTGAGAAAATTCAAATTCGCGGACATTAGCGCGCATACACACACACTGAGAAAATTGAATTCGCGCGTCATAATAACAAATCGGATGGCATCTACGTTTACGTGTTGCCAAGCGGACAGGGTGGCATGTGACGAGCTGTTGACGGCAGCGGATCACATGGCGCTTGCGGAAGAAGCACCACCGAGCTGGGAGGCAACTCTCAACTTGATGAAGTCGATGGGGTACGAGCAGATTTGCGACCGCAGGACTTTCGTTCTGATTTTCCGCGACGTACTGACGATCATTGATCGGTACTTCGCGGACATTCTGAGCGCGGATGCTTCGGTGATCGCGGACATGTGTGGCTTCATCAAACTGATGCAACATTTCGCGGACACTGTGCCAGCCCTTCACGGTGCAAAACTCAATGCGATTGTCCAGGCAAGTGCCTTCAATCACACGTTTTGCGCGGTGGAGCAGCTCGTTGAGGATCCGAAGTTTGACAAACTGGGCACATCGCAAGTTTTCATTCATCGGGTTTTCAACGAGAGAGGGGTCACGAGTTGGGTTCGCGCCTGGCTTGATGACTACAACTTCTTCGGGATGAGCGATCATTCCAAGAAGTCCCCTCATGTGCCCTGAGCAGGTGCGTCGCGATTGATTGTGAGTTCATTATCACAATCAATAGCAGCGCACATGTAACAATGTACATATGTAAATATCAACGAGTCGTGTAACAACGGCTATCGTGCTTATCAAAGTACGAAAAACGTT
>Ga0172381_10006998_pt1 | contig 11227 bp, 17 predicted proteins | sample Leawel6488metaG_FD_119754 | JGI IMG/M metagenome (GOLD analysis project Ga0172381, IMG submission 119754) | Leachate microbial communities from a municipal landfill in Southern Ontario, Canada - Leachate well 64-88 metaG | ecosystem: Engineered > Solid waste > Landfill > Unclassified | place... | reverse complement strand
GTATATCGGTCTCCTCGGATCGGTTCCCTCGAACCGCGCCTGCTCCATATCCTGTTCCGTCCTCATGCTGGCCGATGGCGTCGGTATTTTCGCATTTATTCCGTATTTCACTTGAGCGCTTAATTTTGCTTCTCCCCTGTTGTTCATTGCAAATTGCCTGTCGTGACAATCTTCCGTTGTGGGCGTCCGCCACAATCCAGATTCGTTCCCTCTTGTGAGGAGCTCCAACATGATATGCTCCGAGAATTCCCCATTCCGCATCATACCCCAGCGCGGCCAAGTCCCCGAGAACGACATCAATCCCCCGAACAGTGAGCACTGGCGAGTTTTCCACGAATACTCCTTCGGGTTGTACCTCGCCAATGATCCGGGCGAACTCGGCCCACAGTCCGCTTCGCTTCCCTCGGATTCCAGCGCCTTTCCCGGCGGCAGATATGTCCTGACACGGAAATCCCCCGCATACCACATCAACGAGGCCGCGCCATGGCCTCCCGTCGAACGTCGTAACGTCATCCCAGATGGGGAACATTGGCAGGATGCCGTCTCGCTGTCGTTGCAGCAGGACTTTACGGCAGTAAGGTTTAATCTCGACAGCACAGACGCAGGTATGTCCGAGAAGCATGCCGCCGAGGATTCCTCCCCCTGCTCCTGCAAATAGGTGTAGCTCATTCAAAGCGCCTCCACCGTTTCGGCAACTATTTCCGCCAGCAGCCACAGTTTTCCTTTCGACTCGACACACCGCGTCTTGATCCGCCCCTCGACCTTTACCCTGTCGCCGACCTTGATACAGTCGCTGTACATCTCCGCGGCTTTGCCGACAATTACCACATGGTGATGCACCACCTCAATCTTCGCCGCGCCCAGCGCAATCGTATTAACCCCGGCCGTCGCCACAACCAGCTTTAACATCGGCGTCAGCTTTGGTGTGTACTTCACCGGCTCCTTTTCGATTACTCTCCCAGCCACAACAGCCAGATTGATATCGGCGACAGAGTTTTCCATTGTTTATTAACCTCACTAACCTTTGGTTAGTTATTATTGTTTTTTTATGTACTTGTTATTCAATAAGTTATATACAATAGTTATGTAAGTTAAGATACGATACAGTATACGCGTTATGAGGTGTTCTATGCTGTGTCGAACACGGACAAACGATAACCAACATAACTTATAACCGCAAGGCACAGCATAAACAATATGTTGTGTCGTTTCGAATTGCTAACCTTGCGGTTATTGCGGTTATTTCCCCCTTAAAAATCGGCGCTGGTATCGCCGAGCGATGTCTGGTTTGATGGCTCGTTATAGCGCAGTCCGACCCCGTAAATATTCGTCTTGTTCTGCCCGCCGGGCCGGACAGTGAAGCCCCGCTCGCGCATGTTGTTGTTGAACCGCCGCGCAGTCAGCGCCCGCTCTCCGCTCTCCTCGCACCATGTCGAATAGACCTTGTAGATATCGACCGCCAGTGTGTGTATCGTCGGCTCCAGTACGCAGTTTTCAGAGATGAACTGCGCCACAATGTCCTCATCGAATCGATACTCCTCGACCAGTTCATTCATTGATTTCGGCGGCGCAAATCCCCGATCGCAGTAATCGGCGTACCCTCCGAGCGCCCAATTGAGGATGCCGGATAGCTCCCCGCGGAACAACTCCAGCATCACCCGCATCGGCTTTCGTTTCTCCGCCGTGATGGTCACCCCGAACGGAATGAGGATGATGCGACGCCAGATGCCGTAATCATTGCCGTAGATTTTCGGCTTGTGGTTGCCGAACATCCACAGCTTGTGTGTCGGCGGGAATTCGAACCAGTCCTCCCGCATTCGGCGCGCCTTGAGCTTTTGATCGGCGCCGGTGAGCATTTTGACCTTTCCCTCCATGAGCCGTTTGTTTTCCTCGAGCTCCGAGGCCACAACAAACCGCTTCCCCTTGAGATCGGCCACATCGGTCGGATGTGTCGAAAACTTGTCCTGCTGTATCATTTCAGGCGGCGCGACATCGTAATAGTCGCCGAAGAGCATCTGCATTACGTTGAAAAATACGCTCTTCCCATTTGCCCCGGTGCCGTACGCAAAAAACAGCCTCTCCTCCGAGAAATCGCCGGTGAGCGTATAGCCCACCATGCGGGCAACACACTCGATAATCACGTCGTCCCCCGCGAATATCTCATCGAGAAACGTTGTCCAATGGGGGCAGAGCGCCTCCGGGTTATACACCACTGACGATCCCCGCGTGAGATAGTCCAACTGGCTGTGATCGCGCGCGACAACCGCTCCGGTTTCCATCGATAGATCAAGAGTTGTATTATCGCAGACAAAGAGGTAATTCTTCCTGTCCAGATCGGACTCGGCAATCGATAACGATTGGAGCGTTTCCGCCTTCGCCACTAGCTGCCGCTGTTTGTGCATGTTTTCCAGCGCGGAAGTGTGTTTGACAATGAACCTCCTCCTCTCCTTGGCCTTGTCGTCCGGTTCATCCCCGCCGATTTTTCCCGCCTCCCGATACATCGCCCGGATCATATCGTCCACCAGCGAATATATTCGGTTGGACTTATCCTCGACCCACCGGTTTTTGATCCATATAAACCACGCACCGAAAGGCTTATGGTTGTAACGGATGTTTTCGCCGTGCAGACGCGCCAGTCGGCAAGCGTCCCCAAAGTCGCTCGTTTCGAAAAATCCCGCGTCGTTATAGAGAAAATCGTCTTTGTCACGTTCCTTTTTTTTCGGTTCCCCCGGCTTTACCGCCTTTTCCTCCTTGAAAGGTGTCACGAAATTTGCAATAAACTCCTCAGGATCTGTGTGCGACACTATGATGTAATTTCCGATGCTGATCCCCTCATCGACAGCATCGGCGACATCCCATCCCGCAGGTTTATTCGGCAAAGGTGTCAGTAAGGTTAGCTTTTGTGCTCGATTTTCTAATTGTTGGCACACATCCCGCGCCGCGCGAAATCCTGGGAGATCGTTGTCCGGCCATACTACCACGATCCTACCCGCCAGCGGCGTCCAGTCCGCCTTTTTGACCGCGTTCGCACCCCCCGGCCAGGTGACAACTACCATCGAACCGCCGAGGGTTAGTTTGGCGGCGTCCGCGCATTTCTCGCCTTCGACCACCAGCACCGGAAGCCACGGCTCCTTTGCCAGCCTGTCCAGCCCATAGAGCGGCCTCGGCTCGGCGAATCCCCTAAACTGCCAATCCCGCTTGCCCGTCTTCGACTCGCACCATACCAACGGTAGATAGTCTTTACTGCCATCGCTATGTTGAATACGCCAGACATAACCGAGCGTCTCCCCGTCGTTGTCGAAATAGGTGTACGCCGCGTGCGGCGGCCCGTAATGACGGTGCTCTTTCGGCGGCGGCGGCGCGTCATCCGGCACGAACGGCAGCGGAGTCCACTGCTCGCGCTCCTTTTTTGCCTTTTTCACTGGCGCCGGTCCGGACCCGCCAAGCTGATACATCTCCGCCATCTGCGTCGCCGCCTCGATCTGCGTCAGCCCGTGCAGGTATGCATACAGGCTTACCAGATCGCCGCCTTTGTCTCCGGTCGCGAAGTCCGCCCACGATCCTTTGGCAATATTTACCTTAAACGATCCCTTGTTGCTGTCCGCCCGTGTGGGATTCAGCGCCACCCACTCATGCCCTTCGCGGCGGCCGTACGGTAGCTCCTGCGCGAGAATCGTCTCCGCAGCCGCCAGCGCCCTCGCCGCGATATCCGCTATATCGATTCTATTGGTCAAACGTGCGCCCCTCCGGTAACTGTTCCCATTTCTCGCCGTCGATCAGATTGCCTTTTCCTCGCGGCCCCCACTGCTTGAACCAAAACGGCACCCCCGCCACAATACAGGTATTTCGTACACAGCGCACCCAATTAGGATGCATCGGACGCGCGTTCGACCCCGATTCTCCGCCCATTACAATCCAGTCAAGTTGCGGAGTTTTATTTATTATTAAATCTGTTTCACTATTTGGATTTAACCATCCTCGGTGATATTGAAACGCCACCGGACTGATCGCTGGCTCGTGGCTCACTCCCAGCACCGGCCAGCCTCCGGAAGGATGCTCGCGCAGTTTGAGCAGTTGCGGTATTCTCAGATCGGCGGTCTCCTGATCCTCGACCGACACCAAAAACCACACGTTCGGTAGAAAATTGAGGCCGAGATTATACAGATCGCCAACGTCATACAACTGCTCAATAATCCGCTCCGGGCGCTTGGTGACAATGATATAGGTGTGCCGCGGTGTTTTTTGGATCACCCTTAGCGCATCGACCCGCCACCAGCGATCGGCGGCAGGATGGAAAAAATCACCCCCCGGACAAACAAAATACCGCGTCGGCTGTTTACGGTGCAGCGGCGCGAAAAATGTCGCATCGCTCGCCCTCGTAACTATCGAAAAATCGCGCTTGAACCGCCCCTCGATGATTCGTTTTGCGTAACAGTTCCGGCACCCCTCCGACACCGGCGTACACCCGCTCCACGGCCCCCACGGCGCATTGGCGTATGGTATTCCGTATTTTTTCATCAATTCCCCTCGTATAATGCCAATTTCGGATTCAGCATTTTTTCCGCATTCGGCGATATCCACAAGCATTCGACAGTGTTTTTCGACCCATTACCTTTACCCGCCTGCCCTTTTGCCGCACGCTCATAGCCCGTCCATTTATACAGTCCACAGAGAACGTAATCGTATAAGTCGTTCCGGTAGCCGCTCAACACGACCATTCCTTTACAGTTTATCAATAAATCCAGTAAGACGCGGTGATCCTCGTCGGTCATCTCGTGACGGTATGCCCTTCCGGCGCAGCTTTTATCCCGCGTCGAATGCAGATACGGCGGATCGCAGTAAAACAGCGTTCGCGGGCTGTCGTATTTATTGATCACCCTGAGCGCGTCAATGCTCTCGATGACCACGCCTGACAGCCGCTCGCAAAATATCATCACCGCGCCGCCCTGCTTGAGCCATTCGCCGCCGTTCCACGTTAGGTTCGTCACATGCTGCCCGGCAAATTCGACAAAATCCCTCGATGGATGTCTGTTCGGTTTCATGCTCCCGGTTCGGAACCCTGTTTTCATCGGTCGCGCGTATTCCTCGAAATCTTTCGCAAAATGCCGTCGTCTGTCGCCGGTCGCATCCGATTTGAATCCCGTTTTAACCGTCCTCGTCGCGGCGTCGCTCGAGTACCCCATGTATGACCGAACTATTGTCCGCCTCGCCTGCTCGATCGGCTCGTCGGATGGCTCGTACGACAACACAAACTCCTCCCGCGCGTACGGCGTGAATGCGAGCAGATACGCCAGCCGTTCCGCCTGTTCCGGTTTCCTTAGAACCCGGAACACATTGACAATCTCGCCATCGAGGTCATTATACACTTCGGCGTACGCTCTCTCTTTTTGCATGAGCACCGAGGCCGCGCCGCCGAACGGCTCCACATATACTTTGTGATACGGAAAATGCTCGATTACCCACGGGGCCAGCCGCCACTTGCCGCCATGATACCGCAGAACGGGACGCGTAACTGTCACTCTCCACCCCCTTCCGCCATAACCGTTTCTTTGCTTCCCTTCGAGAACGGCAGCATCGCCGGCGTATTGAACTTTGGATTGTAGCTGTGACGCGGGTTTTTCGGGTCCGGCCCGGCCTTGAATTCCTCGACCGTCACATTGAAAACTTTCGCGAATTTCTGAGTTAATATTACTCCATACCCCAGCGCGCCCTCGGCAAACCGTCGTATCGTCGGCGCATCGAATCCCACTGCTTGCGCGATATCCGCCGCCGTTTTTGCTTTCGCCTCCATCCAGTCGGCCAGCACCGTCGTTTTCCACGCCTGTTTGCCTGGGTCCGCCGTCACTATCGGCGTCTCCTCCTCGATCGGAGCGTCCCCCGGTTTCCCCGGCCAGGCGAGAAACTCCGAGGGAATCATCCCGAACGCTTTCGCCAATTTGTCGACTGTCAATGGCCCCGCTTTCGTTTTTCCATATCGCAGATTAGATATGTCGCAGGCATACATACCCGCTGTTTTCGCAAATTCCGACTGACGTATTTTCCGCGCCTCGAAAAGTCCGCTTATCTGACCGGAGACATCGTAGGATGGTCCACGTCCATTGCCTTTTCCAACATTCTTTTTCGGCACTTTTTTGGCTTTCGGCTCCGGCTTTTGCGGCTACGGCGCGAATGGCACCACATTCTCCGCCGCTTTCCCTTGCACAACCGGCGCGGGTTCGGGATCCGGCGCTTCCTCCTCATCTTTAATTTCTATGTTTTTCGGCATGCCGCTCGGCCCCGCAGGAAAACTGATCGTTTTCCCGCCGAGAAATTCCTCCGCAGTCAGCCCGATCACCGTCGCGATTTTTGCGATCGACTCTCTGGTCGCTCTGGCGGCGTTTTTCCTCATGTGTCCAAATGAGCTGCTCGAAATTCCCGCGATGACAAAATCGCCGTACTTTATCGACGGCCTTAACTCCATCATGCGGCGGATCCTCCCGCCGATATACATCGCGCCACGGTTGTTCGGCTCGCTGTCGTCCGGATGCAGCAGTTCGCCCGTCGCCTGCTCCTTTTTTTCCTCCTCGATGCCCGTTCCACGAAGGCTTTTGGACAGTTTCCGTATCGCGTCCGAAAAATACTGCGGCTTGTCGATCGGGATCATCAGTTCCGGCGCCCCATCCTGCGGCACCTCAATGCGGATCGATATATCCCCCCGCGTCAATGTGAGTATAATCGCGTTTTCCATTTTTCCTTACCCCCTGTAACCGCTGAACTGGCTCGGATTCGTAATGTCGTCCCAATACCCGCTGTCAATCTGCTCACGGCTGCGGATACTCATGCCTTTGCCGCGAACGCCGTGTCTGCGCTCCGCACGGTTCGTCGTATGCTGCACCCCGTCGCTTACACCGTCCGTTATCGCCTCGATTATTCTCGCGTCAACCATTCGCCGTTTTCCTCTCAATGACATCCACCAGATTGATCTGTTCCGGTTTCGGGTGACGTTTTCTCCGCGCGCCGGACACGACACGCTCGACCGAGCGAAGCATCCACGACGGGAATATCACCCGATCCTCGTCAACCCGTATGCCAGCCACCATCGCCAGACGTTCCCGCTTAGCCCTCGACCGAACCGTTGTCCGGCACATTCCGCGCCCGATATTGACAGTGTCCATGCGTCCCCCTTTTTTCGGCGGCGGGCAGGGATTGAACCTGCGCCTCCAAGCCACATACTTGGTGCTGCTTCCATTACACCACCGCCGCCTCATTCAACCGGGAGCCGGACGCACACATCTCTGATCGCCCGCGCCCCCGTCGCCTGCATTTCAGGCATCAGTTTCCATTACTTCATTTATCATTGATTTTACTTCGCTTAAATCACTCCTGATGTCCTCTACAATTGATTTTATATCATTGAATTTATTAACCGGTTTCATCCCGGTTTGGTTGCCGATATCCTCAATCTGATTTTTTGTGACAATCACCGTCAGTTCGCCAAAAACTATTTCTTTCGCGCCGTCATCGCCGAAAACAATCGGCCTCATTTTTCTCAGATCAAGTTTCACTCGATCCCCCTTTCCACCGTCACCAGATCGTTTAGCCGACGCTCGCGCATGAACCGTTTTCCGGTGACCGTATTGACAACCTCGATTTCATACCCCGTCAGATACCACCCCTTGTGAAACCGTTCGGCTCCGTTTTTCTCGACCTGTTCGCGCTCGTCCGGCTTCGGCTGCTCGAGCACCTTGACCAGTTCGACCACTGTGAGCCGCTCGCCTTTCGAGCCGATTATCACATCGCCCGCGCGCAGGTCCCGCGCCCGGATGTCGGAACGTATCGGCGTCATTGTTTCCTGCATGCCTCGTCCAGTTCGGCAACAAGCCGCATGAGTTCGTCTCTCGATTTATCGGTCTTTAAAAATAGCTTCGATTGACGGATATCCGATGGACGAATCACAATCGTTTCTTTCCGCGTCTTTTCTCGCGTCCACTTAACAAGTCCCCAGACCGATGTCGCCAAATACACCGCGAACATCGCCGCCTGCGCATGCGCCCCGATCGCGATATCGTACGCTATCCATGCCGCGTTGGTCACACACCACAGCGCGAAACACACCGGCTGTTTGTAGATGTTGAGTACCACCCCCGCCAGAGAGAGCGCCGTCACCAGCCACATCATGCGGTCCTCCTCGACAGTTCCCGCCAGGGCACCATGCGCGCCTCGAACGCCGTCACCGCCTGACCCGCGGTCGCGTACACCGGCGATTCCCGCTCGATGATTGTCCCCCGTACGACTGTCCGCCATTCAAGGTGGCAGCCGCCACCGATTTCGACAACCTCCGCCTCGGCGGTCACAATCTGCCCCTTGATTCGTTTCACCCGGTTAAATATCACCATGCCCATACGAGCCACCCTTTTTCAAACGCCACGACGAGATGTACCAAAAAATACAGCGCGCCCGCAGTCATTAAGACCGCGAAAACGCGCCGTTCGATTTTCTTGCGCCGTTCCTGCCTCTGCTGCTGTGCCCAATGCTCCCGCAGTTTGAATATCCCCTCGCGGTCATACCGTTTCGACGGTGTAAAGTGTGTCATCGCGCCACCCCCGCCGTTTCGATCCGGTGTTCCTCCATGAACCGCACAATATCCGAGCGCTTGTATCTGATGGTCCGCCAGAACCGGATGTAGGGAATTCCCTCGTTCCTCATGCGGTGTTTTTGCAGGGTCGACATCGCGATCCCGGTCATTTTCGCCGCCTCGATTTCGGTGAGGTATGTTTCCCGGAGGTCGACTTTCGACAGGTCAATTTTTCCGTTCATTGGCCGCCTCGATTTTATTCAGTTCCCCGAGTCCCCGCTGCGCGATGCCGATTATCCGCGCGAAATAGTTGCGCAGGCTGCGCGTATCCTCTACGTCGTACCCATCGCCCCTGACCGCCACATTCTCCGCGGTGGTCACGCCGAGCGCCATCACCAGCGCCTCCAACTCGTCCTCGATGCGGCCGTCCAGATCGACCGTGTGCGGCATCTCCACCACCATCACATCCGGAAACGCCCGGTGAACCGTCTCCCGCATCGCCGGCAGAAATGCCTTGCCATACGCCCGGCAAAGGGCGATGAAACGATTGAGCGTTACATCGTACTCACCCTCTAAATTTTTATACAGCGTTATCGTCGCTATATCGAGAGAAATCGCGACATCCTCGACACGCGGCGTCTTTCTCGTCACTCCCTGCCCGATCGCGGCATGATACATCAGCCGTGCTATCGCCTGCGAATGTTCCGCCATACATGCCCCCTATAAAACAGATGTTCAATTATATTGACAATCTACTATATTGTGGTTACCTTGCATTCATTGTCGGGTTATCCGACGGCGAGTTTTTCCGCCGCCTGTTCGAATAGGTCGGCGAGTCTGCGGTTGATTTTTACCGCGCCGAGTATCGCGCTTTCAATTTCCTTTTGATGCTCGCGCCGCCATTTTTCGACAGCGTTGATCGTTTTCGGATGGGGGTTGGCAAAACGGCCGCGGATATAATCATACACGGTCATTTCGGAGAGCCCCGCCTCGCGCGCGATCCTCCGCGCCAACTGCAATTGGTTGATATTGATCGCGAGGCGAAAGGTCTCGATCAATTCAAAGGTGGTGTTCATCGTCTCGCTCCTTGTGGGGGGTGAAAATGCATCAATTGTATGATTTCATGTCTTACAATAGCATCAATTGATAGTATTGTCAAGCACTATTTTAAGCCTATTTTTCACATCACTATCTAATGTATGTGTATCTTGTTATTTTTCTTGCATTTAATGTCAAAAAATATTTTATAGATACAATGGATAATACTGACATGCTTGAGCGATGGATAGATTGGCAGACAAGTAACGCGGAATATCGGGGTGTAAAATTCAATCAGGTTATTCTTGCGGATAAGTCCGGGATTGCACAACAGTATATTTCTGCTTTACTTACCGGCAAACGCCGCCTTGGTGACAAGGTGCTCACCCGCATCTGCGCCGCCATGGAAATCACCAAAGCCGAGTTCTTCGACGGTCCTCCGCCGCGGCGTCTGCGCGCTGCCGGGAGCGTGACCATCGACGGCTCTCAGGTGCAGCGGTTACGCGAGCGCATGGGTATGCCGGTTGGCTGGCTGGCGAAACAGGCGGGCATCAGTGTCAAACATTGCATGTCGATCGAGAGCCAGCTTGACTATGTGGCGCTCCCCGACCTCGCGCAGAAAATAGCCGCCGCGCTGAAGGTCCGCCCGGATGAGATCGAAGTGCAGGTTCCGGATGCCATCAAGAATTTCGTCACCCACCAAATCATGGATTGCGCGTTGTGCGGCAAGCCGAACATCGACAACGACACCGGCGTCTGCGTTCACTGCAAACAGCCCCTCCGTGCGGCAAAGAAAATCACCACATTTTTGCCGGACGGATCGCCGCAGCCGCAAGCCGCCTCGTCAGCCGAGCCGGAAGTCGAACGCACCTTCACCATCCCGGATTCGTTCGATGGCGACGACATCCTGCGCATGAAGGGAGTCAAGCTGCTATGTCACCTCAAGGGGGATGATCTGGGACGGGTGGTTGCGTACATGGAAGGAATTTTTGACACCAAGCGCAGCCAAAAAAATTTCACGGACGCATAGATATAATGTGATTTTTAAATTGATCAGCGTGGCGAAAACGTGAGGGGAACAATATCGATGAGTCTCTCTGAATCCGATATAAAAAATATTGAAACCGCCATCGGGACAGGCGAAGTACTCACTATAGTTTATGATGGCGGCAGTCATCCGGGGACAGCGCGGGAAATCGTTCCGCTTAACGTCGTTAATAATAATTTTTTGTGGGCGCTGTGTATTAAAACGAATGAGAAAAAACAATTCAAATTAAACAAAATAACGTTATGTAACGCCGAAAGAAAAATCGATTACATTGATCAGCCCCTCTACACCTCACTCACCGATGTTATCAGCAAAAACATTGCTGCGTTGCAGGCCCGCGGTTGGCATGTCGAATATACCGATGATCACATTTATTTATCATTGTTTTTTAAAAACGGAAAACCCCGAAAAACACCGATTGTATCATTTACCTTTTATAACGATTGTATGCGCCCGTGGAGTGTCCGCTCCCCCCATGGTCCACATAGTTTTGTTCATTTTGACAAAGCTGCCATCTATTTTCTTTCCGAAGCATTAAAGAACTGCACACCATGAATATACTGATAGTAATTATAGGTGTCGCCTCT
>Ga0172381_10006996_pt1 | contig 11229 bp, 4 predicted proteins | sample Leawel6488metaG_FD_119754 | JGI IMG/M metagenome (GOLD analysis project Ga0172381, IMG submission 119754) | Leachate microbial communities from a municipal landfill in Southern Ontario, Canada - Leachate well 64-88 metaG | ecosystem: Engineered > Solid waste > Landfill > Unclassified | place... | reverse complement strand
CTACTAACCATATTAGATACTACACCTTTACCTTTATCTAGTATCTTCCTAGTAACATCCTCTGCTCTACTTTTAATCTGATAAAACTTAGTTCTTATTTCTTCAGATTCAATCTGTTCTTCATCAAGGAAGATATGTGTATCCTCACTGAAGTCACCAGCAGTTAACCATATTTTCATTTTGGTTAAAGCAGAGTATATCTCACCTTCAGTTAATTTAGGTTGTTTAAGTAAATCGTTTACTTCTTTTAGTTGTAATTCAGCTTCATCATATATATCAGCTAAAGTTACTTCATTTTTTAAGTTCTTCAGTCTTTCTTGTATATCTTTAAGTTTATTATCTAATCTATTAACTTCAGATTGTTTACCACCTTTTGATTCTAAGTTATTCTTTTGTTGTCTTACTTGTTTTTCTTCAGACTTTAGCTTCTTAGTTAAAGGTGCAAGAGTAAAATCTTCATTAATATGGGTGTTGTTTTTATCCAAATAAGCTTTCATACTATTTAGATAGGTAGTATATATTACACTGTTATACTCTTTTAATGCTTCTTCGTTTATAGTTACAATTGTATGTGACATACCTTGCTTGTCTACTACATCCTTACCAGATATAACTGGCATACCAGTAGTTCTGATAAACTTATCATTAACATCTGCTAATCTTTGTCTATTCCTATTGATTATACCTTGTCTTCTCCTCTGTTGTATATCGTAGTCTTTTTCTTGACCATACTTAGAATCAGTTGTAACTAACCATCTCTTACCTTCATGTAATTTAGACGAGATTGTGTTATGTGGAGTAAGTTTGTTTAATTCTCTTTGTTCTCTTGTTTTCTCATTAATTCTTTCTACAAGTCTTTGTTCATCGAGTAGTTCTTCAAATAAGTTAGCATTTAAATAAGATATATATTTATCCTGTTTATATATAAATAAACCATTTTCAACAAAATCTTTGTTGGATTTCTCTAATAAATTTTTAACTCTTTTTAAGTCTTTCCATTTCTTTATATCTTCAACTCTGTATAAACTCTCTTCTAATATCTCAGATACATTGGACTTACCCAAATTAGTTAGGAATGTAGCTGCTTTTGTTTGTAGTTTTGCTTCTTGTTTAGTAGTAGGTTTTCTATAAGAATCAAATATACTTAGATTAACAGAAGGTTCACCATTTCGGTCTACATCTGTGTTAAACTCTGAATAATTGTTCAACCAATCTCCAAATGTGATTATAAAAGAAGTTGTATACACTTTAGCTTTAGCTTTTAGTGCTTCCTCTGTATTACCATCTATACCTTCTAATTGAAGTAAGGAGTTGTATAATTTAGAAGGAGTACCCTGTGGTGTTAAATCTAAGGTATAGCCATTGTTTTGTGAAAGTAATGCATAAGCAATATTCTCACTATTAAAAATTCTTTTTAATTCATCAAAGTCTTTTTTGACTTGAGGTATATTTAAATTTAAGCAAACCATATATTATATTAGTTAATTATTAAAAAAAAATAAGGAGGAGTTTATTATCCCCTCCTTCAGTAGACTAAGATTACTTTTTTCTAGGTCCTTTATTTACAGGTTTTCCAGGAATAGGTTTTCTATAGTCGCTTGGAATAGGTTTGTTAGTACCTGATTCAAACATATTCTTTTTATCAGGTCTGCTAAATGATTCCATTTTCTGTTGTTGAAGACTCTTTTTAGGCGGTACTTTTTTCTTTACTGACATAAACTACATTTTTTAATGACTATTACTATATATATAATTAAATTTAACCAAATGTTATTTGTTTTTATTCAGTTGCTTCTAAAGATTGAAAGGGGTTTTTTAACAAATTAACCGCTTTTTTAGATCTCAAATTACCCGCATCTTGAATATCTTTCTGTAATTGTATTTTCTCTTTAAGTTCTCTTACTTTTTTTGGATTTGTTAGGTCTTTACCAAGTTTTATAAGAGGATTTGTTTCACCATCAGGTAAATTAGAATTAGACACACCACTGAGACTATAATAATCTGTTTTATCAAAGTTATTTCTGGAAGTTATTTCAGTTATTTTTCCTGAGTAGTCCGACCAAGACATATCAGCATCTTTAGAATCTCCTACCCTATGTAACTTTCCTAAATCATCAATGAGTAAATCGGCAGTTTTATTACCATATGAATCTACTCCTTCCACGTATCCTTGTACTATAGATAAATGTCTAGGTAACTCTACTGCATCCTTACCAGTATAGTCTTTAGCATCTGGATCTATATATTCTCCTCTAGCCGTTCCATGCCCTAGTAATGTACCTGAAGGCAATGTTTTATAGTCAAATTCTGATATACTTTTTTCCCTGTTGGGATCATCAAACTTAGCCTCAAACATTTTTTTACCTAAATTATTGTATCTATAGAATTGATGTATTTCCCAAGCATCCATAGCAGACCCATCTCCGTGTCTGGGTTTATTAGGATCATATACTTTCTTACTAGATGTTCGTATCTCTCCTGGAATTTTCCCCTTTTTACGGGCTTCTTCTATATCAGCGTAAGTACTACTATAATCTGGATATAATTTTCTATTGTTTTGACATGCAACGCTCGTACAACCCACTCCTGCCTCTACATCGTACTTTACAAAGTTACCCTTTTGATAATCTAATTTAAGCTTATTATAGTCTTCTGAGGTATACATTTTTACACTAGACTTAGTAGTTTTCTTTTCTGCGGGTGAAATGATGCTAGGTTCAGTAGTACCTTCATTTAATTTGGGTACAATCACACTTCCATCATCAGCATAGTCTTCCATAAAAGGTAACGATTCTGCTAACTCATCTATAGCTTTGTAGTTTCCTTCTTCTATATACTTTAATGCTTTCTGTCTATGTACTTTTGGAATTACAATTGTGTCACCATTACTGTTCTGCATTATAATCTCGGATCCTTCTGCCTCTATTTTCATTGTGCTAATTCTTTCATGTGATTATCCAACAGTCTAAGTGCTTCTGGAGAAGTACCAAAAGCATCTAATTCATCTAATAAGGTACAGGTTTTGTTGAGTTCTTCTACCTGTTCTTTCAGATAACGTTGTGCTAACTCTAGTGTCATATAATCTCCTTCTTCTACAGCAAGTTTGGCTAAGGAATTGCACTGTTCTGTAATTTTTAACTCATGGGCATATGCCATTTGTATAATAGTAGGTAAGTCTTTAAACTCTTTAGGAGGAGCAGTTAATGCTGGAACAGTGGGCCTTATATCTAAATCTAATAGATATGAATAAGCCCAACCAGCGTGTACCTCTTCTTCTTTGCTATATTTTTCAAATAGAGCAGAAGCCCCACCATATCCTTTATAATTTAAACAAATACCCATTGCTTTATACAATCGTGCAGAATATTCTTCATTGAATATTCTGTCATTTATTGCTTTTGTTACTTTATCACTTATTACTGCCATAATATATTATTTTCTACCATATTTAGTTCTTGTAACTGCTTGATTTGCAGATTGAGGACCAGCATTGTTTCTTATTTGACAACCACATTTTGCGTATTTTTTAAAGTCATCTTTGTTATCTACTGTTCTCCAACCAGCACTGTAGAGTGGTTCAACTTCTTTTTGCTTTCTAGGTATAACTGCACCATTTTCTGCATATCCACCACAAGGCATTTGAATTTGATACCATTCCAAACCTTTTGTAAAAATACTCTTTTTCTCGGATTTATTCAAATCTTCTTGTTTCTTAGGTATTCTCATACCATACTTAGCATACATAGTAGATTTACCATTAGAGAAATGTACTTTACCTTTATCTATAACCAAGTCTACTCCACCTTGTTCGTGGGTAGGTAATCCTTTTAAATCTTTAACAATCGTCCATTTACTACCTTTAGATATAGAAGTTTTCATACCATTTTTAGCAATTGGTTTTATACTACCTTTACATTTTTCTATTAGTTTTTTACCTAGTTCTTCAAGTTCATTTAATTCTGTTAATTCAAAACTTTCTTCTTTTGTAGAAGCATCTGGAACTAACCTATATTCCATTTGCCAAGCTTCATTGAGTTTAGGAAGTACTTTAGATTGAAAATACTTTGTACTCCATCCTTCTAACTTAGACCATTCTTCTGCAATTGTTTCTTTACTAAACTTATTTGACAATTTCTCTAAAGGTTTAGTTACTTCTACCTTTACTGTTTCACCATTATTTCCTTCAAACTCTATTATATCACCTACTTTTGCTTTTAACCAGTAATCTAAGTGACCATCAGATTCATATCGAGTAGTAGCAGTTCTTTCTCCACGTTTTATAGCCTCTAATGTAGAAGATGATTTAACATCAAATCTTTTATTAGGTCCATAATCAAAAGTCATTTTACCTTTAAAAGAAACCAGTTTTGACTGACTTACCTCTTTTTCAACTACCGATTCAAATCTTTGTTTAAAGAGTTTTTCATTTGAAATATCTTGTCCATTTATATTTCTAAAAGTCCATCCTTTAGGTGCAAGTATCAATGTGGGCAAACCTAATTTGATCCCAGCTTTAGCTCCTGCTTCATCAAAGCCTGTTTGTCCACCACTTCGTATACTTTCTATTTTAGTTTTAAGATCGGGTGAGTTTAGCTTTGTTTAATAGTTCATATGTAAATAAATCAACTTGTTCTTGGGTATATTTCCCTTTCATAGTATATATACCATTTCCAGCTATATTTAAAGTCCTAGCATTTACGGAATTAAGCATATTAACTACTTTTTCTATTTTATCTAATGATACATTTAACCCAAAAGTAACATCTATTGGAATATATTGTTTTTTCTGACCTAATACAGAACTTTTAGTTAGTCTTTCTCCAGCAGAATTAAAATCTATGGCTAAAGCAATAGTAGCATCAGCAGAAGCATTTTTAATAGTTCTTTCTCTATATCCACTACTTTGTTCCTCTACAAAATCTATATTTTGTTTTGTAGGCCATACTTCTTGTACTATATTTTCTTTTATCTTTTCTTCTTTTTCTGTATATGTACTTGGTTTATCAAAACGAATATCTTCGTCTTCTTGGTTATATACCTGCCTATTTTCTTGTATGTCTTCTATATATATAATAGTACCTGTTTTAGTATCATTTTCTTCCACATATAATGCTGCCTCCTGTTCATTTTTAAATGAAATTACATTTTTAGAGGTGTATTTAGGCCCTACTAAACGTTCAATGGTATGTATTTCTTTTATACTTTCTTCTTTCGTTGATTCATTTTTTTCTTCTTCCCTAACTTCATACTCTTTAGGTAAAATAACGTTATCAGGAATGAGGTTCTTTAGATTAATAAATAGAGTTTTTATTTCCTCTATACTATATCCAGCTAAAGAACTCCCTAATTTTACAACCAAAAATTTTTTATCTGATACACGTTTAGCAAATTCTAACATTTTCTGTAGTCCGTCTTGTATTTCTTGTAGAGTAGAAGATTTTGCTAGTCTCCAGTTCTTTTTAGTTATTACAGCATACGACTGACCTTGTAGTCCTTCTGCAATGTATTGTTTTGCACCAAATTTTTGTTTAGCTAAAAGAGCAGCACCTTTACCGTGTATCCCTTCAGAATTGCTACCAAATACAAATATTTCATTAGGTTTTAATGAAGTTATATTTTCAGGAGTATATTCACGTACTATTGATTGCTTTATAGTATTAGTTCCTTTTATCTTTTCTTCTTTAATACCAGATACTTTAAATATGTCATCTAAGAACTTTTGTGTTTCTTTATTATATATACCAAGTAATTCTAACAACTCTTTGAAAAAATTCTTAATTTTATCTACATATTGTCCACCACTCAGTCTCATAAGAGCATCTCTAACTTTACCATAACTTCCTGATACTGCTACAAATTCTCTAAGATTTAGCATAGCATAATACACTTTAGCCTCTGGTTCACTTATAGAAGTTGGATTAGCTAGTATATTTGCTATTTCTATGTCTTTTGAACTGTCTTTGTTATTTAAATAGTCTCTAGTTCTTTCTATAAGTTGTCTTACTCTAGGATTTAACATAGAGTTTCTAAGTATACTATCTATTTTTCCTTCTTGTTTATGCTGACTTTCTGTATATCTTACATAATACTCTATTATCTTAGATGCATCTATACTAAATAACCTATCTATTAGTTGATTCCTAAACCCATTAAGTCTTGCTAATGATTCCCTAACTTTAGGATCTACACTTTCTCCTCTTTCATATGCACCTATTAAGTCTACACTTATAGAGTGCAATACCTCGTGTAATATAGTTGTAAGGTACTGCTCATTAGTTTTTAAATTATTTTTATGGATAGTAATGGAATTATCATTTGAGTCATAAAAACTATTACCTACCTCTTCTGACTGTTTTATAGTAGTTTCATTATTTATAGAAGTATTTAGTATAGCAGCTAACTTTGCTTGTTCAGGATACTCTTCTTTTAAATTGGTTATACTGTTAAGCAAACTAGTTAAACTAGCGTAGTTTAAATCTAACAATTGTGTAGGAATTAACTTAGGTTCTACTATAGGCTCTACCTTAACCTCTTTTATATATTCATCGGATAAAGGATTTAACAGATCTGTCAAAGGTTGTATATTTACCTGATTTTCTTTGAATATACTATTTCTTTTTTGACTAGGTGTATATTCATCCATACCAGTTACACCTAATTCATCTGTTATTCTATAAGTCCGCTCTGCTACTCTATAATATAAAGGAGTAGTACCATCTGTTTTAGTTACTCTTATATAGCTAGGATTAAATCCTGGAACTAATATATCTGTTTTATTTACTTCTGTATAGTCTGTTAAAAGTACAGCATTTTCTGGATTATGCTTAATCCATTGGTCTATAAAAGCTTTCGGTTCAAAATTATTCTTAGGTACATTTACTAGTTTATTTAATACAGTTACAGGAATAAACTTAATGAATTGCTGCGCCTTATTTCCACCTCTAAGTAGACTATAGGCAATAAGTTTCTCTGCTACAACATACGGTTTAATTCCATTTCTTTCTGTAGCATCTCTAAACAGATCTATAAAAGCTTTATATATAGCTGATTCATCAAAATTATCTCCACCAGCATTATTATAATCTACTTCCAACTGTTTAACAAAATTTACATCTAAACTATTTAAGAATCTATTTTCTTTACCATACTTACTTTCTCTTAACTTTGTTAGATCACTATAGAACGAACCTTTCTCTTTGTTTAAAAAAAGTTCTTTTCTAAGTTCATCTATATTTGTATAAGTTAAATTGGACAATAAGTAGTTCTTATAAGCTGTTTTTAAACTAGTAAGTTGTTTCTCACCAAATCCTCTGTCTTCATCTTTCTTAGTAATTCTTTCTGCTGAAGCAACAATAGTAGAAAATTTTAAATCCTCATTAGACTCTAAAAAGTAATCTCCAAATGAATCAATTAAATACTTAGTACCATATATATTATCAAAACCAGCATTTGTTGTAGGCTCTATTATTACTTCGTCATTTTCACCTTTATGATAAATACCAAACAATTTGCTTGAGTTATATACTAAAGAAGTAGGCATACTTTGCAGAGTATCAATTCTCTTCTTGTTGATGTACATATTTTTATTGAACCCTTTTGAATCTATATTCAATAGTTGTTTTATAGGAGACATAGGTTTTTCAATTTTTTTAAGGTACATAAACTTCTCTAATAGAGCTGCTTGGTATAATCCAAAATCTTTGTGTGTATTACCTTTCTCTATAAGGGATAGCATAGTACTAGAAGCATCTAAACCTTTAAAATCTGCTAATTGGTAGTCTTTATCGTGTTCATATAATTTGTTACTATATTTATCAACTAATCTTTGTACTAATTGATGTTCTGCTTCAGGATTAAATTCTTTTAAAATGGATTTGTTGTTTCTCATTCCTTCTGCATATTCCAGAATTATAGGTTGAGCCATAAAAGCGTCAGATACATCTTCTTCAAAACCTAAAAAATTAAGTATTGAATACACAGCAAAAGTATGTTGATTCATATTGATCTTATACATACCTTGTTCATTAGCATTGTCTACAGATAAGTTCTGAGATGCTGCTATTACTTCTGTTTTATACCTTGGTTTATCTTTCTTTAAACTATATATAGAAGATAAATCACCATCTGAATCTTTGTATTTATTACCAAATTTTACACTTATAGGTCTTTTCTTAGATTTACCATTCTCATCAGTATAATATTCTAGTAGAGTAAGGTCTTTATTTTGTGCTAATACGTTGAATACAGAATCTATAGAAAACATACCAACACCACTCTTTCCGGCAGTCCCATCATAGAACTTCTTCTTCTGATACTCATCAAATATAACAGACTGTAACTTATTTTTTCCTTCAGTAGCTTTATCTAATTTTTTAATCATTTCAGAGTGTAATCCCATACCTAGAGGAGAGTGAATGCTCCCTTGTAATGATTTATCTTTCATTACTTGAATATGTATATCAAGCAATCTGTTATGTATACCACCTAGATAATTTGATTCTAGTTCAGTATACTGTGTATATGTTTTTACATAGGATAGTACATCTGATGTTGAATCACCATATATTTCTTCTAAAGTATCATAGTTGTTTAAAATGTTATCTTGCAAATTAGATACATCTATACCTTTCTGGGTAAGTTCCTGTTCCTGCTTGTTTAACAAGTCACTTAAACTTCTTTCTTCTCTTACGTAACTGGCTATAATAGGTTTCTTACTTAAAGTTTTAGTTTTAGTATCATATGTAGTACTGAACATATAAGTATATAATTTATCCACATCAAAGTCAGAACCCATCTGTACAGTAAATTCTGCTGGAGCAATAACTAGATCTCCATTGACTTTAGGTATGAATCCTACTATCTCTATGTAAGACATAGAAGCATGTAATTGTGTAGGTATCCTAAATCCAAAAGACTCTAACAGTTCTTTAGGTAATTTAGTTGTATCTAATTTACCTTTAGTAATAAATTGTTTTATATCCAATAGATTTCCTTTATTATCTCTAAACTTAAAAGGTATAAGTATCTGTGCTCCTTTTATTGTTCCGTCTTCTTCTCTTTGTATTTGTAATCCTTTTGTTGGATCGTAAGAGTCTGTAAATACTATACCAGTTTCATTTTCTTCTATAAAAGTTTGTCCTTCAACACCTTCTTTTATCTCCGGTTTAAATCCTGCTTGTGAACCTAGCACAAAGCTCTTTCCAGGTAGTTTATGTGCTACAATTCTATTTTTAACAATAGAGTTAATAAGAGACATATAAGAATCTGCATAAGGACTTAACCATAACGGAGTAATAAAATCACCTGTAGTGGGTGATACTTTAAGTCCATCATATAAAGGTTTATTTGTTTCTCCTTTACGCTTTAATTCTTTTATAAGTACTCCAGCTAACTTCTTGTTACTTATTTTCCCATTTACTTTAAGCTCATTATCTAACTTACGTTTTCCATGTAGGTACAGTTGTTTATACAACTCTGTGTATTCATTATGCAACTTTGGATTGTTGTAATTAGCCCAAAGGAGTTTTAATTCTTGAGTACCTTTGTTTATAGTACTTTTATTTCCATCATAAGGTATATCTTGTTGTATACCAAATCCTGCTCTTTTAAGTACAGTCCAAGTACCTGTTAAATCTATATTATCTACAAAATTACCTTTATTGTCTTTACTTAACTTTAATTTTTTAGCTGGAAAACCTACTTTAACAGCAGAGGAGTAAGCTAATCTTACACCTTTCTTGTGTTCTGTCTCAAGTGCTTCCATAGACTTTCTTAACCTATCCAACTGTAATCCTTTTGTTAACATTGGTATCAGTGGAAAAGAAGAAGATTTAATATATGTCTTTTTATCAAAATATTTATTACCTACAGAAATGGTATCATTATAAACATATATAGGTTTTAATGGTTGTAATACTTTAGTAAATACCTCTTTAGAGGGATTTTCACCTTTAGAAAAAGCTGCACTTGCTTCTTCGTACTCTTTATCAGTAATTTTACCATAAGCAAGTAAGATGTTTAAATGTTCTTTCCAAGTAGTATATTCCTGTGCATCAGTTGACTTCATCTTTTGATACTTCTCTACTACTTCTGGAGAAGTTTTATATAGCTCTTTAAGATATTCCATAGATGCAGATTCTATATTTATATCATCTGCAAATATCTGGATGTAATCGTCACCTTCCATCTCTGTTCTAGGTGCTATTTCACCTGCAAGACGTTTGGTTATATTAGTATAAGTTCCATCTAAATCTTTTTTAAAGTATTGCGAAGGATCTCCTATAATTAGCTGAAACATATTGGTATTATATACAGCATAGTTAAATACCATATCCATTGCTGTTTCTCTAATACTCCTACTGTTTCTTTCATTTTTAGCCTTGTCCTTTTGTCTGGAATCATAGATAGGTTCTACGTGTGCTAGTTTACCATATTGATCTATAATACCTATCTTTTTCCATACTTCTATTTTATTATTTACTTCTCTTTCAAGTATCTTATTTACTGTTGCTAAAACTTGTCCTTTATGTATCTCTGATAATTTTGGATTTCCTTTAATTACATCAAGTAGTAACTCTGTTTTACCTTCTTCTGTAACCTGTAGAGTATTTAACTCTGGCATCAAATACAACATACTACCATCAAAAGTAGATAGATTAGCAAGTTCTTTAAAGTTAGTTCCTTGTGTATTATATACTCTATTAAACTCTGGAACTACAACTGAATTATAAAATAGTTCTAAAGCATTCTTTGTATATATAGAATTACCTTGTATATCTGTTTGTACACTATCTATAGCAATGGCTTTAGTAGACATAACCCTAGACTTATCGGAGTTAGTAGGAAAGAAGTACTCAGCTTTTCTCATCTGGTATGTGTACTCTCCTATTTTAACTGGTTGATAATTTACACCTGAATTAAGATAACCTATCTTAGTAACTTCATGGTCCAATTCTCCTATTTCAGTTATAGCATCACTTCTTTTACCTTTAGCTTTCTTTAATGGGTTAAGTGATACATACCCATAATTGAACCATTTTGAAAACTCTATATCTTTATTGTTAAGTAAAGAAAGGTATAGAGATTCAGCAGTAAATATAGAATTTGATAACTTATCTCTAAGATTTTTATCTTGGACTAAATCTCTATATCTATTTACCATATACTGATTCATACTATAGGTATAGATGGTTTTATCCCCAACCCTAAAAGAGTTACTAAACTCGTCCT
>Ga0172381_10006995_pt1 | contig 11230 bp, 8 predicted proteins | sample Leawel6488metaG_FD_119754 | JGI IMG/M metagenome (GOLD analysis project Ga0172381, IMG submission 119754) | Leachate microbial communities from a municipal landfill in Southern Ontario, Canada - Leachate well 64-88 metaG | ecosystem: Engineered > Solid waste > Landfill > Unclassified | place... | reverse complement strand
CAGGTGTTTATCGGTGGTTACTATAAGTAGCCGCTTTACTTTCTTTATCATGGAAATATTATATCACTTATTTTAAAAAGAATATTTATTTACTTTTTTCTGGAATTATCAAGAATCGACAAAGCGAGCCCCAGAACTTCCCGCGCGGTTATGCTTTTTAAACAAGTAAAGTTTTTCTTACAATTATGCGCCAGGCATATTTTAGAATTGCAGCCTTTATGTATATGAAAGGATTTTTCTCCAAGCGGCATCCAGCGTTTTGGTGAAAGCCCGGGTGAGTTTCTTCCGAAAATAGAAATAACCGGAGTGTTTAAGCTTGCGGCGATGTGAACCGGACCGGAGTCGTTAGAAATAAATAATTTAGCGCGTTTGAGAAGCGAGCCTGTGTCAGCCAGAGTCAATTCCCCGCTTAAATCAATAACGATATTTTTTTCGCGCATGTCTTTTAGGCACTCACGTTTTTGTTCATCAATTATGATTATTTTTAGCCCGGTTTTTTCTTTTAATAGCCGGATTAGTTCCATAAAATTTTCTTTTGGCCAGCGTTTTGATGGGCAAGACGCCCAGGGATGGATAACGATAAATTCGGAATTTTTGATATTAAAATTTTCAAGCAGTATTTTAATCTTACTTTCAGAAGATTCTTTTAACGGAAAATGTGTTTGTGTATCTTTGGCCTCTATTCCTACTTTGTTTAAAATATCAAGAGTGTATTCAAGTTCATGTTTTTTGCCCTCATGTTTTGTGTCCTCTATCCTGTGGCTTAAAAGATTACCCATTTTGCGGTTTAGTCCAACGCGTATCGGAATGCCGGAAAAGAAAGTAATTAAATGAGCGCGATTCGTGGGGTTTAAGATAAACGCAACATCAAATTTCTTTTTGCGCAGCCAAAAACAAAACTTTATTGAAGATAAAATACTTTTATGCTTATTGTTTTTGTCGTACTCAATAACTTCATTTAAATAAGGGTTATTTTCGACTATTTCTTTGGTGTATGGCCGCAGCATGAAAGTTATGTGCGCGCTTGGATAGCTTGTACGTAAATTCTTGATAACCGGGGTAGACAAAATAACATCCCCTATCCGGTCTGTGCGGATGATTAATATTTTTTTTGGTTCTTTCATAGTTATATTTATTTCATCAAACAATCAACAGCTTTAACAATCGCGTCAGGCTTTATATCCATACATTCATGGTTGTATCTACAACCCGGTTTTTGGCATGGCACACAAGGTAAGTCGTCTCGTTTAAGGACTATAAACTTTTTTGACCATGGGCCATATTTTTTAGCGCAAGTTTGTCCAAACAGGCCGATTATTGGCGAGTTAACATAGCTTGCGACATGTAGTATGCTTGAGTCTACGCATACTACAAGGCGCGCATAATTTTTTATAAGATAGAAAACTTCATGGATTTTAGTTTTTCCGGCAAGATTCGTAACGGATTCCATTTGAAGGATGTCACTATAAAAATTTTTATCTTGTTCCTGTCCGAGTATGATTATGTTTCCATAATCTTTAAGTTTTTGAATTGTTTCTTTAAGGTGCCTATAAGGGTAACGTTTATTGCCGGAGTTAGATGCGCAGGCAACAAATATGGAGGGAGAAAAATTATACGTATCCCATTTTATTTTTTCTTCCGGTGTGAGCACGAATCCCCCGCTCTTTGATGTTTGCTCCGGGGCAAGTTTTTCGATTAGAGAAAGATAAGCGTCTTTTGAGTGCATATTTTTTGGAAAATTTCTAAAAAAAGAAGTGTGCTTGCAGCCGGCGAACAATGGCAGCATGGAATTTTTCAAATCAACCATAAGGTTGTATTTACCCCGAAGGGCAAGCGAAAATCGTATTTTTTCCCGGACATTCGCATGTTTGTCATAAGGAAGAATGCTACTTATGAAACTATGTTTGCTTATGAAATCTGCTACCCGGCTTGAGCATATTGCGGAAATCTTTGCGGTTTCATAATTGGAATGGAGCCTGTCTATTACCGGAAGGGCCATTACGGCATCGCCGATATTCGAAGGCAAGTTTACAAGGATATTTTTATACATTTTCTAAAAGTAATTTTGCTTCAAGGAATGCGTCATCAATGCTTATGTTTTTCATACAAACGTTATCAATACAATCGAGTTTGTAGCATGGTATTTCGCATTCATGTGGTTTTTCCAATATTTTGACAATCTTTCCTTTTGGTGAAGTTAATTTTGATGAGGTAGGGCCAAAAAATACAAGTGTCGGCACGCCTAAAGAGGCGGAAAGATGCGCTGGCCCGGAGTCGTTAGATATAAAAAGATCCATATGTTTAATGAGATGCGCAAGCTCTTTCACGTTTGTCTCGCCGCAAAGGTTATAATGCGTTTTTTCCATTTTTAAAGTGACCGCGTTAACCGTTCCGGAATCTTTTTTGGCGCCGATAAAGAATATGCCGCAGTTTAATTCTTTAACCAGCTTATCGCACAAAAGCGCGAACATTTCTTGCGGCCAACGTTTAAGCAGCCAGTTTGCTGACGGGTTTATTCCTACAAGATATTTATATTTACCGCGTGCCTGAGCAATCAAGTCTTCGTGCTGCTGGTTTCTGTCTTCTGAAGTATATATTTTGGGAATCCTGTCTTGTATGTTTATGCCTGATTTTTCAAATAGAGAAAAATAGTAATCCTGGCGGTGGATATCCCAGGTCGGCGGTGGAACCGATTTGTTTATGACCCCGATATTTTTTAAACGCAGATACCCGACTCTCTCGGGAATGCCTGCAAGAAGGCAAATAAGAGCTTTCGTGAAGGATCGATGTATCAAAAATACCGTTTGAAACCTTTTCTTGCGCAGTTCGAAGATAAATTTTATTTTCTTGAAAATGCTTTTGTGGCCTTTTTTTTCGTCAAAGATAATTATTTCATCAACGTAAGGGTTATTTTCGAAGACTTCCTTTACTCTTTCCGGGCAGAGAACGCCGACGTGCGAAACCGGAAATTTTTCTTTTATCGCCTTAAATACCGGAGTAGTAAGTATTGCGTCACCAAGCCAGTTGACATTTACAACTAATATACGTTTCATATGGTTTTAGTAGTTTATAGTTGGTAATTTGTAGTTTGTTCAAAGAAAACTGCGAGTTTTTTATTTAAACCAATTACTAACTACAAACTACGAATTGCTTTCGTATTAATAAGGTTTTTTTACTTTTTTGAATACGTTGTAATATCCGCTTAGTTTAGCCCAAAGAGTGAAGTCGTTGTCTTTATCGGTTATTTTTATTCTGCGTAAGGCGAAACGATCAGTCTCTTTACTGAATCCTCTATTTGTCGCGCAAGCACAAAGATAACCCGATTCGCGGGTTATGGCTAAAACATTTTCATTGAAGGCTCCGCTGGGATAAGCAAGGGTTTCTACCTGTTGGTTAAAGATTTTTTCAAGCGCTGACTTGGAGCCGGCAAGCTCATCTTTTATGCTTTCTTCCGGAATCTTCGATAATTCTGAATGAGTATTTGTGTGTGAACCGATGCTGATTTTGCTGTTATCCAGAGCTAAAATAATTTCTTCTTTAGATAGGTATCCCAGCGTGCCTATGTTTTTTGTTATTAGGAAGACGGTTGCCGGAAAATCAAATTGTTTTAATATTTTAAACGCGGGCAAATTATCTTTATACCCATCATCAATGGTTATTACAACAAGATTCCTCGGTATGGGTTTATTTTCTTTTAATAGTTTGCAATAATCAGAAAGGCTTACGGCGTTATATTTCCTGTCTTTGATAAATTCCATTTGATGGTAAAATTTTTTTATAGACACCGCGGCATAGTTATTTATTCTTGTTTTATCAAAAGAATGATACATTAATATGGGCGTTGCCTGGTGGGTGTAAAGATAGCTGTAAAAGCCTAAAAAGATTAGAATAAGCAAACCGGAAATTATTTTTATTATTTTTCTCATGACAAAACTTGCGCGTAAACTTTTTCGGTATTAAGGGCCATTTTTTCCATAGTAAACATCAAAGCGCTTGAATGCGCTTTTTCTATTATACGGTTACGCAATCCTTTATCTATCATAATTTTTTCTATTGTCTGTTTTAGGAAAAGTTCATTATATTCGTAAAATAATAATCCGTTCTCCCGGTCTTTTATTATTTCAGCGATGCCGCCAGTATTAAACCCTGCCACAGGGACTTTTTTTATAAAAGCTTCCACTATCGCGTATCCAAAACCTTCGCGTTTAGACGGTGCAACAAGCATATCTGGTATGTCGAGAAAATGCTTTGCTTCAATTTCAAAAAACTTTACTTTTTCTTCCATGCCGACGGATTCTATAAAGGTTTTAAATTCTTTTTCCAGTTTTCCTTTTCCGGAGATTGCAAGATACACATTATTATAATTATAAGAAAGAAGTTTTATGGCGCTTGCGGCAATGAAATGGCCCTTTTCTTCCGATATCCTCCCAAGCAATCCAACAACGAAATCACTATCTTTAAATCCAAAATCTTTTTTTGTGTATTTATGCCCGGTAAACTCTTCCAAACGGACACCGTTGTAGACAACATTTATTTTATTTTCTTTTATTTTTAAATCCTTAATCAGGTGTTCTTTTACTGCGTTGCTTACGGCAATTGTTTGGACGCCTTCGAATTTAAGCAGCCTGCGCTCCAGGCTTTTACGATAGAAACCATGGAACGCGGATATGTAAGGTATGCCGGTAAATTTATAAATAAGGTAGCTTAAAAATTGTGTTACGCGCGTGTTAGCGTGCAGGATTTCAATTTTTTCTTTGCGTAAAAATGATAGAAGCGCAAAACACGAAAAGATTATTTTTGGGCTGCAGATAGACTTTGTGTCTATGGGGATAATTTTATATGGTATGTTTTCTTTTTTTAACAGCTCTAGCCACAGGCTATTTTTGGAGCAGGCTATCCATACAGAATGGCCCCTCTCTTTTAACCCTTGCGCCAAGGTTAGCATATAGCGTGATACTCCGCCGGGGTTTAAACGTGTGGTTAAGAGCAGTATTCGCATGTATGGTTATAGTATTTAATCCTAATTTTCTTTTGAAATAATTTCACTTATTTTAGAAAATATTTCCTGGGCCGTTATTTTTTCCATACAGGGGGGTTTTTCTCCAAGTTTGCATTTTGGTTTATAGCAAAAGGAACACAATAGGTCCTTGCAGAAAATATGAAGATTTTCGCTTTTTACAGTATGCCGTCTTGGGTCAGTCGGGCCAAAAAGCGCGATAGTCGGCACCCCTAAGGCTTCTGCAAGATGAAGCGTTGCGGTATCAGGGGTGATAAACACTTTTAAGCGTTTAATTATTGCCGGTAAATCCTGTAAAGATGTTTTTGCGCAAAGATTGTATGGTTTTGGAGACGTGAAGGATTCTATTTTGTCCGCGGTTTCTTTGGCCGCCAAATCACCAAGCAATACAATCTTATAGGAGGGAAAATTTTTGGTAATCAATCCAATAAGGGAAAGAATATTGTTCATCGGCCAGTTTTTAGTTTGCCATTTGTTTGATGCGGATACATTTATCCCGATTAGTTTGTTTTCGTCGGTAAATACTTTTTCCTGCGTGTTTGTTTTTATGTCCCAAAAGTTGAGTTTCTTTTCCTGTATTCTTAGGCCAAGTAATTCCAGTATTTTTTCCTGTGATGAAAGCGGGTCGAGGCTGCGGTCTAATTTTAATTTTTTTGTCAAAAGAAACCCTAAGCGCAAAGAATAGCCGAATGAATACCGAGGGAAGCTTAAAAAAGAAATAATATGCGATGCTCTGGTGTTTTGAAAATCTACGATGTAATCAAACGACTTCATCCGTAAATTTTTTGAAATAGCAAAGATATTTTTTAGTTTTTTATAATCATTTTCAAGGGTGATAACTTCATCTACGTATGGGCAATCATGCAATATCGGTGCATATTTTTTTAGAGTAAGAATGCTTATTGTTCCGCATGGAAATTTTTCTTTAAGAGTTTTCAAAGAAGGTATCGCAAGTATAATATCGCCTAAGGAAGATATTTTAATCACAAGTATACGCGTAAAATCAATGGCTTTTTTATATAATTTTCTAGTTTCGGCGAGTGATTTTTCCATGGAATATAATTTTTCTACTTTTTCCCGGGCATTCTTTGCCATATTTTCGGCAAGGCTTGGGTCATTAATCAAACGGATTATCGCTTGGGCGATTTGTTCACTATTTTTTGGTTCAACCAGAATGCCGTTTATCCCGTTTTCTATTATTTCCGCCACGCCTCCGACTTCTGTTGCAATTACCGGAGCCCCAGAAGCGCAAGCCTCAAGAACACCCCGGGGAAAAGCTTCATCTATTACGGAAGGCACTATTGCCATTTTCGCCAGGCCAAGCACATTTTCTACGTCAGGCCGGAAGCCTGTGAATTCTACATTATGATTTAAGGAAAACCGGTTTACCAGCGTTCTCAAATGGTCAAAGTAATCTGTTTTTGTGGGATCCGGAGAGCCGACGATTTTTAATTTTAAATAGGGATTTTGCCTGACGATTTTTTTAAAGCCTTCAATCAGGTATTCATATCCTTTTGATGGCGTGATTCTTCCGGCGCTGACTATCGTATTACTGTTTTTGCGTTTACTGGCGTCCCCGAATTTAAATTTTTCAAGGTTTACCCAGCGATTTATGATAACTATTTTTTCTTCAGGCACTAAAAAATTATCTTTCATATGCCTCGCGACAGCCCGTGAAGGGCAGATGACAAATTTACCCCAGCCCATTACCTGGCTCGATTTGGGGCTTTTGTAGATGCCATGAATTGTGGTTATATAGTGAGTTTTTGTGCCGCGTGAGGCAAAAAAACTTATCCATCCCGGAACGCGGGAACGGGCGTGAATGATGTCGATATCATCAGTTTGAAGTATTTTTTTTAATTTTGGGATAAGAAAAATAGAAAAAAACGATTTTTTATGAACGTTAAGTTCGTAGTGTTTTATATTCTCTTTGTCGAGCTCTTTAAGCAGTCTTCCTCCGGAGCTTATGACGATATTTTCTATTGCCTCATCGCCGGATGTGCCGCGATTATTTTTGAAAAAAGTCGAGAGGTCTAAAACCCCGCGTTCGACTCCTCCGACCTCCATCTTTGGTAAAATTTGAATAATACGCATATTTTCAGTAATTTATAACAGCCCCCGGATAGCTTCTCGGACTATTTTTCTATTTTCTTCAAGAACTTCAGCGGCAATCGGCTTAATTTCAGCTATATTATACGGGTTATCCAACAAAATTACATCTTTTTCTAATGAGTCAAGAAATACGTTATGTTTATCCATGTATTTTTCAAGCACTAAACAAACGCATGGTTTCTTTAGAGCCAGCGTTTCTGAAATCATTGAAATGCTTTCTCCGCTTACAAAAACAATTTCAGAAAGCTCTATAAAACCTTCAAAGGCAAAGTCAAAATTCGTGCGGCTTGGGATGACTATTGCTTCGGCATTAGGGAAAGCTTTTAGCTCGCTTTCTATGTATTCTTCGATGCTTTTTTGTGTCCTGCGGGAGGTGCTAAAAAGTATTTTATAATTATTTTTTGAGGCAAATATTTTTAGTTTTTCTATAAATAATTTTAGATTATTCAGGTAAGTTTTTTCGCTGGAAAGATATCCGCCTACGAATACAGAAATTTTTTTGTTATTACCAAGCTTAAAAAAGTCTTTACATTTTTGTGCTTTTTCTTCAGGATTTAAAGGGTAAGCGAGCGCGCCTTTTATTATAACGGCATTTTTTGCGTTAATGCGATCATGGGCCGGTATTATGCATAAATCAAATTTCTTGAGCGGTGTGTTTGGCCGTAAAATTACAATTGATTTAGCCCCGATCATTGATGAGACTACACGGTTTATGGGTGCGGCAATACTGCCAGTGCTTACTACCATATCCGCGTAAACTTCCTGCAATTTTTTACTTGTATCCTGATCCAGGAAAAATTTTAATAAAGAATGGCCGAGAAAATATTTTCCTGATAAAATGGCGATAACTTCAGCTACAAATCTTTGTACCCCGCTCCTTGTTTTGATTTCAATGGTTTGAGATCTTATTTCAAAATCCTCTTCTTTAAAGAAAGAAAGAAATGCCTGGGATTGTTTAAGATGGCCAGCCTTACCATCGCTTAATATCAGAACGTCCATGTCTTTTTTTCTTTTAAAGCGTTTATAATACCAGAGATATTCCCAGGGGTATTTTGTCAGATAGGTTTCATAAATTTTGTTTAACTCGCTTAGTAGCTCATAGTCTGTTTTTGAGCTAGGGTTTATGGGTTTGCCTATCTCGATAGTATGCGAAAATCCTGATTTTCTGTAACCAAAGCAGGGATAGATTTTTTTATTTAGCTTTCTTGCAAGATAAACCGCGCCTTTGGGGGTTGGAACGGAGTGTGTAAAAAAATCAACAAAAAGGGCGTTATCTTCCGCGCCATGGTCCACAACCATACCCAACAGGTAATTGTCTTTCAAACTATATAAGGCGTCTTTTAATGAAAAGCAAAGTTTCAAAGAATATTTGTTTCGTAATTCTGTCAGAAATAAATCCAGCTTTTTTTTCTTTTGTTCTTTCGCAAACATCTTGTATTTTAGGTCTTTTGCGATAAAAAAATTATAAAGTTCCCAGCTGCCTTCATGTATGGCAACCAGTATGCCGCCATCTTTTGCGATGTTTTCTGTTCCTTTCAGTTCAACTGAAGGAAAGATTCTATCGGCAATGAGGCTTTCCAATATACCTAACCCCAGGCTTTGGAAGGATTGCCTGACAATTTTGTTGATTTCCCGGTTAGTTTTCGCGGGAAAAACAGATTTTATATTTTTGTAGGCAATTTCTCTTTTTTTACGGTTTAAATAAAGAAAAATGCCGATTGTTTTGCCCAGGAAAAATACTACGAATAACGGCGCTTTTGACAATATTTTTTGTATGATTTTTGCTGTATTATACATGCTTAGCTGATTTTTTGCCTGATTTCGTCCAGGAATTTATTTTCCTCATCGATTACCATTTCGATTTCAAAAATATAAAAATTTATTTTATGATTGCCCGCTGATAAATGGTATTTATCTTTGCGTGTTATTAAGCAATGGTCTATCCCGTTATTTTTGAGCCGTTTTTCCAGCGCGTTAAACTCAAGCCGGGAAAATTCATAGTGGTCCGGATAGGTCATTGCCTCCGTAATTTTAATTCCGGCTTTTTCTATCTGGTTAAAGAATCCCTGCGGATAACCAATCGCGGCAAGAGCCGCTATTTTTTTATCTTTCAGAAAAGAAAGATCAATATCCTTTCCGTTTAGGTCAGAGATGCATTTAAACTTGTAATAGGCTCCGTAAATTGACAAATTGGGGTATTTTGAGTGGAATCTGTTCTTGGCCTCGATGAAATTATCCGCATCATCCTTATAGTTAATTATAAGGATGTCCGCGCGCGCGAGGGCCGACAATGGCTCCCGGAAAATACCCGCGGGTAGGAGGCGCCATTTTTTCCTTAATTCCCGCTCTCCCATAACGACGATATTTATATCGCGGCCGAGTTTGCGGTACTGAAAACCATCATCAAGAATAAAAAGATCAAAATCACCGGAGAATTTTTTTACAAGGCCAACCCGGTCTATTGATGAAAATACTTTAACTCCTTTTTCTTTGAGCAATTCTTCCTCGTCTTGGCCATAACCGCGGCGTAATACTGAAAGTTTGCGTAAGGCTGATATTTTTGCGTGCAGTAGAAGAGCCAAAGTGGTTTTTCCCGAACCTGCCCAGGAAAGATTGCCTATGCTGATTACTTTTTTATCGGATTTATATACCGGAAAAATCTTTGAACTGTAAAGAAAATTCCTGGCACTGATTATTGCCGCATAAATTAAGGAAAGCAGCCATAGCACATGAGATAAAACTGTTTCTCCCGGGTTAAGATTTTCCTTTTCCAGAAAATCGATGTACCAACTTTTTATTTTATGCATTTTAGAATTATTTTTAAATTTTCTTCAAGAACTTTTTTTTCTCCGGCAAAAACATCAAGGCAATTCAAGCGCAGCTGTTCACGTTTTTCTTTATGGTTGATGAGTGTATCCAAACAATTCTCCAGGCTGTTTTCATCAAGTATTTTTATTCCTGCTTCCTTGGAAAGGATGATTCCCTCAATGTCTTTAAAGTTATCCATGTGTGGGCCGAAAACTGTCGGTTTTGAAAAGAAAATCGGCTCTAACACGTTGTGCCCGCCATAATCTGCAAGGCTACCGCCTACGAAACATATATCGGCAAAGCTATAAAAATAAAGTAGTTCGCCTATAGTATCCAGAATAAAAACATTTCTTTCATCCGGGATATATCCAGACAGGCTGGTTGTTTTTATTGGGGTAAAACCAGAGGCGCTAATAATTTTTTCTATAGCCGGAACTCTTTCCAGGTGCCGCGGGGCTATAAGAAGAGTAACGTTTTTTGTTTTAGCGGTAAGCTTAGTATATACATCCAAAAGTACTGCCTCTTCAGGAGGGTGCGTACTGCCTGCTACAATTAGTATGGAATTATTTGTTTTAAGAAAATACGAATATTTATTCCTTAAATTTTCAAGCCGCACCTCATCAACGCGGATGCTGTCAAATTTCATATTTCCCGTAACGGCTATTTTTTCCTCTATTGCTCCAAGGTAAACAAATTTATTTTTGTGTTCCAGGTTTTGTGCCCCGATGTAGTCGCATTTTTTTAAAATATTACCGATTATCGGGCGAAATAACTTATATCGCTTGAATGCTTTTTCTGATATTCGCGCGTTTATGATTGCAATCGGAATATTTTGCTTTTTCAGGCAGTGGAACAGGTTTGGCCATATTTCAGTTTCAATGGCAATGAATATTTTTGGTTTAATAAAATTAATCAAACGGTTTATCACAAACGAAATGTCAAACGGAAAGAAAAATATTTTTGCGAGCTTAGCGTATTTTTTCTTGGCGAGCTTATTGCCGGATAAGGTAGTGGTTGTTATGATTATGTTATAGTTAAAAAGTTCATGAAGCCTTACAACTAGATTTTCTATCAGATTAACCTCGCCAACGCTTACGACTTGAATCCATATTGATTCTTTAGCCGGCAGGCTTACTTTTCCGAGAAGCCCGAGTTTTTGTTTTAAAGCCAAAAAGGTTATTTTTTTTCGCGCGGCATAAAAGGGAAGATAAACAATCAGGCCGATTATAAAAATTAAATCGTAAATAAGGAATATCAGGTTTGACATATTTGTATATTCGCCTATCGTTGAAT
>Ga0172381_10006994_pt1 | contig 11230 bp, 18 predicted proteins | sample Leawel6488metaG_FD_119754 | JGI IMG/M metagenome (GOLD analysis project Ga0172381, IMG submission 119754) | Leachate microbial communities from a municipal landfill in Southern Ontario, Canada - Leachate well 64-88 metaG | ecosystem: Engineered > Solid waste > Landfill > Unclassified | place... | reverse complement strand
GGCCAGTACATCTCCTGAGAGGGCCAAATAACACGATCATTGGAGTCCTCGAAGGGATAATACTCATTAGCTCTGGTAGCTGCGCCATTCATGGTATAGTTGAGGTAGCGAGTAATGAAAGGTCTGGATGCGCGAATACCACCGTTCAGTTCATCCCAATTCTGGAGGCCGAATGGTACGGTTTTGACGATATCAATCGTCTTGCCGCTCTCTCGATCTCCGAAGCTCATTCCCTGCTGGATCTGATCACCGGTCATATGACCGTTAGCAGTAAGAACCTCTCTCAGAAGAGCCTCGCCACGGACCTCGGTAACATCAAGTCTGACCATCATTCTTTCATCGATGGTAGCTACGCCGCCCTCATCAACCCTGGGGAACTTTACTCTAACATCGAGAGTAGTGTCCGGGCCTACTTTAATAGTGGGCTGCCAGGAAGCGGTAGCGGGATCTGCGGGATTAGCTGCATAGGAAAGCATACCCTTACCGAACAGAACATTGATTGGGCTGTTCTGAGACTCTCTAAGTACGGGATTGAATGCTTTACCGCCGTCCATGTAACGATACATGGGGCTCATACACTCGTTAACGTAACAATCCTTGATGGGCGTCTTGTCCACATAAATTTGAACATGCTGCAATGGGACTCTCAGTCCGGTTGCCAAATCGAAAGGACCATAAATTGACATTCCGCGTATTTCTAGCACGGTTTCATCATCAGTTCGGAAAAGTCCATCTCCGATTTCATCATGTCCATACCTGTAGAAGTAGCTCCCTCGCGAGCCAATCCCTATCTCTTGACCCGCAGCAGCGGGGTCCGTATCGTAGTTATAAAAAATATCCAAAGGCATTGATTTCAATAGACGATTACCAGCCATTTTATCACCATATTGAAAAATTACAATATAGTATAAGTACGTTTTTGGTATTTTGTGAATTAGCAGTTTGTGAATTATCCATTTGCGAAACGTATATATACAAGTACTCTATTTATGTTAAAACATGGAAGCGAAATTATCAGTTATGTTAGATAATGTAGATGATAAAAAAGAATTTAAAACTAGAACATTGCAGTATGACACAAACCCAAGTGTTGTTGTACGTCAATTAGTCAAAAAATGGATGAATGAACATCCGATAAAAGGATCTTCAGCAAATACGATTGGATAAAATGGAGGTTACTATGAATAAGCAAGCTATAATGAACACCCGAAGAATGCTTCAGTTTATATTAAAATGCGAGAAATGTGGTACATGTTGCACCAGTAGTACCCAAATCGAACTCACAAAGGATGATGCAGCTAGAATAGCAAAGTATCTTGGAGTACCAGAAACCGAGTTCTCAATAAGATACCCTGGAAAACCGAGTAAACGAGCAATGAAACAATCTAAACCATGTCCTTTCTATAAGGACGGTTGTACTATATACGAGGTACGTCCCCAATCGTGCCATGACTATCCCTTCATGAACGGGTCTTTTGACTCAACGAAGGTCGTTATCCACAACAAATGTCCCGCAGCTCTTGAAGCATATCGTAAGGCTGGCGAGCTGAAAACACATGTAAAGAGCTGCGATGCTTGCAGGGCGTATGGCCCAAGAGCTTGTAAGGTAGCGAAAGGAATTTTGGGGATCTAAATGATACTTGCGAAATGGGCAGCTTGGCTAGAGAATAAGTTTTTTGGCCATGAGTGTGGCAACTGCGATAAGTTCTATGAAGATGTTCCTGGCTGTGAAATAGGAAAATGTGAGTTTACTAAATGGACTGCTAGGAGATGGCAGTATTGTTGTGCGTGGAGGCCAATAAAGTGAATCATAAAACTGGTTATGAAATTAGGTGTCCCAAGTACGATAGATTTACTAGGACATTGGTCGAAGAGATTTATGTAAAATGGTATAGAACATGGTACAGAGCAAATCATGATGCAAGACAGCTACAATGTGAACATCCAAAGCCAGAAACTATAACCCTCAGAAATCTATCAACAGGAAAATTATTGAAAATAGATACATATCCAGAAACAGAAGTAGGAGTTAAAATTGAAGAGATGATAAATAATGATCCCACATGAAATTGTCATCCGGATAGATGCCAGTGGTCTATCGTTAATCGAAATGGAGCGGATCGCAAAGGGTGGTCCACTTGATATAATTATGGCGTTGCCAAATAGAAAATGTTGCATCGACTTGAAGTTATTCAAGGAGTAGAGACAATTATGCATACTATAGATGTATCCGATGAAGTCTACGAATACCTAAAAGGTATGATAGATGATGAACATATTAGTAATGCTGATATATATCTGAGAAGTTGAATGTAAATTATGAGACAAGAGCACATAGACCAACGTTTTCAGAAGTTATAAGTAATCTGATAGAAGATAGAGAGGCATCATGTCAATAGATAGATCCAAATCCTTAATCGAGCTTGTTGCCAAATTACGCAAGCTTGAAGAGGAGCAACGCGAAGGCAATTGGGCAGACCGTATGAATGCCGGGTCTAGATTTTGTAGCGAATTGACAAACGTCGCTCCTAAGCTACTCGATGCCCTGGATTTTCAGCCAGGAGATGCTGATGTAATAAGTAATTTGTTAAAAGAGGATTGTATTTTTTCAAAAACAAAAGGGATCTTGCGCCGATATCAAGCGATGGCCGCGCGCATGGAGGAAAGAAAATGAATACCAACGATCTAGAAGCAATTCGAGCAGAATCTGAGATTGAATATGCACCTGATATCAGCTATGAGGATTGGAGGCGGCATGTTAAGGTGTTGCTGGCGCATATCGATGAGCAGGCCAAGCAGATTGCTGAATTGAGTGGCACATCTAGCAAAGAATGTGATACCAGAGAAAATGCCATCAGATCACGTGATAACTATTATATAGAAATTCTTAGATTAGAGAAAGCACGCTCGGAAAGCGAAACCAATTGGCTGGAAGAAATTGCAGAACTACATAAACAAATTACCACCTTAGAAGAAGAAGCCGATTGTACTGACATATACGAAGCTCTGGAAGAGGCAGGCGTGCCAATGGGCGATGGCGAGCAGTCCCAGGATATCATCACCGCTATTGGAATATTGAGCAATAGGATTGCTGTCCTGAAAGCCGCACTTATATCCGAGAGAGATCGGTATCTGGTGGATTTCATCCACGAGCATGATGATGTCATGGATTGTGAACAGGAAGCTAAGGAACAATTGGCTCGCGAGCTGCCTATGATTGATTGGGAGGAATAGGCAATGACAGATGAGGAATATCTTGAACTTGTATCACAATCAATCGTTCCGAGGGAGTATGGAATAATTGTATATGCAATAGTCATATTGTTTTTATTTTTGTTTCCATATTGGATAGTCAGTAGGTGGGATGCCAATGAGTGACGACCTTATAGAGCAAGCTGAACAGATCGAGTTTGACCATATAGCATACCGAAAATCCGATTGTGAAAGCCGCATGTGGGTCAAAGCAGAAGCATTCTGGTATGACGAGATGGTAGAGGTCATACCAAAGTTAATTGCCGAGATCAAGTGTCTACGAGAATACAACGCAATAGCAAAAGAAGAAGGATTCTATCAAGGAATCGAGTCGATAAAGGAGCAACTTGCCGCCAATGATGCCATCAATAACGATCTGATGACCAATTGCAACCAGCTCCGGGATAGATGCTGGAAAGCGGAAAGTGAGGTCAAACACCTCCGAGAACAATTGGCAGAAGTCCGAGAAGAGCAAGAAAATGAAAACAAGAAATCATTTGACGTTTTCATTTTCCAAAAAGAGCAACTTGTTGCCAAGGACATCGAGCTTGCCAGATGGCAGGAGATTGCGATAGAGGAAAGAGCAAAGTCATTGGTAATCTACCCGGACACATGGGATGACTTATATGAGGTAATTCGTCATCCTAAAACAAATGCACATTCCAAAGACTATTATCGAGAGCAAGCTGCCAAAGAGCTAGGCATTCAGATCAGCCAGGAAAATGACGGCGATAACCTAACCATTGCCTACATGCTTGGCGGAAAGAAAGCAGATGAGAGGCTTAATGTGCTGTTGGAATATGTGAAACGGCTAGAAGCAGAATTTCTAGAACTAAAAGAAGATCAAATTCGAGATCATGGGCCATTCTACCATGTCGCCACAATAACAGGGCAAAAGATGTCATTTGATTTAGAAAAGCAACGCGAAATGGCGCAAGCCGCCTTAGTCAAGATTCGCGAGAGCAAGTAGCATGGCACTTGAATAGTTTGTGATGTAGAAAATAAAAGATGATCGTCTACCCGATCATCCTGCTACTCGAACTCGGTCCAAGACCATATGTAGTTTGAGTTACTTTATTTTCCTTTTTGGTCACAGTCGCTTGCAGCCCTTTACCAGAAAGCACTTCTCCCACATTTCTAAACATAATGCTCATCAGTGCAGCACTTAATGATCCAGTGGTTCTATATGTATTATAAGCAGCAACTAAATCTTTCTGGAATTGAGCTTTATCGTTATCGCAGATTTCAGTTCCATCAACAAATGTTTTAGCCAATTCATCTAGTGTACTCTTTAAACCAGTGTCTGATGCGGATCCACTTACATAATCAAAAAACGTAGCCAAGAACCCACTTGTTATCAGTTTTCCAGCAGGTTTACACGCAATAGTTTGTCCCAATTTTACCAAATTCGAAAGAGTTGATATGGGTACTATATCTCGTGAAGTGACTCGCTGAGAATATTGAGCAGGGGTTTGAATTTCCATACCCATACTAGGAGCTGGCTCATTAATCATTGTATCGGAAGAAAGTTGATCAGGTTGCGAAATTCCTAATGTCTTATTCGCTTTGTTGCAAATTTTACAGGACGTATTAGCAGAAGCCCAATCGGTTTGCAAAGTAGCTGCTTTAGCAGACTCCATAGAAAATCCTGGAGAATTACCAATTTGAAACTTTGGATATAGAACATACGAGATCTTCCAAGTATTATCTACTGGATCCACCCCACCAAACAAATAGACTCCGTTCTTCTTAATCGGGTAAACGTCGATAAGTCCGGTCATGGCAGTTGCTTTAACATAAGATTTCCCTTCGAACTGGAAATCATCTTCGAAAGTTACCATGCTTGAACCTCTTTTACCAACATATCAATAATCGAAACTACTTTTTTACTTGCATTAGGATCCTTAGAAATCTCAGTAGCCAAATTGGGATAGATCATAGTTAACTTATTAATTGTTATATCACTTATTTCTATCGGATCACAGTCTTTGATAGATTCTATGAATGGAGTTACCATTTTCGAGTTCTTGGATGGCATTACTTTTTGAATCATATCTAGTATTTCATTCTCAGAAAGATCTTTACATTTGGCATAATATTCACAGATCTTAGATTCAATTGGAAAAGTTATGCTCGCGAAATCGAGCAATCTAATAAAAGATTGCTGACTCATGCTGACCTCGCACTTAAGATATTCTTAGAAATCGGATTTGCGTTATTTATTGTAGCCGGATCTGATGATTGAGCTGCTGGTGGATTCAAGAAAGCATCAGCAAGTTTTGATATTGTTCCTTCAAATGCTCCCCTAGCAGCTATTTTTTGTGCTTTTTCACTATTGGTCTGTCCTATAGTTAATTGCATCTTTTTCAATTCAATTTCCGCCAGCTCTTTCTTTGTTTGAGCTTCAATCTTAGCTTTTTCAATTTCTACGTTAGTCTCACCAGATATGGATTTACCCATTTCTTGCATCCGTTTGAACTCTTCTAAAAATTGTTGTAAACTACCCCGATTGTCCAATCCAGCTCTTGATACCTGGGATACATTTTCAAGTTGTTTTTGGTACGCTGCGTCTCTTTCTGCTTGGCGCTGTAATATATTATCAAGCTGTTCTTGATGTCTTTTATCTTTTTCAAGCTCAATAGATTTCTGAGCTTCCATAGCCATTTGAAGATATTTATCGGCAGCAGAGTTTTCTTGAGAAGGGGTTGCTAATTTGGTCTGGAATGCAGTTATCATATCTTTGGTCTGTCTGTTATTCTCTACAATAGCATCTCCCATTTTGGCTAGAAGAGCCAACATTGCATCGTTCTGTGGGTTTGGCGCGACTTGGATAGGTTGAGGAGCTGGTACAGGTTGCAGCTCTTTCATTACTTGAAGCATAGTAAGGAAATTTTGCATAGAAGAACTCTCATTATTGGTCCGGTTTTCTGCTGTGATACCCATAGCTTCTGCCAGAGTTTTAAGTTCCGAAGCAGGACTATTTACTGGTTGCTGAACTTGTCGTTGAGATGCTAGACCCAATACTCCTCCGGGTCTTTTTGAACTGAGTAAATCGTATAGCTCACTAGAATTATCGCCAATCAACTTTTGCATTACTTCGCGTTGAGTATTTGGATCCAATGCTTTTATCAACTGAACTATTCCAGGAGATGTATCTTCTTTAGATACTGACATTTTTTTATTTTGTTTTTCATCGTGATCATCATCGCCGTCTGAAATCATCTTTTCCATTTGCTTGTTAGCTAATTCAAGAGCTTTCATCTGAGTAGTTGTTTTAGCAAGCTCTATTGTTGATCTCATAGTACTTGCTGCATCGAGTTCATCTTTAGATTCAGTTGGTTTTGCCATTTCCGTGGCAGCTCTTGCCGTTTCTAATGCTCTATTTGCTTTGAGTTCTTTCTTTTCCTTGTCTTTACCCTTATCAGTGGATACCATATGTATTAAAAGTAAGCTGCTATTATTTTAATACATCGGAAGGATTAACTACATATACATGTAGCCATGTTTTATCATCTATGGTAAAGTTAGATCCAAGTTGGAAAGCGTTAAAGGATCGTGGTAAGAGTGGTATTTCTCATTTACAAACTACTGTACGAGTTGAAGATGTTGATGATCTAAACGATATTGGTCAATGGCTAGTAAAAAACAAAGAGGTAACTGGTGTTACAAACAATACGGCGTATGCGATATCAAGAATTGCTATTCAAAAGTTTAGAGAGGCTTTTGTAAATGATGCAAAAAATGATACAGTAATTTCCAGGTGGTAATATACCAGACCACAATATGCATCGCAACATCGATAGATTATTTCTCGATGGTGATTATCCAGACGTGCATAGCGATCTAGATATGTGGTCTACTGTATTACAATCAGATCATCGCAAAATTTATCATGACTGGAAGGCAGTTGTAACTTTCTGGAAAAATTCAAATGATATACTACGAGTGTGGTCAGCGTATTATCATATTATATTAGATAAAATATCTGAGAAATATGGTAAAGAATGTTGTTTAGCAATTATTATAGAAAAGTATCGCGATGGATCTATTGATCAATATGATCCAGAAAATCCAGAATTACCAGAATGGATAGGAGAGTTCTTTAACGATTGGGAGGATTGGGATAGTGAAAATTAGAGTATTTACTACAAAAACGTGTCCAAGATGTGATCTTTTGAAGAAAGAGCTGGCACGATTGGGTGAGGAGTTTGAAACGTTGGACATGGCATTGCCTCAGAATATTACTGAGCTTAGAATAAATGGATGCTTTGCAATGTCCGCACCTGTATTACAGATAAATGATGACTTTTATAATGTTCTAGATTTGTTTGATGGCGATAATTTGCGTGATATAAAAACACTAATAAGCAAGAAAGGGGTTGTAGATTAATATGGATAATCCAGTTGATAACAAGGTAGTTGATGATACAACATGTACCGAATGTGACCAGCGAAAGAAGAGAGATGCTATCCTAACAATGGGAATGGTAGAGGGTGCATGTGCGGTAATCGACGATCCCGATGCAAGAGCTGCTTGCCATATAATGTCTGATGCTCTCAGTCCAGAAGAGCTAACGAATCCCAAAATAGCGTTTAAGAAATTTATTCAATTATCACAAGAAAAAAATTTAAATATACATGAATTGTTAAATGCGTATGCGGAAGGCGCTACGGGTATTATGGAAAAAGGATTCATGGAAGCAGTTGAAGATCTTATTAAAGAAGGAGCAAATATTTCTCAAGAAGTGATTGACAGGTATAACGCATACCGATCTAATCAGGCGATGGGATAGAAATGGCAACTGAACTACAGCAGTTTGCAATAGATAATGGTCTGCTTCTTCACGACAGGGTTACACCAGATGAATTTGAAGAAATGAGAGCAGATTTTGGTGGAAACTGTCTCTCTGGATCCGGGGTAAAGTGTCCATGTGAGACTGCTAAGAACATTACAGCTCTTTCACCGGACGAAGAGCAAGTCTGTGATGGCTCAATGTTTGTTACCAAAGCTTATCGTGAGCATTGGGAAGCTCAAGATAGCTTATCAAGTAGCGAACCTGCAAATGAAGATATGAAAGCCGCAGCAACTGCGATATTAGACACCGTAGAAGCTGCTGAGGATGCTATTAACAGAGGAGATTATGTAGAAGCGACTGAGATTTTGCGAGAAAAAGCAGAATCAAGTGAATGCGGAACGTGTGCAGCTCTTTTGTCAGCAGAAGCAGTTCGTGCTCAGGCCGTAGGAGAGATATGTGGCATTGATAAAAACGCATGTACTAAAGATCTTAAGAGAACGCATGAACGATATGCAGAATTACGAAAATGGACGCGAGATCTTGGTGATCTAAAGCCTGAAACAATATCCCCATATCGAACGTGCATCAAGAATGCGAATGATAAAGAGCTGGATGTTATTGTATCGGGCCTACCTGAACGTCGTAGACATGGTGCAAAAATGGGTATTAAGGCTAAGATGTGTGGCAAAGCTAAATTAACTGCTGAAGCTGCATTTGCGGAGTATTTGGCAGCTCATCCGGAGGTTAAGGCGTGAAGTCTATTGATAAGAAGATAATTTTGGCATTATATGATAAACTACCTATGACAATGCGCGAAATTGTTACGATGGTAAGTGATGGTGGAAAAAAGGGTTTACGAAGTATGAATAGCTATGGTCAAACTTGTAGATATCATGTCAAAGGTATGGAAGCGGCTGAAATAATAACTGCAATTGAAGTTGAAAATGAAACTACGATGTTCAAACTTAATGATAATGTGGAAATATTGGATGGCTATATTACATTAAAAGATAAAGATGGAAATATAAAATATGAAAATGAAACTATTGGCAGAGTATTGAGAATGACTGATTCAGATGGAGATTCTGCAATAGCGATATTAGATACTGGTGATGATATATGAAGTTTAATATATTAATAATTTTGTTGATATCTTTAGTTCCTGCAAGTGCTTTGTCGGAGAACTTCCAGGGAACGGGTCAGATTAATGCATGGCACGATGGCTATATTTCTGATCGAGTAAGTGGCCAGGGAGTTATAGAATACGCTGCCGAGCGTTACGATGGAGGATTTTCATCTGGATTCAATATCTCTAATGGATCTGGAAGCTATTCGTTTAGAGCTGCTGACTATTCTATTAGATTAGATGATTTCTCTGGTTCTATTGTAGCAGAATCTGATAAAACTAGTACTACTGTAGATGGTAGTGGTACTGGAAGTATGAAAACTAGATCATTCAATGCTAGTAGAATGGGCGTTCTAGTTAGCGGTTTTCCATCTGGAGAGTTGAATGCAAAAGGAGTCTGGACTATTAAAGCTAGTAGTACCAGAGCGCAAGTTTCAGATCCTATGGCAATTAACGTTACGGCAGAAGCTGCTCCATCTGGAAATTTGCATGTATTTGTGATCAATAATACATCGGAGGTTCCAATATGAATTTTAAGAAGGTTCCAAAGAATGAAGAGTGTGAATGCACTGATTTTGGAGAAGGTCTAACTGATGAGGATTTTGCTTCTTTTTGTAAGACCCCGGAGGCCATGAAACGTATCGTAGCAGGATGTATTTCTGAGGTTGGTTCAGAGCCTATGTATGTTGATGGAGCTGGACAACATTGGACTAAGAAAGATTGGAAAGTCAGATTTGGGTATGATCCAAAGCCTGCGTGGGATAGGATGAAAAAATTGAATATTGTAATGGTTGGCGGATGCCTGAAATAAATATATCAACAAAATTTTTTTAGCTATATTTTTAAATACTCTCGAATACTTAGTTACGTTACATGGGAAGAACAAAGACGTTCGCCGAGATTGGCGCGGGCAATGTTAATGTCCGGGTAACTAAGTCCGGAAAGTTCGGGCTTATCAAGGTTAACAAGAATGCAAAGCCTCCTGCTGCTCAGATGGCTAAGATGAAGAGTTGTGCTGCTGCTAATAGGGGCAAGCGCGGTTCCGAGTTCAAGTCCGGAATGAAGAGCTGCCTGTCTAAGTAGGGAATAACGGTTACTCCTTTTTGGAGTAACCAAACTACCTCACCTTTTCTATTGTCAATGCAAACTCTAAATAGAATAACATCATTTCTTTAATTATGAAATTTAATTTGGTAGCAATTTTGATATTATTAATACCATTTGTAGGAGCATATCAGCTTCCGGATACTAGTATGTCAAGTGGCGCTAATATTACATTCGATGGTGGCTGGGTAAATAACGCAAGTTTTAATAACAGTACAATGCTTCTTATTACAGTTCCAGGAGTGCTTATCGATGGAAGCATGTATTATAATCTAACAGATAATAAAATATATGTGTATGACGGAGGGTGGATAAAAACTGTTGCATTAACATAAAAAAATAAAAATTATTCTTTTTCTAGGTCTAACTTAATCACAGTAACACTATTTACATTCGTATTAAACTCAATTTCTTTAGTTTTATACCCATCAGATGAAGCTATTATATTATGAGGCTCGGTCGTACTCAATGACAGTATAACAGGAGCTTGCCCATTATAAACATCATCTACCGTGACTTGTGGGTGCACTGGATCACCGGATTCAATTTTTACTGTACCTATCTCAGAACCAATATCATTTAGATCTACCCTAAGCTGAGTCTCACTAGGGCCAATGAACACAGTTTGAACAGCAGGATTCTTGTCAGTAAATATTACAGCTACTTCATGTTCTCCCTGTGTAAGAGGGAACTTGTCTGGAGCTACAATACCAGTATCTTTACCATCGATTAGCACAGCAGCATTTGTTGGTCGCGAATAGATGTGAAACATTCCCCATCCTGGCCAAGAGCTGCAATCTTGTGCGGCAATTTCCATCTCATCCCGGTCTACAAATATATTTTTGCCAAATTTGGTATTAATTTTACTCAGGCAACGTCTAACCATTTCAACATTTATATTTTTATCATTGAGGAATACTGTACCCAACCCGCGAGCATAGATCTCAATCGG
>Ga0172381_10006992_pt1 | contig 11231 bp, 12 predicted proteins | sample Leawel6488metaG_FD_119754 | JGI IMG/M metagenome (GOLD analysis project Ga0172381, IMG submission 119754) | Leachate microbial communities from a municipal landfill in Southern Ontario, Canada - Leachate well 64-88 metaG | ecosystem: Engineered > Solid waste > Landfill > Unclassified | place... | reverse complement strand
GTAACTACCTTCGGTTTAGATAAACGCTGAAAGCATCTAAGCGTGAAGCTGTCTCCAAGATTAGATTTCACAGGTTGGTCAGAGACGATGACCTTGATAGGCTCTAAGTGTAAGCACAGTAATGTGTTCAGCTGAGGAGTACTAATAAACCATTTGATTTTCCCACATTTTTGATTTTAATATTTTTGAAAAGACACCATAGTTCTGGTGGTTCGAGCGAAGGGGACACACCTGATCCCATCCCGAACTCAGAAGTTAAGACCTTCAGCGCCGATGATACTTGGGCATTAGTCCTGGGAAAGTAGGCCGCCGCCAGAACCATGGTGTTTTTTTGTTGTCTAAAAGTATCTGTGATATAATAGGGTTAGAAATAACCTTATTTTTTTTTATGATTAATTTTTATAATATTGGCCGACGTGAAGCCTTTTTAGAGCTTAAAAGTTCTCCTGCTGGCTTGACCGATAGAGAAGTTCAAAAGCGCCTGACGAAGTTCGGTCCTAATAGTTTGCCGGAATCTAAACCAATTAGCCGTTGGTATATTTTTATTTCTCAATTTGCTAATCCTTTGATTTATATTTTATTATTGGCGGGGCTTATTTCAATTATTGTTAAAGAATATACCGATGCTGAAGTAATTATCGCAGCTGTTTTGATCAATACTATTATTGGTTATTTTCAGGAGAATAAGGCTAATGAATCTCTGAATCAATTAAAAAAGGTGGTCGAACATCGTGCTCTGGTAGTCCGTAATGGTTTTGAGTCTGAGATTAATAGCGTCGACTTGGTGCCTGGCGATATTATTATTCTACAATCTGGACAGAAGATTCCAGCCGACGCTCGGTTGATTGAGGGTGTTGATTTGCAGGTTAATGAGGCGGCGCTTACCGGGGAATCGGTTCCAGTTTTCAAGACAGTTAAAATTATGCCGATTGGCTCTGTTTTGGCCGACAGAAAAAATATTGTTTATTCGGCAACTGAGATTGTTGGTGGCACTGGTCGGGCAGTGGTATTTGATACTGGGGAAATGACAGAAATTGGTAAAATATCTAAAATGGTAACAGAAACAAAAGAGGCTGATACGCCACTGCAGTTAAGGTTAAATCATTTTTCTAAGTCTCTAGGATTATTGGTGGGTATAATTTCTGTTCTGATTGTCATTTTTGGAATTATTCAGGGGCGCAATCTCTTCGATATTTTTATTACCGCCATTGCTGTCGCCGTAGCCTCTATCCCGGAAGGCCTGGCCGTGGCAGTAACGGTTATTTTGGCTATTGGGATGAAGCAGATCTTAAAGAAGAAGGCTTTGACTAGAAAATTATTGGCAGCTGAGACTCTAGGGTCAATTACGGTAATTTGTTCAGACAAGACTGGAACGTTAACTGAAGGTAAAATGCGAGTGGCTCATATTTTTGCTGGCGGAAGTGAGTTGGCATTTGAAAATTTTGATGGTCGTGATAAAAATAGTAATTTGGAGGCAATTATTCGAGCTTTAGAGATTGGAATTATTTGTAATAATTCTATTGTTGAAAATGCTGTGAGTGGCTTGGTTGGCGAGAAGATTATTGGACAACCAACTGAGGTCGCTTTAATCTCGGCCGGTTTAGACTTAGGACTTGATCGAGGCAAGCTTCTGGAAAAGAGACCAAGAGTTGGTGAGTTACCATTTAATAGTGATAATAAGTTTATGATCACTCTTCATAATTCGGCTAAAGATGGCTGTTTTATGTATGAAAAAGGAGCCCCAGAAAAATTATTGGAAAAGAGTTCCTTTCTCTACGTCAATGATGCTGTCTCGGGCATTAATAAGAAGGAGAAGGATTTGATCTTAAAGAAGTACGAAAGTTTTACGTCTCAGGGGTTAAGGGTGATTGGTGTTGCTTATCGGGAGCTTGATAAATTACCTTGGCCAATCGATACCGATTATAAAGAGTGGGATCAAATTGATAATAAATTAATTTTTGTTGGCTTAATTGCTTTTAAAGATCCTCTGCGGGCCGAATCACGTTTTGCTATCTCTGAGTGTCGTCGAGCCGGAATTCGCCCTATAATTATCACTGGAGATCATAAGTTAACAGCTCATGCTATTGCTGCTGAAGCGGGTATTAATTGTGCTATTGATGATGTCATTACGGGAGACATGTTAGATAATGTTGATGACTCACAATTAAGGTTGTTGGTTAAGAAGCATAATATTTTTGCTCGGGTTAGCCCTCATCATAAACTGAGAATTGTTGAGGCGTTAAAGGCTAACGGCGAAGTTGTGGCTATGACCGGCGATGGTTTAAATGATTCTCCGGCTCTTAAAGCGGCTAATATTGGCATCTGTTTGGGATCGGGGACTGAGGTTGCTAAAGAAACTGCAGACTTAGTTCTTTTAGATAATAATTTTCAGGTGATAGTCTCGGCCATTGAAGGCGGTCGAGTTATTTTTCAAAATATCAGGAAGTCAATTACTTATTTAATCTCTGATTGTTTCTCGGAAATAATTCTGATCGCTGGGTCGATTTTTATGGGTCTGCCTCTAGCTCTTTTGCCCACTCAAATTCTGTGGATCAATATTGTTAACGATGGGTTTCCCAATTTTTCTTTAGCTTTTGAGGGGGGCGATAAAAATATCATGGATCAACCGCCGATTAGTCCAAAGGAGCCGTTGGTAAATCGAGAGATGAAAGTAATTATTATCTGGTTTGGTCTGGCCCGAGATCTGGCTTTGTTGGGGCTCTTCGCTTATTTTTGTCGCCATTTAGATTCTCTGTCGTGGGACATTAATTATTTACGTACTTTATTTTTTGCCATTCTGGGAATTAAGTCGTTGACTGGAATTTTCAGTTTACGTAGCTTCACTTTGCCTATTTGGAGAATTAATCATTTTCGTAATTGGTATTTATTGGGCGCCTTCTCTCTTAGTCTAATTTTACTAATGTTAGGTATTTATTTGCCAATATTTCAATCAATTTTACAGACCAGAGCGCTCGACTTCGGTAGCTGGCTCTTGATTTTATTGGTATCTTTTATTAATATCTTATTATTGGAGTTTATTAAATATTTTTTTACTAACAAACGTCATGCCTAATAATAAATATCGTTTAAGTCGAACTAAGAAAGTCGCCTATGTTCAGAAGGGGATGGCGCTTGCTCCGACCTTTGGCTTGGGTGGCTTGAGATTCAAGCAGGGTCTTTTAACTATTTTTATTTTAGCTATATTAGTTTTGGTTAGTATTCCGACTATCAAGAATTATGCACAGGAGAAGGCGATTAGTTTAGAAATTAATGAGGCTCAAGCAGAGATTGAAAAATATGAAGGTAAAAATAAGGAGCTTAGTGAAGTTATTAATTATCTAGAATCTGATCAGGCAGTTGAAGAGAAGGCTAGATTAAATTTAGGACTTAAAAAACCAGGCGAAAAAGTGGCTGTGATTATTAATCAGGTTCCGACGAGTACTGATGTTTTAGTTAATGAAAATTCTTTTCAAGAAAAATTATCAAATCCTCATAAGTGGTTAAATTATTTTTTTGCTATCAAGCCCCTTTAGCTTAGTGGTAGAGCAACGGTATCGTAAACCGTCGACGTCAGTTCGATTCTGACCAGGGGCTCATTTAATAATGGTTAACAAATTTTTATGAACGTCAAAAAACAAATTACAATATGGTTATTAATTTCTGTGCTGGCAATTATTTTCTTATTTCCTAGCAATGTCATTTTAGCTTTAGTGGGAAATAATTTTCCAATTAATTTAGAGGATAGTTTTTCTCTCAATGCTTCTGATTTTCAGTTTGGAAAAAGTATTAGTGCTTTTAATAATAATTTTCGTCTAGTGATTTCTGCTATTACCACCCCAAGTTTAGCGGAAAGCAGTAATATTAAATTAACTCAACTTAATGAAGAGATCGCGACTCCTTGGAACTTGAATAAAATCAGCAATATTTATCAATTTGATTTTGGCGCTCAACCTTATCCAAAAAACTTCAATATTGAAATTAGTTATCAAGAGAAACAGGATTTACATGAGTATAAGCAAGTATTTTTTTATGACAAAAATAATGATAGTTGGAAGCCTCTCCCAACCAAGGATTATCAGGATGAGGGTTATGTTTCGGCCGTTGTTAATATACCCTATGCCCGAGTAGTAGTCTTGTCTCACCCGGGAGTGATAGTTAGTGGTCGGGCCAGTTGGTATGCTTATAAGGGCGGTCTTTTTACTGCCTCGCCTGATTTTCCTAAGGGGTCGAAGCTTCGGGTTTATAATCTAGCTAATAATAAGTTTGTTGATGTGGTTGTTAATGATTATGGTCCAGAAAGATTAAAACACCCGGATCGAGTAGTTGATTTAGATAAGGTAGCTTTCAAAAAGATTGCTTCAACTGGGGCCGGAATTATTGATGTTCGGATTGAACCACTTGAGATTAAAGCTGATTCTAATGGTAGATTAATGGGCGTTATGAAGTCGGGGGCTAAGGCTAGTCTTAGTTTAAGTTCCCAATCAGCTATCTTAATGCGAGAAAAAGATCAAAAAATAATCTTCTCTAAAAATTCTACCACCACTCTTCCTTTGGCTAGTTTAAGCAAAATGGTGGCCGTTAAGACCTTTTTGGACATTGATAATAATCGCAATAGGTTGGGGGAGGTTGTGGAGTATAAGACTCAAGATGAAAAAAATAATTATAAATATTGTCAGCCCTGGGAGTCAGCTAAGCTGAGTTTGAAGGAAGGATATAAAGTGACTATCAAAGATTTAATCTATTCTAGTTTGGTTGGATCGACTAATAATACCGTTGAGAGTTTGGTCCGAGTCTCTGGTGTTAGTCGCGCTCGATTTATGAGTTTAATGAATGACAACGTCTGGTCCTGGGGCGCGACTCAAACTTTCTTTTTGGAGCCCACTGGTTTATCGCCAGAAAATGTTAGTACTGTTTTAGATTATGCCTTAATTACTAAGCGGGTTAATAGCGACGCTATTATTGCTGCGGCTAGTTCTGCTAAAAAATATAGTTTCAAGGAGCTAAACAACAAGAAGTCCTGGAACATTAAAAATACTAATAGTCTTTTAGATTCATCTAAGTATAAAATTACTAGTTCTAAGACCGGATATTTAGATGAGGCTGGGTATTGTTTGATGACTCGCTTCCGCAATGGCCAAGATGATTTTGTGGCTGTCACTTTTAATGCTAAGAATCGTACGGCTAGCGTTAATGAAACAGCGGAGTTAATGAGCTATGGTGTTTTTATGGTCGGGTTTGGTCAGCTGGAGATAGCTGGTAAAAAATAATATTTACTTGATAAAGCTCATCATTTTTTATGGTGAGTTTTTTGTTTGTCTACTATTGATTATTTTGTTATAATAGAATTAACTTAATTTTTATGATCAAACTCGTTAATGTTTCTAAATCATATTTGAAGAATTTTAAGATACTCTCCGGTATTAATCTTTATATTGAGGCGGGAGAATTTGTATCCTTAGTCGGTCAGTCAGGTAGTGGCAAAACTAGTCTGGTCAAACTTTTAATTGGCGAGGAAAAAGTTGATGATGGCCGTGTCATTATTGGCGATTGGGATATTACTAAAATCTCTCGCAGAGAAATACCTTATTTAAGGCGTCAAATTGGAGTAATTTTTCAGGATTTTAAATTGTTACCACAAAAGACTCTTTGGGAGAATGTGGCCTTTGCTTTAGAAGTTTGTGGCCAGCCTCAAAGTAAGATTGATAAGGTTGTTTTGAGCGTGATGCGTTTAGTTGGTTTAGAGGATAAAAAAAATCGTTATCCGCATGAGGTTTCCGGTGGCGAACAACAAAGGGCGGCGATTGCTCGTGCTTTAGTTCATCAACCTAAGATCTTATTAGCTGATGAACCAACTGGTAATTTAGATTCTATCAACGCCAATGAGATTATTGATCTTTTACTAAGAATTAATAATTTTGGGACTACTGTTATTTTAGTGACTCATAATCGTGAGATAGTTAATCAGTTAAAGAGAAGGGTAATTGCTATTGAGAAGGGATGTGTAGTTTCTGATAAGGAGAAGGGTAAATATTTATTATAATTGAATTATTATGTTTTTATCTTTAATGCGAATAATAAAGTTCAGTTTGCAAGACATTAGTCGTAATATTTGGTTGACTATTGCTACTATTACTATTTTAGTTTTAGCCTTATTGTCTGTTAATACTTTGCTTACCGTCGAGGTTTTGAGCCGTCATGCTATTGACGCTGTTAAGGAAAAAATTGATATTAGTTTGTACCTCAAGGTTGATGCGAGTGAAGAGCAAATTACTAGCCTGAAGACCCAGATTTCTCAGATGAGCAAGGTTAAACAAGTTCTTTACACCTCTAAAGCTGATGCTTTGCGTTATTTTAGAGAGAAGAATAAAGACAACCCAGAGGTTTTGACGGCTCTTAGAGAATTGGGAAGAAATCCACTGTCTCCTAGTTTAGTTATCGCTCCTAACAACGTTGAGGAGGCTCCACAGCTCATTAATGAGATTAAGCAGATTGATAGCAATATTATTGAGTCTCGTGATTTTGCTGATAATACTGTAATTCTAGAGAAGATTAATGATATTACCAAGAAGATTAGTGAGGTCGGGTTGTTCATTATTATGATCTTTGTCTTTACCAGTATGTTAGTGGCCTACAATTCTATTAAGGTGGCTATTTATACTCATCGGCGGGAAATTGAGATTATGCGACTAGTGGGAGCTTCTAATAGTTTCATCTATTTACCCTTTGTGCTGTCAGCTATTATTTATGCCTTAGTTAGTGTGGTAATTATCGTTATTATCTTTTACCCGTTTTTAGGCATTCTCCAGCCTTATTTGGAAGTCTTCTTTATGGATTATAATATTAATATCATAAATTATTTTCTAGATAATTTTTGGATTATTTTTGGTCTACAGTTCTTGTCCGTTTCTATAATTAGTGTTTTATCTTCTTGGCTCGCAATCAGGAGATATGCTAAAGTTTAAATTTATGGGCGAACAATTTCCCAATGCTTTTAATCCCGATGGGCGCAAGGAATATGAACAGGACTTGCCAGAATGGAAACAGGAAGGCAAGGATCTTCAGGCTATCAAGATGATGGTTATTCATGATGTGGAAAGTAATGAATACTATCCAATCTTTGTCTATTCCGAGAATGAAGAAGAGAGTCTGAAAGCTGAATATGGCGCCTTTGATAGTCAGCAAAAGATTGAGGATCTGGTTGTCTTATAGCCCCTCCTTGACGTTATAGCTATGATTTTGTATGATATTGGAGCTGATTAATTATCGGCTTTTATTTATTCGGGGATCGTCTAATGGTAGGACAGCGCCCTTTGAAGGCGTCGATCGGGGTTCGAGTCCCTGTCCCCGAGCAAACATTTAATAGGCCAATATTAGCCTATTTTTTGTTGTGGTATTGACAAGAATTAATTGTTGTGATATGATTTTTTGATATTTAAAAATATTTCAAAATATTTTTGAATAAGTAAGTAAATAAATTAATTAATTGTTTCATTAAAAATTGGAGGAAAAAATGTCACATTCGAATGAATATCGTAACGAAGTTAGAAAAATTGGGAAAGATGTCCCTTTTACTTTCTGGACTTTTTTTAAGTGGTCTCTCGGTTTTATTATCGTAGTTGCCGTACTTGGTTTTGTCGCTCAAAGTTTGGGGATTATATCTTTGAGCATTGAACGTGAAAAGATTCAACATAGTCAGCCATATATCGAGACTAAGGTTGTTTTGTTGGAAAAGTTGCATAATGACTGGTATGATCTTGAAGCTGAAATTGTTGAACTAAAACTGGCAAAGGAGTCAGATGAATTTATCTCTGCCAAACAAGCTCAGCAGAAGAATATTGTAAAACGTATTAAGGCGGAGGCTAATTTAATTCCTGAAAGCCAAATACCGGAGGAAATTAATGATTTTATTTTAACCCACAAAAACAATTAGAGATGAAAAGGAAAATTTTTTTTAGTTTTATTGTATTTATTGTAGTAACAATTATCTTTTCAGGCTGCGGAGAAAACTCTGAAGAAAAAGATAGTAAGATTGTTCAGAAACAGCAGGCTCATTATGCAAAAGTGCAGCCTCTTCCATTCTATGACTATAGTATCCCTCGGGATATTTTGATTCAGATCTATAATGTTGTTACTCAGGATGCCAGGAATACTTATACTGTGGTTGAGACCATAACTGGTGTTACTAAGTTTCAGGGGCCATCGTTGGGCTATGGGATACCAGTTGACGTTAGTCTAACTAACCCTTTGCAACCGGCCTATGATCGAACCTATAATGATGGAGAAATTATTGAACAGTCGGAGCCGAATGGATTATTTAGCTCTAAAAATACTGACGCTACCTGGGTTTTATTCCTTGATGATGATGGTAATCTGGTCCCTGTTTATACCGAGCATAAAGTCATGACCTTTCCGTTTGTAGTTAAAAAAACGGAAGATGGTGAGTGGGTAAGAGCTGGTAAAGAAAAAGCTTCTGTGACGATTGACATTAGTAGTTTTAAAAAATCCTAAATAGGATTAGAAATAAAAGGCTTACTTACAAAGTAAGCCTTTTTAATTTGATAAATGGTTTAATAGGCATATTCGCTTGTCAATTTTGGTTTAGTATAAAATAGGTTTGGACTTTCTCCGTTATTCCGAACAAAAATACAAGAATGAGCTGAAAGGTTAATTTTCGTTAGGTAAAATAGTCCGAATCTCTCTGTCTGTTTTTAAAATTTAAGTATGTTATAATTAATTAATAATATAAGAATTTTAGACACTATTATGGAATCATTTTTTAAAAATAAAACAATTAATTTATTAAATTTACACGCCGGTCTTCATCGATTCAGTAATAATATTTTTGATACTTTTGGCGCTATTTATCTCATTCGTCTAGGATTATCTTTTCCCGTCGTGGCTTTGGCTTGGGCCGGTAGTTGCACTATTAGATTTTTTTTACGGCCACTTTCAGTGATGTTTTCAAAAAAAATTGGCCTCCGAAAGGCTTTGGTATTTGGCGTAGTTGTGAATAGTGGTATATTTTTTGTCCTTTCTCAAATCAATGGTTTGAATTTTTGGTTATATTTCTATATGTTATATTTAGCATTAAGCGATATTACTTATTGGTTGCCGTACCATTCTTATTACGCTGCGGCTGGTGATACCAACTTGCGAGGTAAACAAGTCGGGATGCAACTTGGATTTACCTCTGTTATGCGTATGATTGCCCCTCTGGTGGGCGGTATTTTGATTGCTACCACTAGTTTTAGTTCTCTTTATATTGTAGCAACCATAGTAATGCTAACTTCAGCTTTTCCCCTGTTTTTTACTAAAAACATATCGCCAGGAAAGGACATTAATTGGAGGGAGGCTTTGCGATCCATAGATAAACGCGGACTAGTGATGCAGGCGGGGGATGGCATCTTATACATGCATGGTTTTATCTGGACGATTGTTTTGTTCTATTTGGTTGAAAACTATGTGACTTTTGGAGGACTAGTAGCTTTTGAGATTTTTATTACTACTATTTTGTTTTTATTTTTAGGATACTATATTGATAAAAATAATGGTAATGGTCGCAACTTTAGCAAAATTGGATTGGGGTTAATAGGAATTGTTATTATTGTGCGTGCCTTTTTGGTTTACACTGTCCCAGAAATTATTTTTTCTGATATTATTATCGCCTTAGCAATGACATTGTATTTTTTATCATTTGAAGTCGGATTTTATAATTTAGCGAAAAAAAGCACTAATACTTTATGGTTTCATTTCTTTGGCGAATGCGGTTGGGATATAGGGGCAGCTATTGCGCTTTCGGCTAGCGCTGGTCTATATACACTTGGTGTGTCATTACGCTATATTATCCTGTTTTCTATTTTTGGATTATTGATTATTTATAAAGTGCTAATGAAATTTTATCCGAGCAAACCCACTAATGAATCGCCATAAAAAGTCCGAAAGCAGTCCCTCCAAGCGAGTAAACATTCAATAGGCTAATATTGGCCTATTTTTTGTTATAAGATTGACATTAAGTTTATCTTTTGTTAAACTTTAGTTAACCTTATTAATTAATCTAAAAATATATGGAGAATTTGATTGCTCTAAAAGATTTGCGACTTAATATGGATAAATATGCCACTGCCGTTAAGGCCGGCCAGTCTTTTATTGTTCTTAAGCAAAGTAAGCCACTTTTTAAATTAACTCCAATTAATGAAGATAATGACTGGGAAGAAGTCATTAATTTTACCAAGATTAAAAAGGGTGGCGTCAATATAAATGAGCTTTTAGCTGCTTTATAATTCTATGGATAAAATTACTAAAGCACTACAAAATCTATCCTCTAAAGAGAGGCTATTAATTAAAAGTATTCTTTTAAAGATTGGGGATAATTCTTTATCTGGGTTTGATCTGAAGAAGTTAAAAAACTGTGATAATATTTTTCGGATCAGAAAAGGAAGCTTAAGGATTATCTTTAAGAAGCAGTCTGATGGTCAATACTTTATTTTGGCCATAGAAAGAAGGTCGGATACTACTTATAATAGTTATTAAATAATGTTTTAGATTTTGAAGTATTGACAAAATATTATCCTGTGTTATTATAGTAATACACTAATACAAATGATATGGAACCGTTTAAATTTGATAAGAAAACTAATAATTTGTTTGAAGCTATTTTGAGCTTGGAATCTGTTAAGGAGGCTGAGTGTTTTTTTCGTGATTTGTGCACTATCGAAGAAATCAGAGACATGGCTGATCGCTGGGAAATTGCTCAATTAGTTAATAGCAAGATGCCATACCGCGATATTGCCCTTAAGTTAAAAACTAGCACTACAACCGTTGGTCGTGTCGCTACTTGGCTAAATAATGGTATGGGCGGCTACAAATTAGCTATTAGCCGACTTCATCAACATTCAATCCCTTTCAGCAAAAAGAGGTTGGGTTAATTTGATTATCAAATTATACTTTCTAAATGCCCCTTCTTGCTGAGATAGGGGATTTTTTTATTATTAAAATTAAACATATGAATTTATTTGAAAAGTTAATGGAAAAAATAGAGCAATTAGACTTTAAGGGGCAAAATAATGAGTTTAGAGAAAAGATTAGAAGTGTGGTTTTAGAAGCCGTCTCTAATAATTTACCTCTTAATCTTATTTCTTTTACCTGTTCGACAATTAACCCGGCATACTTATTTAGTGATACCCCCTGGCTATATGTTCGGACCAATCCAGAAAACAATAATTTAAGTCCGG
>Ga0172381_10006991_pt1 | contig 11231 bp, 22 predicted proteins | sample Leawel6488metaG_FD_119754 | JGI IMG/M metagenome (GOLD analysis project Ga0172381, IMG submission 119754) | Leachate microbial communities from a municipal landfill in Southern Ontario, Canada - Leachate well 64-88 metaG | ecosystem: Engineered > Solid waste > Landfill > Unclassified | place... | reverse complement strand
TCTTGAACAGAAGAAACCATCGACAATACTTCATCCATTTTACTTTTGATACTGGTTTTGATGTTGACGATTTTTTCAACAATCTTCTTATTAAACTCCTTACGGATTGTATTTTCATCAAATACTTCTGGTTCAGAAGGTACAAGGTCATATGTCTTGTTACCAAGACGTAACTTGACAACCTCTGATTTTACATCATCAATACCAAGTGTATCAACCGTTTCAAACATTTTATCCTGATACCCTTTGATTTTGTCTTTTATATCCATAGCCATATTCCAAATATGTCCTTTCCTTTTTTTCTTCTTATACTACCATAGTTTCATCTATTTGTCAACTAATAAAAAAGGGTATGAACCTAAATCCATACCCTTTTTATTTTAAGGTTAAACCCTCTGATTATTTGGTGCCCGCGTTATCGTAAGCGCGGAGTTCCACTTTATCGCCTTCATTGAAGGTCTGTGGTGCCTCAGATGGGCGGATTTCAGCACCGTTCAAGAAAACACGATACTTTCCAAAACCGGCATCCAACGAGATGTTTTTGATGGTATCCTTAAAGGATGCACCGACTTCAACAGGAATGGTTGCCCCGTTGATCAAAACACCAGTATTAACTGCCGCCTGATCATAATTGAACTGTTCATCTACTCCCCAAACTTCTTCTGTCATAATAATAATCCTCCTTGATTAATGTAAAACTAATATACACCTATTTTTTGTATTTGTCAACTACTTTTTTCAAATATTTTATCTATCATTTCTACTCATTAGATAGTATCGTTCTGAGTTATCTTCATTACCAATAAACATCATTCCAAGTTCCTGCTCTTCTACATAAGCAAATTGAGCCGTAAATGTATTGTTATCCTCTAATAGTACGTTCATTAGATTGACAAGATTTTTAAACTCAAAACACATTGACATATCATCGTATTCTACATCACACAACTTGACACGTAAACCATTGGAAAATCTGTTCTGTCTATCAGATGTTTCAATATAAAACTCATTCTTTTCAACACCAAAATAAATCTTGTTAAACTTTGAACCGATTTTCTTAATCTTTACAAAGGCTTCCGCAAAGTCTGTATCAACATCCATTGTATGAAAATACGAGATATCTTCTCTTGGACTATCAGCCTCAAATACACTTACTACCTGTGTGGCACAAAAGAAAATATTAGACTTTTGTTTTCCCTGTATCAATGTAATCTTTTCATCCTTTATGGATACTTCTGTTTCCTCACTATCATCAATAAGATTGAGATATGGAACAAGATTTGTACTAGGTTCTGAAAAGTTCATTGTGATACTATCTGTCTTTTTCATATCCGGCAGTATTGTATTTTCTAGGTTCAATAGAGTAATCGCATCAGATGCTGGTGAAATCATTTTAGATGATACCCTATCCTTTGTAAAGTTCATTTGTACACTATCAATACAATAGTTTAATGTTGCCTTTTTCAAAAAGGTCTTTAATTCCAATGTATTTATAATCATTTATCTACTCCTTTAGTTTTTCCAATCATCTTTTATATCTTCTTCTATATCAGTTTCTTCTTCTGTCGTAAATATTTCATCAAACTTATCTGTAAAACAATCTTGGCACACATCAAACTGAACGTGGACACTTGGAAACAACGCCTTTGGGCCTGTTTCGTAGTCAAAACAGATAAACTCTGCAATCTCATCAGGATCATCAAACTCCTGACCACAAATATCACACTTCACATCAATAATGTTACCATTAGCATCTGTATTTAATACCATAATACCTTCCTTTTATAAGAATATTGAGGACGCATTCTTCACATCCTTCTTTACATTATCATTTTTCTTTATATTGGTCAACCCAAAAGTTTTATAAATCTCCATTTCTTTTTTGGACAACATAAACTCTGCTCTCATTTCATCTAACTTCTCTTTTTTCTTCTTATCAACTTCTTCTTTCTTTACCCATTTGAGATAACGCCTTCCTTGCGGTATCTTATGATAGTAATATTCATATATTTTACAATCAGGTAATAAAAACTGAAACTCATTGATAGTATTGACAATATCAATCAGTTGATTATCGTGTGATAACCAAAGAGAAAGAAGATAACTACTACAACTTTTTCGGTTATATGTAATATATTTTTTGTAAAATATTGCATTGAGATAATCAAATATTGTCCTGTCTGCCATTAGATAATACCCTTCTTAATAATCTTCAACACAAAGCCAATGAAGTTGATTTCTTTTATGGCAACAATACTATCCCTGTAAAGAGCATCGGCAATCTCAATAATGGCATCACCGGGAGATTTCATATCACCAACATTATCAAAGAAATATTGGTATAACTCTGTATAGTTGATTGTGTTTGATCGTAATGTTTTTCTTATACCATCTAGGTCACGTTCCTTTACCATTTCTAAAATCTTATTATAGATACCACTAGCATTGGATAACTTGATATTTGTTATCTTACCATCAATCGTATTCAGTTGTAATGTATTGATTGTAGAACGAATGTCTGGATATAGTTTCTTCACTACATCTAAAACCTTTTCCACATTATCAATCTTCACTTTTTCTTTTTTCAGTATTGTCATTGCAAACTTTGCAACATCCTTCAATGGTGGACTACTCAACTCTACTACCTGACAACGACTTTGAAGTTCTGGAATGACCTTATGTCCATAGTTACACATCAATATAAATCGTGTAATCTTCTGCACTTGTTCCATAAGGTCACGTAACATTGCCTGACCGGGAACGGAAATATAGTCACACTCATTCAATACAACAACTTTTAAAGGTGTAATACCTAATGATGTTGCAAATGACTTGACCTTTGTTCTAATATTATCAATAGATGTTTCATCGGATGCGTTTACCCAAAGATAATCAAGTCCTGTTTCCTTCAAAAAGATATGTGTGAATGTTCCTTTACCAACACCGGCAGGCCCAACCAACATAAGGTTAGGTATCTCTTTAAGTGCCTTACTAAGTTTACCACGCACATCATCATTCAAAACCATATCATCAAATGATGTAGGTTCATATTTAAAAGTCCAAATGTCTGTTTTTTTCATAGTATTACTTTTCCTTTATTGCTTTTTTAATCTCCTGTATGTAATGATTGACTTTTTCTTCTGTATCCAAATGTCGTAATAATACATTTTTCATTTCTTCAAGTGTTTCATAATCAACCGCTTTACAATAATGTGCCAAACAGCCAAACGCTGTAATAATGTCTTTTGTTGTCATAACTATACCCCATTTTTATGTGTTTGTAAATCAAATAAAAAGGGTGGTATTACCCACCCTATTTTATTTTACCGAACCATATTAAATATTATTCAACAACAGGTTCAATCGGTTCAACAACGGGAACATCAATACCCGCATCTTCCAGTTCCTCTTCCTCAAAATCAAAATCCTCAAAGACCTCTTTGAGTCCAGCGCTCGGGCGGAACTTGGGAACGATCTTCGCGGGAACTTCAACGGCCTCACCTGTCTTGGGGTTCCGTGCTGTGCGTGCTTTCTTCTCTACAAGAGAGAATGTGCCGAAACCAACGAGAGCCACTTTCCTGTCAGTATTCAAACCATCTACGATGCCGTTAAGGACAGCCTCAATAGCCGCACGTGCATCCTTCTTTGTCAATGTTGCTTCCTGTGCTACAAAATTAATCAATGTTGCTTTGTTCATAATGTTTCTCCTTTTTCATTTTTATTTTATACTACACCATTGGTTTTAACTTGTCAACCATTTTTTCCAATAAAAAATAACTTTTTTATTGGAAAGTTCTTATTCCTTTGGTAAACCTAGTTTTTCCCAAGTTTCATCATCTACGAAAGCAACCCTGCTTTCTTTAAGATGATCCCCAAACATCCTTGTTGCCGCTTCCTCTTTAATAACAACCCATACACCTGTTCTATAAGGATTATCACCACTTTCTCCTTTCCTTACAGAAATAAGTATTATACCCTTCTTCATATATTCAATACATTCTGCACATGGTGTTCTATCAATAACACCATGTTTTGGTGCCTCTTTATCATTAGGTAAACGTCCTAACAATACTATCTCGTTTTTCTCTTTACCACAATAAAAACAAGTGGGTATCATTGGATTAACACCATATTTTTCACTTATTCTAATACTCATAACGATTACCTTTCTTTGTTTATTTTCCAACACATTACCACCGTTACACCGATTTGTCAAGTAAATGTTGAAAAATATTTTAACCCTTTTCAGGAACTCGTCATAAACCATTGAAAACTCTACACTTTTCAATCCCTATATACGCACGCGCGCCCGTTCCTTTATTATTGGTTCCGGCCAAATAAAAAATCTTGACAAATAAAAGAGTTTCGTGTATAAATACAATCGTAATAAATAAATGAAAGAGGAAACTATGAACAATAAAGATTGGGATACATTGATAGATTTGTTTGACGGCACAAGAACATTTGGTAACATTCAAAATAAAAAGAACAATGAACCTACCAAAACAAAACAATATTTTTCAAATGTAATAAGGTTTAAAAAGATACAAAAAATATACTTGACAAACTAAAAAATGAATGTTATATTAAAGTCAACAAATGAGAACACATCAACCTCAATGGTAACTACATGATGTGTGTTGTTAGTTCAACGAGAACCAATACGAACTAGTATTGAAATGAGGGTATCGTATCCCCTCACAACACAACTTGCTAGAACTTTGATAGATGTGGAAAGAGAAAAAATCTCATGTTGAATAGGGGTGTTTGAAAATCCGCCCCTCCATCAGCCCTGTATGGGCTGTGTCCTAGAAGGGACAACCAAGAGGATGACGTAAAGTGAAGAAAGCCTTTTACTGCAGAAAGTGTAACCTCTTCCAACGAACATTCCATCAAAATCCACTTCTAGGTCTCTTTCGCGGGTAGTAAACTCCTAGTCTTTACTAGGTAATAAGTCCCGCATCGTGTGGTTTCTGTTGAATGTATCTGGCTACAAGTCTCTATGAGCAATAAGTCCAGACATTACAACAAACACACATTTGAAGTTGAAAGGCGATAAATCCACCATCTGCATACTAGTTAGGTAGGTCATAAGTCCTATTTCAACTTCCCTGGTTTTAGAGGGGCTCGCCAAGCGACCCCTCTTTTTTTATGCCTAAAATTCAATAACTTACATATCATTTTTTACCTTGATTTTTCTTATATCTTATGATACAATCGGTATTATTAAAGGAAGGATAAGACTATGAGATATACAATACCTAGTTATAAAAGAAAACAAATCCTCAATAAAATTGAGGGTCTTAATAAAAGAATAGTTGGAATGGATGGTCAAAGGATTGAATATACCGCGTCTATTGACTATGAAAAGACAATAAACATCAATGATACCGATATGTTGGTCAAAGTATTTGATATTGACGTAACAAATCCAATGGTATCCTTGAATGGTTGGTCTTTCTTAGCGATTACAGAACACTCCAAGAAGGGTAATATCATCTTGAAGAAACTGTATGATGTTGAAATACCAGAACAATACCAAAACTCGGATACTTATTGTGAACATTGTAACACAAATCGGTATCGTAAATATACGTATCTTGTATATAATAATGATACAAAAGAAATCCACCAAGTCGGTTCTACTTGTTTGACGGCTTACTTGGGATTTGATGCCAGTTTGTTAATGGCACATGCTGAGTTGTTTACCCATCTGAAAACCATTATGGATGATGATAGGGAACGTGGAAGAATGAACAAACGTGGTGTTGAAACACAAACGATTGAGAACTTCTTGAAACTTGCCATCGTTACTATTGAAAAATATGGTTATGTATCGGCAAAGAAGGCTCGTGAATATTATGCCAATGGAAACGAACTCCATGAAGATAGTATCTATCATAACGCAACAGGATATACTGTTTGGGGTATCAACTATAATAAGAAATATTGGAAACATGAGTTAGAGGAAGCAAAGACCGATAGGATAAATGAAATCTATACAAAGATTATTGAATGGGTAAAAGGTCTGGAAACCAAATCTGACTATATCCGTAACATTCAAATCCTTGTTGATCGTGGTTTTGTAACATATAAGACCGCAACAACCGCCGCTTCCATTATTGGTGTATATAATATGAACCTTCAAAAGAACAAAGTGGAAGATAGGAAGATTTCTAACTGGTTCGGCACAATCAAAGAACGTATTGATGTTGATTTGACATTGAAACGCAAAACACCCTTTGAAGGAAAATTCGGTGTTTCCAATTGCTACGTGTTAGAAACACAAGAAGGCAATGTGGCTATTCTGTTTACCGCCGCTGTTAATCTTGAAGAAGGCAAACGTTATGTTGGTAAGGCTACGGTTGTGAAACATACTGAATATAAAGGTTTGAAACAAACAGTTATCAATCGTGTAAAGTTGAATGAGGTTGAATAATATGTATTACGCAATATCAGATTTTGGATTACCTGTAACAAGAAAATGTAATCCTGTTTGTTGGATAAACGATGATTGTATATTTGAACAGTTACAATATGGTGTATGGGTTGTAGAAGATGATAAACCAACCTATGTAATTGAGGCCAGTAATGATTTTGATTATCTAAAGGAAAAATACAATGTCAAATATATGATTATAATAGGTTTATATGAAGAATAATAAAATCAATGACTTACAGAGGTTATTATACTTGACTTTTATGGAAATATATGTTATTATAAGAGAAAAAATGAAAGGAGGCACGGACTATGACCAGAATGATATTGATATTAATAGCAATTTTTGTCGCAGGGCTTATCACCGACCTTCTAACAACCTTTTATACACAGGCGGTTGGTGACAAGAAAGTATGGTGGGCAACATTTCTAAGTGGAACAATCACATTAGCACAATATGGACTTCTCGCTTACCTTCTCACAGATGCACTTAACGCGGTTCACAATATAGTGGCATACGGAGCAGGAAATACACTTGGAACTTTTATCGCCATGAAGAAAAAAGTATAAGATTTATACAGGGTTGGTGGGGGAGATTCGGAAAATAAGGGCTTCCGTTTACCCTACTGTAAGGGGAAAACACCCCACCACCATAGAATAGAAAGGATTTATTATGAGATTGAAACTTATTACAAAAGCGATTGAGAAGAAAGCACAGAAGCAGTTTCCTATGGGAAATGATATGAACCAGATGGTGGTGGCAAAATTCTTCAATCCGTGTGGTCAAGGGACGTGGTATCTTATGAACCAAGACCCAAACGATCCTAACTATTGTTGGGGTATCGTTAAACTTTTTGAGGTTGAAGTAGGTAGTTTTGGTCTTGATGAACTAAAAGCCTTCAAAGGCCCATTTGGTATAGGGATTGAAAGGGACAAGTTTTTTACACCAAGACCCGCAAAGGAAATCTATGATGCTTTAAATCGTGGACAACACGTATAAAATAAAAAAGACTAGTGGGTTATTTGAACGTTTGATCGGTCAGATAACCCATTCTCTGTAACTCGTTCCATACCATTGATATTATTATGATTTTTATAACCTTGACAAAAATATATATAGGTGGTAGGATACGAAAATCAGGAAAGGGGTATAACTATGAAAATGAAATATTCAAAAAAAGGTGTTCCATTTATTGAATTGGATAATGATAATAAACTTGTATTTTCACCCACTACATCAACACCAGAGGGATACAAATGGATGATGTTTTCGGGCATTTCAACCACAACAGAAACATTATCTGGTGGTAAAGGTGCAAAGAAAACCAAACGTAAAATCAAGGTAACACATCCCGTATCTACATTGATTGATATGGAATTTGCGAATATGGGAAAATCAGCAAAGAATGCCAATATGTATTTGACCAAACGTTATCTTAGTGGAGTAAAGAAAATGTTTGAACCATTCGTTGTTAATGGCGTATTTCTCTATGAAAATGTAAGTAAGTTGTCTGAATATATAAATAAACAAGAAGTCATCAATAAAGAGGATTTATTGGATGATGATCCAATGGGATATTATGAAGATGATGAAGAGGAATATGAATAATGTCTCATATAATAAAATATACAGGTAAAGTGTCAGATGGCGTCAACGTTATTGAAATTGTTGATGATAAGTTTATCGCTGATATTGATGGGAAAACAGAAATATTTGATACAAAAAATATTGACATATCAGAGGTTTTTAGATATATACATTTATCAAAGGAATCAAACTATTTAAAAAAGAAGTTACAAAAAGGATAATATTATATGGACTATCACAGGTATAGAAAAAATATGAGGAGGGGAAATAAAAAACCATAGTTATTTCCCCTGATTGGGGGTTGCTATGGACTTAAAAAACAAACTTATAATGATTGCTGAAGGTACAAAATTTTTTCATTTTATGGAAGATATGGTATCGAAAGGACAAAAGACAGGCAATGTAAAATTAAAAGATGGTTCAAAACATAAATTTGAATACATTACAATGGAAACAATAAATGATAAAAAACGATATTACATACAAATATTGTAAGGAGACTGACAATGATTATTGAGAAAGCACAATATGATATGTTGGAAGAGCAAATGTTGGAATGGGAAGAATCGGCACAAGCACAAGGAGGTATTGTAAAATCAGTTAGTAGAATATTTAAAGACCTTGTATCAGTATTGAAAAAATCCGATAAACTAGGTCTTGATGAAATATCACTTGTATTGATTGTGTTACTAGGTAATATAAACAATGGACAAGAATATGTACAGGAAATGTGTGAGATATTGACAGATGCATACGATATAGATTGTAAAGAAGGGCCGGGCGAGGGTGAAACGGCAATGATAAATCCAGACGGCTCTTATGTTACATTGAAAGAACTAGGGATTGAATAACACACCATATTCCAATCAATTACACAATCATTCAATCCATTACATATACAATTATGCGAGTTAGAGTAGATGGTCACTCATCGGTCTCATAAGCCGATATACGCCGGTTCAAATCCGGCACTCGCTACCAAAAAATAATATGTTACCTCAAACGTGTTAAACAAAAACGAGGGCTGTTGTTATGTGTAACAGTCATACAGGAGGATCAAAATGAAAAAATTAGTTAGCATAATACTCTTTATGCTGTTTATGTTCACAGGTTTTGCAGAGGCAAAACAACCATTTAGAAATCTACCAACCGAAAAGATTATGGCATTGGCTCTATATGGAGAGGCAAGGAACGAATCAACCGAAGGGAAATTAGCCGTGGCTACTGTTATATTAAACCGACAAAGACTTTTTGGTTTGAATATACATGATGTTATATTGCAAAAAAATCAGTTTAGCCCTTTCATGTCAAGGGACAGACAATATCAGCAAATGTTAAAACTGGCAAAATACTGGCCAACAAAATTTGAAACAAAGAAAGAATTGATGTTGTATGAATGTCTTATGATATCAAGAGGATTGATAACCAATACAATGATTGCACACCAAAAGATTGAGAGGTCTGGTGCGGCTTATTTCAAGGCTGTGTATTGTAGGTCATCATTCCATAGTGGTTTGATATTTGTTGCCCGTATTGGTAATCATCAGTTCTATACTAAAAATAGTCATAGAATGAAGATACAGAATAGTAAACCAAAACAAAACAGAATAGACGAACCAGAAATTCTAATAGATGAAGATATTAGAGAAGATGAACCAGAAGAATTGATAGAAGATTATACTGACGAATACGCACCAGAACGATTATTATCATAATCCTTTGGGTGGTTATGTGGTAGGGAACTGTTACGGCCGTTTTTTGCGACCTTCCCTTCACGTGCGAATATTGCCACATAACCACCCCCCCTTGACAAATCAAAAATCATACCTATATTAACTCCAATGAAAATAAACATTTAGGAGGTATTTGTATATGAAGTATGGTTTAGAATTGTTAAGTGGTAACAGAGGTAGAAACTGGGAAGTAGATTCATTATTTGACAATCTGTATAGTGGTATCAATGATTTCTTTGGTGATTTTCGTTACAAGAAAGAAGGAAACTTAGTTTATGAGATTGAGTGTCCGGGTTTCAACAAAGAAAACTTGACAATAGAAATAGACGATGGTATAGTAACTGTGCAGGGTTCAAGAGGAGAGGGTGAAAGGAAACGAGAAATCTTCAAAAGAATGAGTGTAAGTAACTCAGAAGAAGTTGAAGCAGAAATCAAAGATGGTATCCTGACACTAACCTTCAAACAACCACAAAAGAAAACAACCAAGTTAGAAATCAAATAAGAAAGGAGTAAAATTGTGAGAGAGAAAAATGTTGTAACAAAATTTTATACTGAAAATAAAGAGAAATTTGGAACGAAGCGTCAGGCATCCAAATATCTCAATCAATATGGTAAAACATATAAAGAGGAAACAGGTATTCCTCTTGATGCCTCAAGACGCGGTAAGGATGTTCCTGAGAAGACACCCAAATCAGCAAATAAAAAGGTTGTCAAGAAGAATAAGTAAAACACCTAAATAATAGTGGGCAACCTATAATGGGTATCATACAGAATACCAAAGAGGGTTCTGCCCAAATAGAAGTATAACTATTGGACCCTCTTAGCACTATTACAAAAAGTCACATGTTTATCGTGTGACTTTTTTGTTGACAAAAATTTATATATAGTGTATATTCTTTTAGAGAATAAAAAGGAGTGTTTAATGTCTATTGGATTTGGAGAAAAAGAATCTAGGATTGATAAACAACGGAAGGGCAGAAAAGCCGCAAAAAACAAAAGATATGTAAAAAGAATGAAACATCGAATAGAAAGAAGAAGATATCAGGAAAATCATGATTGTATGCCTGCTTATAATAGGTATCATGGATATACATAATAAAAGTGGGGTGTTATACCGTAAGTAGTAGCGGGTATGGCTGTAGACCATATGCTTTTTGAAGCTCGGGTGGTGCGACTCCATCACACCCCACCATTTCATTGAGGTAATAAAATGAAAGTTATTCTAATGATTTTGATACTCGTAATCATATGTTATTTGATGATTCCAGATGAATAAAATAGCCCGATAGCACAATAGTAGAGCAGTCGCCTTATAAGCGACAGACACAGGAGCATAACCTGTTCGGGCTACCAAAATATGGAAGGTGGTTGAATACTGACAGATAATGCTGGGTGTGAAAGTCAACCTAAGTGACTACATCGTACAACCTTCTACAATATATCGGTGATTAGGATAGAAGTTATCCACTAG
>Ga0172381_10006990_pt1 | contig 11232 bp, 1 predicted proteins | sample Leawel6488metaG_FD_119754 | JGI IMG/M metagenome (GOLD analysis project Ga0172381, IMG submission 119754) | Leachate microbial communities from a municipal landfill in Southern Ontario, Canada - Leachate well 64-88 metaG | ecosystem: Engineered > Solid waste > Landfill > Unclassified | place... | reverse complement strand
GTTTCATCACCTGTAGGTAAATTATTTTCTTTACCAAACCCTAAACTCTCATATACCTCATTAGCTAATTCAGGATTAGATTCAAATATCTCTTTAATTTCTGGTTTAACTTCTAAAGATTCAGTAGGTACACTTTCAGTATTTATAGGAATAATAGTTTCTTTTTGCAAAGAACTTATCTCTGAATTAATATTTTCTATTTCAGTTTTGGCTTTTTCTACATCTTGAAGAATAGCTTTAATAGCATCTTCTTCATTTTTATATCTTTTTCCTTTATAAACGGGATTACAACTCATAATTTATATTTATTATTGACAAGGATTTCCATTTTCATCTTCAAATTTAACGAGTCCTTCTGCAATAAAGTTATCAAATAATATATTTTCAGGAGAAATTACTTTTAAAGAACGCATCCCAAAATTACTCATCTGAATAAAAGCAGCTCCTGGCATCTTCAATTTAACAGTAGCCTTATTTATTGTAGAAAGTAATTCAGATTGAATTTTCTCATTCATTTGAAATATAGCATCTAATGGTACTCTATCTTCTATCGCTTGAATTACATTAGAAGGATATTCATCCGTGTAAGCTTTTTCTAGTAAATCCTCATATATTTTATCTAAGTTAATATTACCTAATATATTACCATCTTTATCAGTATCTAGTCCTAGTTTTTTCAATAACTTATCTTTACCTATAGCAGATAAAGCCCCAATAGTGTTAACAAAGTCAGTTATAACTTCTGCTCCAGTCTGTTCTCCGTAATTTGATTCCATATTGATATTAACAAGTATATTCTTTTCTGCCTGTGAACCAGCTAAAGCTTCCCCTTTTTTAGAATATTTAGTAGGATTATCTACTTGTAATTTCCAATAAGCATTTTGTAAAGTAATTGTATTTAAAGAACCTTTGAAAGATTCTTCACTTAAATCAGATATATCATTTATTTCATGTTCAATCGCACCTACTTTAAATCCCGACTCCATGACGAGTTCATCTACATCATTAGCTTTCATATGATTATATATGATTTCTAGGTATGTACCTTTTACTAACTGAGGAAATAATACAGCTTGAGAATATTTCATAAAAGTAGGAATAAGTGTATCTTTCTCATGTCTCAATTCATAATGTGTACCTTTTAATGCTTGTAATGATGGTAATTCCTTTATATCTACTTCCTCACCATTCAGTAATTTATTATATGCTTTTTCATGTTTATCATAATCCCATCTGCCCAAACCTATCAATATTTCTCTAAATCTATCTATAGTAATATAAGCTTGTGCATCAGCTTGATTTACTTTCTTATAAGGATTCATTAAGGCTTCTGCATATTCTTTAGCCTTAGATTTACCTAATTTAGGTGTATTCAGTTCTATTAGTTTCTGTAGATTATTTTCATAGAAGTCAGGAGTATTCGTTTCAATATCTCTTGCTACAGATACTTTAAATTCCTTACGAATAACTCCTTCTTGTAACATTAATCCAGAAGATATAATCTCTGGAATACGTTTACTAATATCCGAATACCACGTAGGGTCACCTCCAAACAAAAACATAGTTTCTATATTACCTACAAAAGACATATACCAATAATCAGCAATAAGTTCGTTTAGATTATCATACCTAGAATCTGTCCTAGAATAATTAGACAATTCTTTATCAACACCTAGTATTTTACCTCCTTTTACGATTCCTAGTTTTTCTATAGATTTAACTCTACTATTAATATTATTAACTATAATTTGTGCAATATACTTTACAAATTCAGGATCTTCAATTAAATTTTTCCTTAATACATACCTTTGTTCACTTTCTCCTTCTGTTAAAAAGTACAGATTAAATTTATTTGCAGTTTCTGTACCGTAAGATAAACTTGGAAATATTGAATTTTTTAATTCATTCTTGGCTAAAGGCTTATAATTTAATCCATTAGTTTCAGAAATCAATTTGAGATTTAATCTATCAACTGTTCTATTGGCTTCTGAATTAAAATAATTAATAAAAGTTTCTAACACCCTAGGAGATAAAGAATATCTATTAGTCTCTGCATTATATTTTATACCACTTTTCATTTCTTCATATCCAGGACCGGTAAAGAAATATTTTGTAGGTTTATCTGCAAAAGTTAAAGGTGAATAATATCCGTTTAATGTAGTATTTATACGCTCTACTAGTTCATCAATTGCGGTAAGATTAACATTTTTAGTACCGGTATCAAGAGCCTCATTTTTATCTATTACTTTATTAGATATATGCGCGCCTATATTAAAGTTTTGAATATTATCATCTGTTAGCATCCAACGTAAAAACAATGAATGTTTATGATATGAATCTTCATATAACTTATTCAAATAAGAATCATCTCTTTTCCATAGAGCTATTTGCTTACTCATATAAGAGTATAAAGATAAGTCATAATACATATTACCTTCAGCTCCTAGTATTTTACCATCTCCTCTTACTTTAGACTGATTTGATTCACCTTTAGCTAGTTCTCTTATTGCTTTTACAGTAATATCCTTAGTCGTAAAAGGATTATTAGATTCATTCCAAATATAATCTTCCTTTATAAGATCAGCAAGATTTATATCTGCATATTTCTTAGGTTTAAACTTAAAGAAATATGAAAGTTTTATTAAAGCCTTTTGTGTACTTTTTGAACTTTTAATATAGTCATTTATACCTTCTTTTGTTAAATTAAAACCTAAAGAATTAAATATAGGAATAAGAGCTTCTATTACTTGGTCTTTAGAAGTTTCTGTCTTGTAACTATTAAGTAAATTAGAGAAATCATTTATTGCTTTTTCAATAACTTCTTTATTAGCAATAGTTCCATCTTCATTTATAAATTTTACATAAAAAGCATCCTTCCATTTATTTATAAATCTATTAGCTCCTCCACTTGCTGAGGAATTAAATATTCTCCAATTAAATTCCTTATTTTCTTTATTTCCCCGTACAGTGTAATAGATAATTGATTCATTTGAGAAGGCAGCACAAAACTGAGTTTTCAATTGTGTTAGTTCTTTTCCATCTTTTGTTTTGCCCTCTAATTTAGATATAACAGTTTTAACAAAGTCTTTTTCTAGGGATAATTCGCTTAATTTTTCTCTGAATAACTCATATAGATTTTCACCTGGTCCAGCTACTATACCCGATAGATTAGAGGCAAAGTATTTAAAGGTCTCATCTAGAGAATGAAAACGAGGTGTACCTAGAACACTTATATCATTTTGATTAGGTAAGAAGGAAAGCATTACCTTTATATTACCTGCTGCATTGTCCTTTACATCTAATTCAAATCTTGTTACTCCATATAAATCATTTCCTTCTATATCTTCACCTTCTGATTCTGGTCTTAACTCATAACTATCTTTTTTTGTATTTTCCTTTTCAACTAATCCCAGCGAAGCAAGTTTATATCTAGACATCGGAACTACATAGTCATTCCAATTATCTAGTATATTTTTAAATAATTGTACAGTTGGATTACTTTCATCAAATTTAGTCTGTAAATCTATTTTTTTATTATTAATAGCTTTTCTCAAATTTTCATAGATATTTTCTACGTTTGAGTTTTGTAATGATTCTCTTTTAAAATCTGTTTTTAGTATCCCTAGGTTATTAACTACTAGATAAGATATATAGTCGACTACATCTTTTGTATCTTTAGGATTCAGAGTTGTACTGTAAAATTTATCAGCATCCGCTTTATTTATAGGAGCATAGTTAAATCTTCCTGCTCTTATATTAGCAAAAATTTTATGCCTATCGGATCTAAAATAATTAATTAAATCCAATAGAGCATTATATAGTGGTTTAACCCAGGAAGGTATATTTAATTCTCCCTTGCTTAGCATATAATCTTTAAATTCATCTGCTAATTTTTCATTTATTTTACTATCTATAAGTTTACTGTTATTCTTTTTTCTATACTCTTCAAACAGAGTTTGTCTTTCATTCTCATCTAAATACAAGTCTAAAACTGCATGGAAGGCTTCATGGTACTCAGTCCCCTTCGCCCCTCTCCTTGATAGAGTAATTAATTTATTATAATAAGATCCTTGCGCAATACCTCCATTAGGCATTTGTAATAAAGAATTAATTACTTTAGCTTTAACATAAGGCAGATTCTTTTCCAAAAAAGATAATGTGTTCTCTATATTTATTTTATCCTTTTCTGTTCCATTATATTCGCTCCATAATGTACCTTCACTATTCCCAAAGATTCCTAATTCTATATCAGTATCTACTTCTTCTTTTTGTAAAGAACTTATCTCATCTACCTTATCTGCACTTTTTGCTTTGGATATAAACAGAGAAGCTTTACTTTTAACTGCTTTATCTTTTATTACTTGTTCTATTTTAGTACCTGAGTTACTTTCAGCATTAGCTGTATTCGCTGTTTTATCTTTTATAGTAAATTCATTTATACGTACTTGGGGGTTCAAAAACATCTGCCCTTGACTATACATTTTTAAATTACTATATACTTTCTTGGTACTGAAAATAAATTCGTTATATCCACTTAATCTTGAAATCTTATTACCGAACCATTCAAAATCTTTTGTAAATCCAACTGCATCAAATGATTTATTTATATGACTTCTTTCTACAGGACTGGGTATAGTTTTGAAGATTTCCAGTATTTCTGCATCAAAAGTACCTTTCTTTAATTCTGCTATAGAGTAGTTTTTAGTAGTTCCGTCTTGTTTTAGATTTAATCCTATTTTAACATCTTTAGCAATTTTATCGCCAGGTACTTTAATATAAAAACCATGTTCACTAGCTTCCATGGCTTTTAATCCTTGAAATCCTAGGAATTTAATAGCTTGAAATCTTGTTAAGCCTTTAGCATTCTTATGATTTAATTCAGATTTGAATTTCTTACCATCAATTGAAATATCTTTTACTAAACTCAATAGTAATTCAGCTTCTTCTTGACTTACCCTTCTAGTGTTTAATCTCAAAGGGAATTTCATTTTTTTCTTACCTATTTCTCTTTGTACGGGTAAGGATAAGAAAGCATAACCCGGTGTATAAAATCCTGTAAAAGAAGTATCTGGTTTTCTGCTTGCATCCGTAAGTTCACCTTCGATATTAGCTATTAATAATTTAGGTTTATTATCATTAGCTGTTAATATATCGTAAATATTTTGAAACTCTTTACCTCCTTCTAGAAAATCTTTATTCTCCTCGTCTGTTCTTCTTTCAAATTTACCTTGAGTTATTTCATTTATTGTAGAAGTAACATCACCTCCATTTAATAGAGCTTTTACTATTTTATATCGTTTATCATAATCAGATTTATTATCTTCATCTACAGTACCTGACCATCCTTGAACTTTATTATTATTTATTGATTTAGGAGAATCATCAGTATTTAATACATTTAATCTGATTGGCAGATTAGCTATTTCTTCCTTACTCCACTGTTCTATAGGAACTTTACTTTTAAATTTATCTATAGCGGCTTCCCCTACCTTCCCTCCGAACTGAGCGTCTGTTAGATCGACACTTGCCTTAATGGAAGTACCTATCTTAGAGCTGGGATCATTTAACCAATCAGTTAATCCTTTATTTAATTTATTAGAAATTCTATTCTTCTCGGTAGTGGCTGCTTCTTCTGTTAAAGTAGTATCTCTATAGCGAATTACATTTAAATCACTTTTAACCTTCTCTTCGTAATCATTTACTTTTAAATCATCTATATTATCAGAAGTATTTAATATAGTATTTACAGTATCCTCTTCTCCTTCTACTTCTTGTTCACTTAATTCAAACTCTGTGTCTACTATTTTATCAGAACTTACTATACCTGCTTTAAATTTACCTGCTTTTGAAATAGGTTTTTTTTCTTCAGGTGATTTTTTAGATGTATTTAATGATTGTTCAGCTGCTAGAGGTTCTGTTGATTTAGTTTCATTTTCTAATTTATCAGAACTTACTGCATTTTTTATAAAGTTTTTAGCTTTCTTTTTAGAAATGTTCTCGGTATCTATTTCTGTTTTCTTATTATTAATAGTAGTATTTTTTACTACTTTTGTTTTTGCTTTTTTTGCATTTACAGGGTTTGATTTCTTTTCAGGTTTATTTTCTTTTTGTTTTTCTTTTAGCTCTTGAATATTATTGGCCAATAAATACTCTATATATCTTATTTGGTCATCTATTATAGTAACCTCATTCTCTAATTTATTTATTCTTTTTTGTTCATAAGGTATATTAGTTTCTAATACCTCCACCCCATCTAGGGTAGAATTAATAGTTTTCTCTAATTTTTCATATTCTTTTTTAAGCTTAGCGTAATTATCTGCTTGATTTAATTTAATCTTTTCTTTTAATTCTTCTGTATTTAAGAGTTTAAAGTCATTAGTTACTATTAAAGCATCAAGTTCTTTTATAGCTTTATTTGATGCTTTTACAAATTCTTTAAGGTATTCTAGCGTTTTTGTTAGTATTTTTTTAAATTTACTTATTAAATTCTGAAGAATAGATTTTTTCTTTTGTAATTGTTTAATCTTTTTATCTAGTTCTTCCTTACTGAAATCTTTAAATGTAGGATCGTTAATTAAATTTTTATAGTAATCTATCTGTGCTTGCAGATCTTTAATAACCTGATTATTCTGATTTATAGTCTCCTTAAATTCATTAATCTTGTTTTTAAGATCCTGCATTGACATAAATTCGGATTTTAAACCATTTCTCAGAGTATCGAGTCTTTGCTGTACCTCCTGCCCGTATTTAGATTTCTTTTTAGAATTAGAAGTTAGTAATGAATTTAAATTCTCTATTGCCTGTATTATACTATTAATTTTATCCTGTGAGAGGTCAACAGTATCTTCTAATATTGAATTTAAGTTGTCTAATGTATTTTCTAGCTCCTTATTTTGTTCTGTTAGTTCTGCCTTTGCAGCAAAAACCTCGGCGATAGTTTCATTGATACCGCTTAGATCTTTCTCTAGCATTGGCGTTATTCTCCCTTGACCAAACCTAGAAGTATTTCTAGTGCTGCTTTCTGTTTTCTTTTGTACTCCTCCTTCCTTTAAAGGAGGTTGTTGGGTTGACTTGGTTTCTTTTTTTTCAGGGTCAGTTTCAATTTGTTCTAGAGTTTTATTAGAAGCTATTTCATCTTTCTGTTTTTGAAGTTCTAATTCTCTATCATCGGTAAGTTTCTTACGTAACTCTCTATCCGCTTTTTCATCTACAAGTTTATCTTTTTTAAGTCTCGCAGCTTTAACTATCTTTTTGTAATTCTCAGGTGATAGTACTTCATTATATTTATCTACATTATCTAGTATAGTATATATATCATCTATATCTGTTATACTATTTATCTCATTAAGTTGATAATCAACTATATCTTTCTCTTGTCTTTCTATATGCTTTGGATTATTATAGAAATCATATAAACCATCATAAGTTTTTAGGGCTACAAAGGCATCTGCTTTTTGTTTAACGAGACTTGCTAATTCTTCAAATTCACTTAAATTCTTTATTCCTTCTGAAATCTCTGTATCTTGTTGTGTCTCTTGTAATGTTTGATTGAGGGCTTCATAGTTATCAGTAACTTGACTAAGTTGAAAATTAATTATACTTTTATTAATATAATCGTTTTCTCCTATAGCTTCTGCTGCTTTAGTTAAGGCTTCCTTTTGCGTCTTCAGCTCTTCTAACTTAACATAATTTATTGAATTAGCATTTAAACCTAAATTAGCTATTTTTAAATCTAATTGTCCTTGTTTAGAAGTTATATCATTATTTAGGTCAATTATAACTTTTTGTACAAAGTTTTTTCTTGAATCCAATTTCCATATATCCTCAATTATATAAGGTTTTTGTAAAGAATGTTTTTGAGAAATAGCATTATATCTTTTTTCCATCTCCGGTAAAAGAGCTAAATATTCCTCGGCTCTTTTCTTATCTACAGGATTTTCAGTCTTTTGAATTACTTCTTGAATAGCTTTTTCTAGATTACCTGTGGTTTTTTTCTTAAAATGTTTTAGAGCTAATTCATCAAATTCCTGTCTTGAAATATCATCAACAGTTTTAGTATCTCCTTCCCTATAGGCTTTAATCTTTTTTTCTAGATTAACAGCGTCATTTTTTACAGTTTCTTCAAATTCTTTTCTAGTATTTTCTATATAATAATCTTCTAAATTTTCAGAAGGGGATGTTTTTGATTTTGTTATTACTTCTTTTAATTTATTTGTACCCTTTAAAGCACCTGCTTGTGCAGGACCTCCTACAAATCCCATTACTCCTTCTAATATACCTTCGGGAGAAGTAATATAATCAAATGCTCTACCTGCCATAGTAGATTCATCAAAAGGTTTTAATCCTAATTCCTTGGAAGCTTGAAACTCCTTTTCTCGTTGTATAGTTCCTGCTGATACTTCTTCTCCATATTCACCTACAGATTCTTTTAGTCCATACTGAAATGTATCTTTTAATTTGAAATTCTTAAATTCTTTCTCTGCTCCTCTTGTGTAGTAATTAGATTTAAAGATACTTCCAAGAGTGATATAATCTGTTACTGCTGTTACTTTATTAGCCCATAAAAATTCTTTTGCTTTTTCATTAGCTTTTGCAAGAGCTTTATCATAGGAGATACCATTTTCTGTAGCTTCTTTAATTGTTTTTTCTCGTAAATCAATAACCATCATACTAGATTCTGCGTAGTTCATAACTGTAGCTGTTCCCAACTTAGCAATCATTTCAGCTCCCTTAGCTGTTCCTTTTATTATCTTGAACAATGCAAAAGCACCTTTACCTATGAGTCCACCTACGGCTGCCCCTGTTAACCCAAATCCAACAACCGATTCAACAGTGCTCTTCAGAGCTTCAAAATAAGAAGCTGGGTCAGAAAAGTCAAACACTTCATTGGGATTTTCTTTATATATAGGAAATTCAGTATTCAAATCAGTTTTTAATTCTCTAACATATTCAGAAAGCCAGTTATCCATATCATCACTTGCAGTTCCCCAATCAGCTACATCTGCAATATAACCTGCATTTTCTAGGAACATTAAGCCCCCACCTGCTACACCAGTTCCTATAGCTCTTATGGCCTGTTCACCTGTAGATTGATTAATGGCTCTTGTTTTATCTAAACCTGTTTTAGAATAGATACCTCCTTTTATATACTTAGAATAATCATCAATATCTAATCCTTTTATTTGTCCTTCGTAGTTTATATCTATAGGATTAACTTGACCTGACTGTTCAATAGGATCACCAAAATCTATTTCACCTTTATCTTCTCTAATTATTTTTCCTTGTGCATCTAAAGCATCTCCAAAATCTATAGGCATATAATCTAGTTTTTAATCAATAGTGTATATACTACAAAAGCACATAGAATGTTTTCTATGTGCTAAATTTTTATAATAAAATATTATTTTTGATACTCTAAAGTGGCATCGTATAAATTTTCAAGCAACTCTTCTGCTTGGTTTTCCGGATTTGCGGTTGCATATAATAATTCACCTCTATTATTATACATCCCCAACCCAATTACTTTACGTTTACGTTTTTTACTTTCTTTCATCAAAGGTGAATCTTCTGGATATTCATTTGAGGAAATTCCAGTTAAGGAAATTCCAGTTAAGGAAACTCCAGTTAAAACTTCATAGTACTCATTCTTAGGTCTAGGGGCTTTTTCTTTTTCAGGTTCATATATCTTCTTAAAAGAAATAGTGATTCTATTATTTGGGTTTCTTGGGTCAGGTACTATATGTCCACCACTTTCATCTAATCCTTGTAAAGTATTTACAACTGTTGGAATATCTATAGATTTATATTTTTTTCTTACTTGTACAGTTTTTTGTAGTTTTTCTAAATCCTCATCTTCTACACCCGCTTTTTTATTTCCTTCAATTTGTTTTTTTATTGCATTCTCCCAAGAATTAGTTATACTATTTTCTGCATTATGATTATTTTCATAAACATAAATTGGATCAGATACTTCACCTTTATTATTTTTAACAACAACTTGATACATACCTGTATTAGGGGTATCAGAAGTAAATAGATAGAATGTTTCTACAGTTACTCCCTTCCCACCCATACCATCCTGTAGTGCTTTTATTTTTGTAGTAGCAATTATATCTTCTCCGTTTTCATCTTTCATTGTTAAAGCATCAGGATGAGTTTCAAAGAATTTTGATACGTATCTGATATGATTATCCATTTCTGATCTAGAAGAAGCATCCCCAGTAGGAGTACCATAGACTTTAGGCTGATACCCTTGCTTATTTAGTTTATTTGTTCTGGCGTAAGCATCCACATCTTCACGTATCTGTGTTATGCTTTCTCTTATCACTGTACTATTTTTATATAAAGTTGTCCATGCTTGTTCGGCTATTTTCTTTACACCTGTACCTCCCATCACTCTAGTATAGTTGTTTATAAAATCTTCTCTGGCTTCATCTATATTATCAGAAGTTAAAGCTGATTGTATCCATCCTAAACTTTCAGCACTATTAAACAAATCATTAATTTGGGCAAGAGGTATTCCTTGTAATTGCAGTGATTTTTTTACTTTATTTATTTCGGCTTCCCCTTGGGGAGTATTATAGTATTCATTAAATTCATAATTTCTCTGACCTTTAATTAATTTAGACTGTCTATATGATTCCATCACCTTATTATATTTAGTAGTATATTCTGGATCATCCTTTAAAACTGTATTAATATAATCTACAAACGGTTGATCTGATTTAAACTTATTAATTATATTAGGATTTTTCATTAATTCAGGATCTTTAATAATAGTCGCTATTTCTTTATGTGCATTATTAATATCCGTTGTCATGTCAGATTGAGTCTTATTTGTAGTTTTATTTATAACATCTCCTTTTATATTTAATAATGGGCTATACGTTTCTCTTCTTTTGCTTCCGACTTCCCATTCTTTATCAGATAAGAATGATCTATTTTTTTCTATATCATCTCTATCAAAGGTAAGACCTGCCGCAGTCATTGCAGCTTCAAGAGCCTCAGAATCATCTACTCCAGCCTTCATTGCTTGTGCGATACTTGCTCCCAGTTCCTTATCACCTTCTACCGCTGATCCTAAAACATTACGTATGTCCTCTTTAGTTAAAAATGTTCTTTCATTTTTATAAGTTACATAATATCCAGGTAACTGGTTTCCTTCATCGTCAACTGCTTTACGTGGATCTGCTAATGTTTCTTCTATTTTAGCTTTAATAGGTTCTGCATATT
>Ga0172381_10006989_pt1 | contig 11233 bp, 5 predicted proteins | sample Leawel6488metaG_FD_119754 | JGI IMG/M metagenome (GOLD analysis project Ga0172381, IMG submission 119754) | Leachate microbial communities from a municipal landfill in Southern Ontario, Canada - Leachate well 64-88 metaG | ecosystem: Engineered > Solid waste > Landfill > Unclassified | place... | reverse complement strand
TGAGTCTGAGATGATCAAGGATCAATATCGGAGTGTGCCAACAGCATTGGCACATTTCCGAAGGTACTGAGGAAAGAAACCGCAATCTTCCGATTGCGCGCATTGACGCTCTCAATGCACTCCCTATCAAATCCTTTTACGAACGAGATCAGGAAGGAATCCGCAACCTGGTGGTTGCGTGCGTCAAAATTGTTAACGTGCCGCAGGCGCTCTCGCGGAGCAATCCAACGTAATATTTTCCTGTGATAAAAATTGTATATTCACGCAAAAATACATTAAATTCCGCCGTTGTTATTTGTAATGGTTAAGGATTGATAGGTACGATGAGAGAGAGACGCGCCGCACGAGAATTAGCCCTTCAGGCGCTGTATGCCGAAGAGTTGACCGGATACCCTCTGGCACAGGTTGTTGAGGATGTGATCGAAGAATCCGATCTGCAGGGGGAGTTGAAGGTCTTCACTAAAGAATTATTTATGGCGGCGGCTCTTCACCGGGACGAGTTGGATAAATTTATCCAGGATAAATCGGAAAATTGGGATTTTGAACGGATTGCGATCATCGACCGTCTGATAATTCGCATGGCGATTTGCGAATTCAAGTATTTTGACGACATACCTCCGAAAGTATCCATTTCCGAAGCTATTGAAATTGCCAAAAGATATTCCACCGATGACAGCAGTGCCTTCGTCAATGGTATTCTGGATGCCGTTTTACATCAGATCGGCGATTCCATAACTTTCAAATTAAACCGGTCTGAAGCCAATCCGGTAGGTAAAGCCGAATAATTTTCGGTCGATCCGACTAAATTTGAACATAATGTCGATAATTAAATTATAGAAAGTAAGATGGGCATAATTTCATTTTTAACATCCATATTCGGAACCTCTTCCGATAGAGAAATAAAAAAAATAATGCCACTGGTGGCTGAGATCAATCGGATTTATGCGACCTTGGCTGATCAGCCGATTGAAAAGCTACGTGAACGAACCATCGAATTAAAAAGCCTTGTTCAGAATGCTCGCGAGACTGCCCGTCTCGAAGCTGAACAGTCCGGCATGTCGGCCGATGAATTAAAAAAATATGTGTTGGAAGCCGAACAGACCGCGCTCGAGCAAATCCTGCCCGAATCTTTTGCCATGGTAAAAGAAGTATGCCGACGCCTGGTTGGGCAGGAATGGATGGTTACCGAACAAAAAATTGTCTGGGATATGATTCCCTACGATGTCCAGTTGATCGGTGGAATCGTCCTGCATCAGGGTAAGATCGCCGAGATGAAAACCGGCGAAGGCAAGACCCTGGTCGCTACCATGCCAGTTTACTTAAATGCTCTTACCGGGCGCGGCGTTCATATCGTGACGGTCAATGATTACCTGGCCCAGCGTGACAGTGAATGGATGGGGCGGATTTATACCGAACTCGGTTTGACAGTCGGATGCATCCTGAATTCCATGGATTCCGAAGAACGTAAAAATATCTATGCCTGTGACATCACTTACGGCACGAATAACGAGTTCGGCTTCGATTATCTGCGCGACAATATGGCGCTTTCGGCTGAAGAGCAGGTTCAACCCGGTTATTATTATGCAATTGTCGATGAAGTCGATAATATTTTGATCGATGAAGCCCGCACGCCGCTGATAATATCCGGTCCGGTGCAGAGTTCGCGGCATGAAAAATTTGACGAGCTCAATCCGGCGGTCAGCACGATCGTACGTTACCAGCGCGAGAAAGTTACGGAGATGCTGAGTCGCTTCCCGGATGCGCCGGAAAGCATTTCGGAAAAAGACACTGCCGAATATGGGCGTCAATTGTACATCATATCGCAGGGCATGCCTAAAAACCGGCGTCTGCGCAAATTACTGGAAGAACCCGGCTACCAAAAGCTCCTGCAAAGCGGCGAAAAAGAATTTCTTCTGCTGACGAATGCCAAGACCGGCACGTCGATGAGCCAGGACGAATTTTTCAAGGATTTGTTCTATTTTATTGATGAAAAGAATCACAGTATTACTCTGACGCCCACCGGCGAAGAAAAGTTAGCCTCTTTACTTGGAATCGAGCTTAATGAATTGGTCATTCCCGATCTGGCTGAGGAATTCGTTAAAATAGACGAAGATTCCGAAATAGACGAGCTTGAAAAAGAGAAACGTAAAATGGAATTCGACAGTCGGCATTCCGAAATCTCCGACCGATACCATAATATTTCCCAATTATTAAGAGCCTATACATTATATGAAAAGGATGTCGAATATGTCATTCAGGATGGTAAAGTCCTGATCGTGGATGAATTCACCGGTCGGATTTTGCCCGGGCGGCGTTACAGTGACGGATTGCATCAGGCGATCGAAGCCAAGGAGAAGGTCAAGGTCGAAGCCGAGACCCAGACATTTGCCACGATTACCCTGCAAAATTACTTCCGGATGTACGATAAATTAGCCGGAATGACCGGTACGGCCGCCACCGAAGCCGCCGAATTTTCTGATATTTACAAATTGGATGTGGACGTTATTCCGACCAACAAAGCCTGCGTTCGTAAGGATTACGAAGATCAGATCTATAAAACCCGCCGCGAAAAGTACAATGCAATTATCGACGAAATCGAAACTTCTTTCCGGCGCGGTCAACCGGTTCTGGTCGGTACCATAAGCGTCGAGGTCTCGGAAACGATCAGCCGCATGTTAAAACGGCGCGGCATTCCGCATAATGTTTTAAATGCCAAGCATCACAAGCGCGAAGCGGAAATCGTTACGCGTGCCGGTGAACGCGGCGCCGTGACGATCGCGACTAACATGGCAGGACGTGGTACTGATATCAAATTAGGGCAAGGCGTTGTTGAACAGGGTGGTCTTTATATCATCGGAACGGAGCGTCATGAATCACGCCGGATCGATCTGCAGTTACGCGGGCGAAGCGGACGACAGGGCGACCCCGGCTCTTCCCGTTTTTTTCTCTCGCTTGAGGATGACCTCATGCGGCTTTTTAATAGCGAACGCATCGCCTCAATTATGGATCGGCTTGGAATCGAAGAGGGGCAGGTCATTACTCATCCGATGGTGACGCGCTCGATCGAACGCGCTCAGAAACGGGTCGAAGAACGCAATTTCGGCATCCGCAAACATCTCCTCGAATACGACGATGTGATGAATCATCAACGTGAAATCGTCTACGATCGCCGCAATTATGCGCTGAAAGGTAGCGACCCCAAAGGCGAATTATTTGATATTCTCGAAGAATGGGCTACCGATCTGGTCGTAAAATATGGCAATGAGGCTAAATCCTCCGATGAATGGAACTGGGCGGCATTGCGAATGGACCTCACTACCGGCCTAGGAATCGATTTAGCTCCTGAGGAATTATCCGAGTTTACTGCCGAGTCTATCAAACAGGCTGTCCTCGAACAAGCCAAGCAATATTACGAGCGCAAAGAAAAAGTCTTTGGCGCTGATCAAGTCCGCTTCCTCGAACGCTTCATAATGTTGCGAACGATCGATGAAAAATGGCGCGACCATCTCTACGCTATGGATCAACTTAAAGAAGGCATCAACTGGCGGGCTTACGGTCAAAAGGATCCCCTGCTGGAATATAAAGGCGAAGCTTTCAATGCGTTTGTCCAGATGATAAGCGATATGAATCAGCAAACCCTGCGGCTCTGTTTCCGGGCTCAAATCGGTGGACCGCAACCCGAAAGTCGTCAGGTTCGCCGGCCTTCCTCTATTCGGTTGATGCATCAGGAATCGGATGGAATGGGTTTTATGCCCGGCATGCAGTCCGAAAATCCCGAACAGAACCGCTTTCAGACCAGCGATGGTCAGCCGGCGAAAATCCGCCCGATCAGGGTTGAGGCAAAAGTTGGTCGCAACGATCCTTGCCCTTGCGGGAGCGGTAAAAAATACAAACATTGTCACGGCGCCGGCCAATGATCGGTGGATTTGTTAAAAGATTTTAAGATTCATATTATTAATCGCGTTCTATCTCATAGAACACTTTTAACGAGTGAATAAAAGCCGCGGATTGTCGCCCGTTTAGCATTATCAATCACTTTGGAAAATCGCCCATTGACGGTTAAATTTGTAAGTTTTTTGAGCCGCGGTGGCGGAATTGGCAGACGCGCTGGACTTAGGATCCAGTCCTGAATAGGGGTGCGAGTTCAAATCTCGCCCGCGGCACTTGATTATAAAAATACAAAGTAAGGAACATTAATGAAAGCTGAATTGATAGATAACGGAGCGGTCGAAAAAACGATTAAAGTATCGGTTGACTGGGATGAAATCGCCGCCGATTATGGGGCAGTATTCGACGAACTCCGCCGCGATTTGAAGGTGGATGGTTTCCGGAAGGGTAAAGTGCCGGAAGGTCTGGCGAAGCGGATGCTCAAGCCTAACATTTTGTTAAAATTCAGTAACCAGGTGATTGACAAAACTCATCAGCAGGCGCTGAAAGAAGCCGGAATCGACGACTACCTCGATATGCATGTTGTCGACCTGGATTTCGATGAGAATAAACCCTTCATTTATACAATTAAAGTGGAGAACGATCCCGAAATTACTCTTCCTGATTACAAAAAAGGCATCAAAATAAACCGTAAGGAATATGTTGTCGATCTGGCGACGGTCGATCATTATATCGAGGATTTTCTGGAAAACCAGGCTGAAGTTCAGGAAATAACTGACGGAGCCCAGGAAGGTCATTACATTCTGGGCGATCTTCAGGCGCTGGATGAAACCGGTCTGCCGCAAATCGGCAAACGACTGCCTGATCGTCTGATCAAAGTCGGCGAAGGCATTTTCGGCGATAAAAAAGCCGCGAATTTCATTGGTGCCAAAGCCGGCGACAACATTAACCTTAACGTAAAATCCTCAACGGGCGAACCGCTTAAATACCGAGTTGAAGTCAAGCGGGTCGAAAAACACACCTTACCCGAACTGACTGATGAATTGGTAAAAGGGCAGATGAAGGATGTGCAGACCGTGGCGGAATTTCGTCAACGCATTACTGAAAACCTGCAACATAAATGGGAGCATCAGGCTCAGGACGAAGCTAACCAGGCGATTACCGATTATTTTATCGAAAATACCAAATTTGACATTCCATCTCATCGGATTAATTACTATCTTGACAGAGTGCTGGAAAGAATGAAAGAATCCTCCCGGAACAAATCCATCGACGAAGCCAAAGTCAGAGACGAATATCGACCAATTGCCGAGAAAAATATCCGCTGGTATCTGATCCAGCGTGCCATAGAAAAACAGGAAGATATTAAAGTAGGTGAGGATGAAATCCAGGCCGGGATCGATCTGATTATGAAAGATTTACCGGAAAACCAGATTGAACCTGCCAAACAGTACTATCGTCAACCACGAAACAGACTGGACCTCAAGATGGACCTGGTTGATCGAAAAGTAATGGAGCATATTCGAAAATTCGTTAAGGAGAAGAAAACCACTATCCATACCGAATCGTTGCGTTAAAAGGAGGCGATTATGGAGACTAAAGCGCAGGCATATATTCCGTTTGTTATCGAGCAGACCGGACGCGGAGAGCGGTCGTATGATATTTATTCGCGCTTATTAAAGGAACGCATCATCTTTTTGGGTTCGCCGATCGATGATCATGTGGCTAATCTGATAATCGCGCAGTTACTATTTTTAGCGGCTGAAGATGCGGGCAAGGATATTTTTTTATATATAAACAGTCCGGGCGGTACGATCACCTCAGGGATGGCTATTCTGGATACTATGAACTACATCAAACCGAAAATGGCTACGATTTGTCTCGGCATGGCCGCCAGTATGGCGGCGATCCTGCTAGCCAGCGGCGCCAAAGGCAAACGTCAGGCTTTGCCTAATTCCCGCATAATGATACATCAGCCATTAGGGGGAGTTGAGGGACAGGCCAGCGACATTGAGATTCACGCCCGCGAAATTATCCGCTTAAAAGAGAGCACCAATCGCATATTGGCCGAACTAACCGGTCAACCGCTTGAGAAAATAATCCGGGATACCGACCGCAACTATTTTATGTCGAGCGAGGAAGCCCTGGAGTACGGAATAGTGGATGAAATTCTCCCTGTTCGCTCAAAAAAATAGATTCTTTTAACAAAAAGCTTGACAAAACTGAAATAAAATCTTTACATTTACCCCGCAGTGAGGAATTGTGTGAGTGAAATGTAATAATCATTTTTTAAACAAAAAGGAGGAATAGTATGGCACGTCGTGTAGCGATTTGTCTCTTAGCAATGTTGCTACCTATTGTTCTCTTCGCGGGAACCGCGGGTAAAATCGCAGGATCAGTCGTCGATAAGAGCACAGGTTCTCCCTTAGCCGGTGTAAACGTCATTGTGACCGGCGGTGGATATAATCTGGGTGCCGCCACGGATGTCGATGGCTATTATAGCATCCTCAATGTTCCGGTCGGTACTTATAATGTGCGGGCAAGTTACATTGGCTATAAAGAGACGGTATACAATAGCGTGGTCGTATCCCTGGATTTAACAACCGAGTTAAATTTTGAGATGGAACAAACGTCGTTGGAATTTGAGGAAGTAATGGTCACGGCTGAAAGACCGATGATCAGAAAAGATGCCACCAACACCAACATCATTAAGTCGGCGGATGAAATTCAGAATATGCCTTTACGAGGCATGCAAGAAATCGCCGCCAGTACGGCTGGGGTTGTCAAAGCCGAAAACAGCACTGCGATGAACATCCGTGGTGGTCGTTCAGCGGAAACGGCTATGTATATCGATGGCGTTTTGGTTAACGATCCTTATAACAATGCCGTGTACACCTATCTGCCTAATGAAGCTATCGAGGAAATGAGTGTTCAGACCGGTGGTTTCAACGCGGAATATGGTGATGCTATGTCGGGTATTGTGGCGATTACTACCAACGCCGGAACTGAAAAATATTCGGCATCCATCCAGGCTATTACGGATGGATTTCTGAAAGCCGATAAGAAGATTCTGGGAACTTATGGCTATGGATACAATGAGTACGTAGCTTCGCTGGGCGGACCACTCATTCCGAAAACCAATCACACCTTTTTCGTGAGCGCCACACGTCGCTATTCAGCGGACGCCTGGCCTTCCTATGGATGGGCTGAGAATCCGGATAGGTTGAAGGAGTTTACGTTTTTAGAAACCAATACCTGGTATGACGATACCGGCGCTGTTTTCATCGATAGTACTACCCACAATTATAAGTTAAATGCCAGAATTCCAGGCAATTCGACCTCAGATTGGTCCTGGAATGGTAAACTGAAATTTCAGTTGGGTAAAAACATGGTATTGAAAACCAGCTATGTTTCAACAAACCGCACGCTCAACAATATAACTCCGCTTGAGATTTTCGATGCCGATCACATGGGAGAAGAGACTCGGTATTCGCATTCGTTCAACGCCACTTTGACGCAGACGATTGGAAAGAGTACCTACTACGACCTGAAATTTAACTGGTTTGATACTCAGCGGAAGATTTACGATGCAACTTTTGGTGACGATCTGGAAAAATACGGCGATCCGTGGTTGAATCCCTGGCCGGATGATAGCGCTTACGTCGGGGTTGCCTATACGGGTCGGATTAGCCCGGATTTCTTCCAGCCTGGTTGTCAGTATGATGATTATTTCAAGAATCGGACGACCTACTGGGGAGTTGATTTCGATATCGTTCACCAGATGGGTAGATTTCATACATTCAAAGCCGGATTCGAATACAAATATCACACTTTGAGAGAATATCGGGTTTTAGGACCGGCTTACATGGCTAAGACGAATTTGTCCGATGTTGAGAAATATCAGTCAGCGGATGTGCGTTTCTACGGTTACGACATCGATGGCAATGAAGTTGACGAAGGCAGTTACCTGGATGACGTCGTCAGAGATGCCAGTGGTTTGATAACCGACGGTTACCAGAATGAAGCTCCTTATCATCCGATCATTATGAGCGGTTATATCCAGGATAAAATCGAATTCAGAGATTTAGTTTTAAATCTTGGATTAAGGTATGACCGCATCGATCCGAACGCCTGGCAGTTCAAGCAATTGGATGCCGAATGGGCGGCCGATGGCAGTTATGTATCCGGCACCGGTATGTTCGGTGGTAATGAACAATTCGACAAATCGGATGTGGAAGACTCTGAAGTACATACTTACATTAGTCCCCGTCTTGGCGTCAGTTTTCCGGTCACCGATCAGACCGTTTTTCACGCTCAATACGGACAGTTCTATCAAGCGCCTAGTTTGTCAGATTTGTACTTAAGCCCATTCTATCTGGATGCGTTTGTAAACCGGGGTGGATATTTTACCACTCTGGACAATCCCAATCTTGAGCCACCCAAGACGACCTCTTATGAAATCGGTTTTAAGCAGATGCTCGGTAATATTGCCAGCTTGCAGTTAACCGCATTCTATAAAGAGACTGAAGACTTGATTCAGGTACTGAATGTGACAACCGATGTGACTAACATCGCTTTTAGTCGCAACGGTGACTTCGGAAATATCAAAGGCTTGGATATCATTTTCAATCTGAGACGCTACAAGAATCTGTCAGCCTCATTCAACTATGAGCTTCAGTTTGCTACCGGTACCGGTTCAGCGACCGCTTCGAATTTCAATATCGCCTGGCAAGGTGGTGCGCGCGGTAACTTCCCGAAATTCGCAATGCCGCTGGATTTTGAACAAAGACATACCGGCAGTGTAAATCTTGATTACCGTTTTGGGAAAACTGACGGCCCGACATTTCTACATAATGCCGGAGCTAACCTGATGTTCTCCTTCAATTCGGGTCAGCCGTATACGCTCATGCAAATTTTTCCGACTATGCCGTTTACCGGTCGATATGACAATACCAACCTGTCAGAGACCCCTGTGTCAGCCGTCAATTCACAGGCAACCCCCTGGTCTTTTAAACTCGACCTGAAACTGGATAAAAAGTTCTACATCGGTAGTGTTCAGTTGACAGCCTATGCCTATGTGCTGAACCTATTGAATACCGAGAACGTCTCGGATATCTGGATTACAACCGGATTACCTGACGATACCGGATATTTGGGGACATCGGCTGGTCAGACATATTGGAATAGTTTGACCGATGAACAGAAGAGTCTGTGGAAGATGCGCGAGATGGATTATAACAATTATGGCTCGCCGCGACAGATTCGCCTGGGCCTCATGCTTGAACTGTAGTGGGTGTACAATGAAAGTAACTATTGACCCTATTGGAGGAAAATCTATGAAAAGAATATTTTCAATCATGATGATAGTGTTGACGATCTCGGCGCTTGTTTTGGGCGCTGAGTACGCCAACCAGCCCCGGGCGTTAGAAAAAGCCGCAATGACCAGCGATGCTTGGATGAATGCCAATCGCATGAACGGTGTTTTTAGGAATAATGGCACCTGGTTCTATGATAATGTATTAGGCGATTGGGGTCTGGAATGGCCGAAAGGCAGTGGACTGAGTCCAATTTTCGGCGCTGGACAATATATCGGGGCTAAAATCGACGGTGAAATTCGCGTCGCCGGTGTGCAACACTCTGCGACTGAATTTCAACCTGGTTTAATTTTACAAACGGATGTGGCCGATAACAAAGGGGACGCCAAGTATCGTTGGTATGAATTAAGACCCAATGGTGTTGGCGATTGGGCTACCTGGCCTACCGATCAGGGAGCGCCGGTAGATGCTACTGGTAATCCACTCCTGATTGGTGACCAGACAATCTATAGTGTCTGGAATGATTTGGCCAACCATGCTGAATATGGCACTAACAAGTTAAATGCCGAAGTCCATCAAATGGCCTGGGCGTTCGACCGCGCCAATGTCATGGGCGATATGATTTTTGTCAAATGGACGCTAGTCAATAAAAGCGGTAAAAACTGGGAAGATACTTACTTCGTCATCTGGTCTGATCCCGATTTAGGAAATGCCGGTGATGATCAGGTGGGTTGTGATACTACTCTCGGTCTCGGTTACTGCTGGAATGCGACCGATAATGACCAGAACTATGGCGGTGCACCGCCGGCTGTCGGAATCGACTTCTTTCAGGGACCGATTGTGGATGGAGCCGCAACGGATACCGTGACTTTACCGGATGGATCTGAATTCCCTGGTAAGAAAATGCTCAAAATGACATCCTTCATTTACTACAATAATGATGATTCTCCGCAAGGCAATCCCAGTAGTGGTATGGATGTCTATAATTTTATGAGTGGTTTCTGGAGAGACGGTTCTCCGATTACCGAAGGCGGAGTAGGCACCGATCCGGCCAATCCACCCACTAAGTTCATGTTCTCTGGTGATCCTGAAACATCCAGTGGTTGGTTAGATTCCAACCCGGCTGATCGGCGATTTTTCATGACAACTGGTCCATTTACGATGGAACCGTGGGTTGATTCAGACGGAGATGGTGTTGCTGAGTTTGGGGAACCCGGTGTGCAGGAAATCGTGGCCGGTTGCTTGATAGCGCGCGGCTCGAATAATCTTAACAGTGTGACTTATCTGAAAGCCGTCGATGAAATTGCTCAGATAGCTTACGAAATTAATTTTGAACTACCGCCGGCGCCAAAAACACCGATCGTTAGTGTAAGTGAATTACTCAATGAAGTGGTTTTGACTTGGGATGAACGCTCGGAATACAACGATGACGGTTCAGCTTATGAGCAGGAAGACCTGGTAGCCAATGGTCTTGTAGGTCAAAAAATGGTCGTCGGAAGTGAATATAAGGAAGTCACTGACGGCACCTTTAACTTTACTGGTTACACTGTCTATCAGTATTCTGATGCTTCCGGGGCTGATCCGGTTGAATACGCCAAGTTCGGAGTCGATGATATCGAGGACGCTGAACCTTATACCGGTCCGCGGCATATTAGACTGCTGATCAATAAAAATCCAAAGGTCGCAAATGTCGGCGAACCACTAGTTAATGGTAAGACGTATTATTTCGGTGTGCAAGCTCGTTCCTACTGTGAATTTGCAATTCCGCAGGATTTCCCGAGCTCGGTCATAGTATTGTCAGTCACTCCCCAGAATCATCCTGGCGAACGTTATAGTGCGGAAACGGATAGCTCGCTGGCAGTAAAATATGCTCCGATCAATCCAAACGCACCGGCCGGTGATGGTTCCTGTGAAGTTACGGTCGTCGATCCATCCAAGACGACCGGTAAATACTATCGGGTCGGTTTCAACGCCGACGCTACCTGGAATCTGGTCGCCAGTGCGACGGATTCTAATGTAGTCACCGCGAT
>Ga0172381_10006988_pt1 | contig 11233 bp, 11 predicted proteins | sample Leawel6488metaG_FD_119754 | JGI IMG/M metagenome (GOLD analysis project Ga0172381, IMG submission 119754) | Leachate microbial communities from a municipal landfill in Southern Ontario, Canada - Leachate well 64-88 metaG | ecosystem: Engineered > Solid waste > Landfill > Unclassified | place... | reverse complement strand
TCTTTCGGCATTAATATTGTTTTTACCTAAGTAGTCAATCCAATTTTCAAACAAGTCATTTTTGGTGTTAAAAAAATTATTTATTTTTACAATTGAAATGTATTTTTCTTTAGTTTTTAATTCAATTATATCGTCTTCCGAGATAGTATTTTTATTTAGTAATCTATGGTAATAATTTAGTTTAATATTTAGATTCTCTTCTTGAGTCAAGCCATTCTCTTGTGGCGACTCAATGTTTAAATCAGAAATATCAGTCAAAATTATATCGGGAAAGATTTTATTGATTATCCTTTTTAACCTTCTAATTTTATTAATATTTTTTGTAGCTAAAACCAACTCCATAACGCTATAATATCACACACCACCATTAATTCGGTGTAAATTATTGTACTTTTCTATATTTAAATGGTAATCAAATTGGTCAATTAATTGATAATAAATTATTTTTTCTCTATCCACTTTAATTAGAGGATCGTAGTATTTGTAAAACACATCAATCCACTCACTGCCAAAGTTTCTTTTAATACTTCCTTCAATCGAAGACAAATCTTTATATTTGTCTCCTGGTCCACAATCTCCTAAATCAATAAATCCAAAACTTTCGCCATCTAAAAGTAAGTTTGGAAGACAATAATCACCATGAGTCATCGAGTCTTTGTCATGTTTTTGTTTTAAACGGCACAAATATTCAAATATTTGTTTAGGCGATTTGCCTTCATTATTTGCCATAAAATTCTCCACATTTATCACATCTAAAGAAAGATATTTTTCAATTTCAGCCAAATCTTTCTCAATTGTAGTTAAATGATCTGCTTTAACTTTGTTAATTTGATGAAATTTTTTTAAAGCTTCGGCTGTTTTTTGTAGGATAATCTCTTTATCCAAAGAATCTTTTAGTTTATGTGAAGATATTCCTTGAACATTGGTTATTAGAAGTTGAGCGATATTATTTTTATAATTAAAATCAATAATTTTAGGGATATTTATTTTTTTATCAGATAAATATTTCAAAGCTAAAAACTCTTGTTTCAATGCTTTCGCTGCCAACCCATGTCCTGTTTTTAAAAAAAATATTTGTCCACTTTTATTTTTACATCTAACAATTTCATTACCCAGTCTTCCAGTAATTGTTTCAACTATTTCGTAACCATTAAAATTTTTAATCATATTAATCTGCCATCTATATTAATCGATTTTTTTATTAAACTGTATAAATTTTCTTCCTCTTTACTCCAATGAACAAATCCATATGGTGTTATTTCTGCATTAAACCCATCAAAAAAATAATCAATTTGTTGAATTACTGAACCTTCAAAGTCGAAATATTTTAAATGTTTTTTTTCAAATGTCCATTTAACAGCTTCAAATATTAAATTACTAATTGTTCCTCTTGGAGTATTTTGTAATTGCCACGAATGCATTAAATACGAAGTTTTATCATCAAATGACATTAATACTCCAGCACAATAACTTTGTTTATTTTTTGCCGAAATAATTATTGCTTTATTTTGATTAATTAAATTAATTGCCAATTGTTTTCTTTGATTTTTTTCTTCATCAGAACCATTAATTGCTATATTAAAATTAAAATTATCTATATCATTTTCAATTAATATATCTACCGTTTTTTGTGAACTTCTTATATGATTTCTTAATCGACTATTAATTTTGTTCAAATCAATTACTTCTGTCAAAATATGACTGTGTCGCCATTCCACTAAAGCACCTCTAGCTTGAATCGAGGAAAAATCAAAAAAATCTACACCAAATGGTAAATAAATAGAATTAAAAACTTGTGTTGCGTATTTAAAAAACACATCCATAATGTCTCTTCTTTTTAAATTATCTTTTTCCAAAATATATGGCGAAGAATATGGTAAAAATCTATAATTTCTTTTTGCTATTTTTACTTCATCCTGCTGAATATATGGAATTATCCAAACACCTCTAATCTCTGTTCCTTCATTTACAACCAAAATCAGTTTATTTTTATAACAACTAATTATCTTTGGATCAGTCCATAATGGAGCATTTTTTAATAAATGTTCTGTGATATTGGTATATTCATTCAAAAGAACTTCTTTTATTGAAAGACTCATTACATTAACTAACTAATAATTTTTATTTTTTTTAATTGGCGAATTTCTCTAATAATTCGATTTAAATTTTTTTGGTCTAGAGTTGGTGGTATAGATATAGAAACCAATCTACTTGAAATATCTTCAGCCACTACACATTTATTTTTATCTAAATCTTCAGGTCTCAATTTGAATTTTTTAAAAACACCATGAACATAATATGGTTTATCCCATAATCTTCTGATTTCTATATTTTTTTCTCTGGCATTAATTATTGCCAAATCAGCAGTTTCTTTATTTTTAAGTAAAAATAATATATTCATACCAGTTTCTCCTTTTATATCTGGACTATTTATCAAGTTATCAACTTTCCCTACATGTTTTAGAATATACATTCTATTTTTGATTTGTGATTTTAAAATGGATTTAATTTTTTTTATTTGAATTTTAATAACAGCCGCCTGTAAATTATTCATCCGATAATTATCTCCAATTGTTGCCATTTCGTCATCCCAAGTCATAGTTTCTCTTACCATACCATGGTCAGAATATATTTTTGCCAGTTTATAAACCTTTTCATTATTTGTTACCATCATTCCTCCTTCACCTGCTGATATTTGTTTATACTGTTGAAAACTATAAACACCAACATCTCCAATGGTACCGGCAAATTTATCAAAATATTTTGATGCAAACGCCTGACAGGCATCTTCAACTACTATAATTTTATTTTTTTTAGCCAGTTTTACAATCTTGGTTAAATCAAAAGTTCTTCCTTGAATATGAACTGGGACAATTACTTTACATCCCTTGGCCATTTCTGTTTTTAAGTCATCAATATTCATACAGTTGTTAAAATCAAAATCTATTGGCACTGGTATGGCTCCCAAACTAATAACCACTGCCGCTGTTGCTATAAAAGTAAAAGAACTTATCAAAACTCGATCTCCTGGTTTTACACCGACAGCAAAAAGTGCTGCTTTTAATGCACTAGTTCCACTATTTAAACCCAATGCAAAATTTATATCTAAATATTTCTTTACACAATCCTCCAATTTATCAGTAATAGAAATTTTACGCGAAGAATATCGAAATATTTTCTTTGTTTGTAAGACTTTTTTTATTTCTTCAATTTTTTCTTCGTTATACAGTAAACCACCGTATTCATTTGGATTTATTTTTTTAAAAGTTTTCATTGTAATAATTTAATAAATTTTGTAATTTTTTTTAAAGAATTATTCTTAGTTTTTATAAGAAAATAGTATAAATTTTTATTGATATTACCCATACTTATTGCAAAGTTATTAATAGCCAATGGTGTTTTATTCAATGATATTTTATGTGGAATTTCATAATCTATTTGACATTCATCAGCCACTCTTTTTATTTTTTCATAAACACTTTTTTCACTTGTCCAAATTGGGAATCGGTGCCATGTTGGCTGATCATTTAATTCTGGTTGCCAAAAATTTATTTTTTTACAATCTAAATTTTTTAATAAAAATATCGCGATTAATTGTTGATGTCTAGTGATTTTATTGGCCGTTTTTATCAGTTTTTTAATATCAATGTTAAATGTTTTTGGTAGGGCATATGGTAAAAGAGGAATATCGCTTAATCGAGAATTTTTATCATAATTATCAATTAGTTCAATAAAATTTTTATTATTACAGAAAATAGCTCCACCGATACCAAAACTTAATGGTTTAGATAACCCAAAAGAAGTAATAACATGATCACTATTTTGTCCAATATTATTTCCTTTTGATCTGATTTTCCAGGCCTGTGAAGCATCCTCAATTATTATAATTTTTTCACCAACAATTTTCCTTATACCCTTCACATTCACTGGTAATCCTAAATTATGAACCAAAATTAATGCTTTAATTGGAAATTTTTCTATGGCTTTAGAAATTTCTTTTTCTGTTATGATCCAACCATTTATTGGAGTGATTATTATCGGTATTGCCTTAAGTCTAATAATACATAGTAAAATTCTGTAACAGATATTGTTTGGTATTAAAACATAATCCCCTTCATTAATTTCGGCACAATATAATGCCGTTTCAAGTGCCATTGTTCCAGAATAAACAAATTCACCATATTTTTTACCAAAAAAAGATGCTAAATATTTTTTTTGATAGTCTTTACTAATTTTTGATATGGATGTTTTTGTCATATTAAAACGAAAATATATTATCATCAATAATTTCCGGATTTTCTGCTAAAAAAGCATTTATTGGTTCACATCCTCTACACACCTTTGGTCCATTTATTTTTAAATAATCTACCATCTTAGTGATTTTGTTTCCGGTCAAATCAGAAAGTTCGAAATGAGTATCAAAATCAACATCGGACAATCTCCATGATGCACAATTGCAAGGGGACAGCCTATCGGTTGATGGTACATAAAATCGAATCAGGTCAACTAAATTGCATTCTATTTTTGGTGTTGGGCCAACTCCTATGTCAAAATATTTTTCAATTTCTTTTTTGTTTCGTCCTGCCCATTTTTTTGAATAACCTAAAAGCTCAGGCTTTGAGATGTTTTTAATCTTTTTCTGAAATCTATTATAACTTTTTAAAAGTTCTTTTTTCTCGACTTTTTCCCAAAGATTCTCCTTACTTTTAATTGGAATAATTGACCATTGATCCACATTTAAATTAATCAATAATTTTAATATATTTTCCAGATCATCAATATTTAATGGACTTACTACAGTATTTATTCTAATCAAAAAATTATTTTGAATAGATTTAATTTTTTTAATACTACTTGTTAAATTAACAAATACACCTGGCAGATTTCTTAATCTATCATGAAGTTCTGCTTTGCTACCATCCAAACTTAACACTAATTGGTCAAGACCATTACTTATTAATTTTTCATATTTTTCGGGTAGTAAAAATCCATTACTTATTATTGATGTTTTAATACCTTTTTCCTTAAATAACCGAACAAAAGTTATAATATCAGGGTGTAACAATGGTTCTCCACCAGTAAACCTCACCATTTTAATTCCTGCTTTACTAGCTTGATCAACAATATTTTTAAATTGTTTCAATGTAATATAAAATTGTTTTTTTGATTGTGCAAATCCACACATAAAACAACCAGCATTACAATTTTCAGTAATCCTAATAAATAATATTAATGGTTTATTTTGGCTCATTGTTTTATAAATAAATCTTTTAAACTATTTTGTTTTATATAATTATTATAAATTTTTTTATCATAATTAATTCTTTCTTTTTTAATCATATTTATTAAATAATTTGATTGTGATAAACAAAAATCACATCGTTGAAACCTATCTGTTTCAATCATATTTTTTAGACAGTCTGGACTTCCATATAAATCAATATAATTTAAAAGAACTGTTGAATATTTCTGAAACAAATCAATTGTTATTAAGTAAAAACCAGGAGAGTATTTTTTGTAGTTTTCGTCAAAAGACCATTTTATTGTGTAAAGAATGCCATTGTTTAATGAATCAATTCGAAAAGCCACTGGTTGATTAGTTTTTTTATCAAAACAAACAGATATATCAGCCAATCCATTTTTAATAATATTAACATAGTATTTATACTGATCTCCCCTAGAAATCATATCCTGACCATATAATTTTTTCCAAGAATTATTTTCAACTGTTCTGATAATACCTTCAACTTCATTCATCTCAACAGATCTAATATAGAGATATTTCTCAAACTTATTTTTTTGTCTCTCTGCCCGACTGCCATAACGTTCTTTAACTCTATCCCAAATTACTGCTTCAGAAAAACTATTTTGAACCACTGGTGATGGTAACCGAGACCAAATTGAAATATCAGGTAAACTTTTTAATTTCAAAAACATTTCATTTTTTCTGTAAACTAACGGAAAATATAAGGCCTCAATTTTTAATCCATTAAATATTTTTTTTACGAATTTTTCTAAATCTTTTGTAGAAACACTATTTTTAGCCAAAATAGGATAACCAGCCAAAGAACATAGCCAAACCTTTTCGGATTTTTTTTCAAAAGCTGATATTAAATTCAAATCATTATCAATAAACACAATAAAACTACCGTTACTATTGGATCTAAATTTAGCTTCTAAACTCAGATAATTTTGCAAAAAAATTTTTCCATTGAAATTAAACAAAGAGTCAACAAATTCTCTATTTCTTTTAAGTTTATTTAAACTATCTATGATAGTAAACATTCTGCGGTATTATGAGTCAATATTTAGTATTAGTCAAGCCTATCTTATGATATTATTAATTATAATATGCAAAAAAATAAAACAGTAATTTTTGTATCTAACCCGTTTGGGCTAGGTCCAACAGGAAAAACAGTAGCTTTAATGGAAGAATTGTGTGGTTTATGGAAAGGTAGAATAGTTTATGCTGCCAGTTCAATGTGTCAAGAAACTATTCCAGAACATATAAAAGATAAAATAATAATCGAAAATATTGATGAAAGAAATGAAGAAGAACTTCTTTTAATTTTTAATAAATATCAAGATCCATTAGTTATTTGTACCCTTAACAGATTGGCCATAAAAACAGCAAAATCATTAGGTTTAAAAGCATTTTTTATTGACAGTCTAGCTTGGCTTTGGAAGGAAATCCCTGAAGAATATTTATTGGCAGACACTTATTATTGTTTTAATATTTTTGATATAAAGAACAAATTACCCAAGAGAGATAATATCAAGGTGATTTCGCCTGTTTTTGGTATTTTGCCAAAATTCAAAACTGTAAAAAAACCATTTATTTTAATACATGTTGGCGGATTTAAAAATCCATTTCAAGATAAAATGTCTTTTGCTTATTTAAATTTATTAATAGATACTTTCCTTGATTTTGAGCCAATGGAAGAAATAGAAGTAGTAGGGGGTGGTGACGCAGTTAATTACATAAAAAGTAAAATTAAAAATGAAAAATTTATTTTTAAAACCTTAGGTAGAGATGAATTTCTTCATCACCTTAATAACTCTTCTCATTTTATTACTACTTCAGGTTTAACAGCCACTCTTGAAGCTTTTGCTCTTAGAACTCCAACATCTTTTATTCCTCCAACAAATTTAAGTCAATATCAAATATTAAGATTATTAAATAAAACTGGTTGTGCTGAATCTAAAATTGAATGGAAAGATGTTTTGGATTATGATGTCGATTTTGAAAATTTATCAGAAAAAGAAGCAATACCAAAATTTCATCAAGTAGCTCAAGATTGTTATGATAATCCTGAATTTCACCAGAATTTTGTTAAAAATCTAAAAAACATTTTAAATTCAATACCTTCAAATGAAAAGCAAACTAAATTTATAGAATCTGCAGGTACAAATGGATCGGAAATAATTATTCAAGATATACTAAAAAATCTAATTACTCTATAAAAAGACTATTAACAATATTACAAGCTTCTTCTAATGTTTTTACTCGGATATGGGAGTGATAATTTAACCAATAATCTTTCAAATGACCCTCTCCAAAAACTATAACTATTTTATTAAGTGAATGAGCCATAAAAACTTCCATTGCGGTGCCGATCATGCTTGCATTTGGGTTAATATCATTAACAATTATAATATCTGCTCTTATAATATCGTTTTTGTCTCTAATTACTGCTCCTTTAGGATCAGTAAAGGTTTCTTTTTCCTCCCTGCCCCTATAAGCATGAAGAACTTTAAACTGTGGTTCTAATTTTTTTTTAATCTCATTTCTCCAAACTAAACCTTCAGAACGTGGAATACCTCTCATTGGTCCAGACAAAAATACTATTCGAATATTATTTTTCATATTTGATGTATTTTAACACTAAATAGTTAATTTATTTTTAACAATATTGTCTGGTAAAAAGAAAGTTTGGTCCACATTTAATTCATCAATAAATTCTTGGTTATGAGAAACAATTAAAAGAGCACCATTATAAGATTTGATAGCATCTAATATTAATCTTTGAGAAAGAGGATCTAAATAAGTTGTTGGTTCATCAAGAACCAAAAAATTAAAATTTTGAGCCAAAAGACGAGCAATAGATAAACGAGTTTTTTCTCCGCCAGATAAAACAGCTACTTTTTGGAAAATTTTATCCCCAATAAAAAGCATTTTACCAAGTAATGATCTTATCTGTCCTTCGTTTAAACCACTTTCTAGTTTTTTAATAGTTTCAAATAGATTTATACTCATATCTAGATCTGATAATTCCTGACAATAATATCCCCATTTTAATTTACTATCTTTAATAATTTCACCAGAATCAGGTAATAAATTGCCTAATAAAATTTTAATTAATGTTGATTTTCCTGCACCATTTGGACCGAGTAGGGCAGTTTTTTCTCCTCTTTTAATAGTCAAATTAACTTGGTTTAAAACTTTTTTTTGTCCAAAAGATTTAGAAATATTTTTGGCAAAAATTGGTATTTCGCCAACCCAAATAGGGTTTGGTAAAACTAATTTTATTTTTTTTGCTTCAGGTGGTAGAGATGGCATATTTTTTTCAGCTTTTTCAATTCTCCTTTGTAAATTTAATTTAACTTTTACTCCTTTTTTAGATTTAAAATGAGAAATCTTTAATAAACCTTGTTTCATTTGCCTTAGATGTTTTTGTTCAGTCTCAATTTTACGTTTCAATAAATCTTCCTTATTTTCTTTTAACTCAATAAACTTACTATAATTTCCACCATAAATATCAATTTTTTTGGTTTGAGGATTAATATAAAAAATTTTATTAAGGGTACCATCAAGTAAATCTAAATCATGGGAAACAAGAATTAATGTACCTTTAAAACGACTAATAAAGTTTGCTACCCACTTTTTACCTTCTTCGTCTAAAAAATTAGTTGGTTCATCAAGAAGTAATATTTTAGATTGGTCTAAAATTGCTCGAGCTAGCGCTAATCTAGTTTTTTGACCACCACTTAAATTTTGAGGACTATCATCACGATTTATTTTATTTAAACCTAATCCAGCTAAAATTCTTGTAACTTCATATACTGGTTTATTAAAAGGGTTTAAATAGTCAAGAATAGTTTTAGAATTTTCCATGGTCTCATCAGATTTAATTTCTTGCGGAACAAAAGTGATTTTGTTATCAACTCTAATATGTCCATCATCGGCCTGTTCTAACCCAGATAGAATTTTAAACAGAGTGGTTTTTCCAGAACCATTAATACCAACCAATCCAATTTTTTCACCATCATTAACGTTGAAACTAATATTGTCAAAAATAGGTTTATCTGTCCACTTAAATGACATGTTTTCGACTTTAATCATAATTATTTATGAATTATTAAAAGTCTGAATCCAACCAAACCAATCTTGGTTCTTCATTTTTGTTTCTTTAAATCTATGATCAGTATAATTATCAATAACTTTTATCCAAAAAGTTCTTGCATTTAGATTTTCCTCAATTTCTCTAATTTCCCAATTTCCTTTGAATAAATCAAAAACTTTTATTGCTATCATTTTTCCAAATCCATTTTTTCTAAATTCTTTTTTTATATAAAATTCGGCTATATTTTTACCATCTTTATTAACCAAGGTATGACTATTTACCAAAACAAACCCAATAATTTCATTATTAATTTTAATAAAATAAGGAAATCTATTTTCTTTTTCCCAGTAACTATTTAAATATTTATATTCGCCAGGATTTTCTATGTTTAATAGTTCTTTTTCATATTCTTCAATTAACTTTTTTAAAATTTCTTTTTCTTTAATATTAACCAAAGCAATTTTAATTTCCATATTAAAATTCAACTTTTATTGTTTTACTACTAGAATCAATCACTATTTTTTTGCCCACTGGCAAACAAATTTGTGGCGAAGTATGGCCAATATCTAAATTTTGAATGATAGGAATATCTTGATTATATTTTCTGACAATTTCTAAAACCATTTCTCTTTGACCTTTTTTATATTCTTCTTTTTGTTCATCAGAATTTGGTTTGTCGTATTCCCAAGCCTTAGGTCGACCAATTAATAAACCTTTAGTATTTTTTAAAATACCTCTTTCTCCTAATGCTCGTAAAACTCGACGGACATAGTCATGTGATGGAATTTCTTCTGAAGTTTCTAAAAATAGAATAATGTCTTCAAAATCTTTTAAAGACGGAATAACTGTTCCATGTCTTAATAATTCATCAATTGATTCCACACACCCACCCCAGGTAATTCCTTCACAATCAATAGAACCATCCCAATACCAACCATCATTTTTTTGATATCTTCGTTTTTTATCTAAATTAGATGGGTCATTCCAATTTAATCCAATATCATTAAAAATAGGACTAGATTTTAACTCAAATAAACCATTGTCAAAAAAAGCATGTTTTAAATATTCAACCGTAAATTCATCCATTTCTTTTTGCATGGCAAATTCAGTGAATAAACTACCACCATAAAATGAAGGAATACCACAAAGCCATAAGTGGTTTATAAAATGAGTGTTATCACTAAATCCAAAAAAAGGTTTTGGATTATCTATAAATGGTTTTTTTGGGAGATTCTTAATATAAGTAATTTGATCATCACCACCAAGAGAAGCAATTACAGCTTTAATTTCTTTGTTTTCAAAAGCATCAATTAAATCCTTGGATCGTTCTTCGGCAGAGGCTCCAATTTTTTTAGTAGATGGAAATTCTATTGGTTCTAGTCCAAAAATATCTCTAAGTCTTTGACAACCAAATTCATAAACCCAAGGCCATTTCCCTGGTGCGGCAAATGATGGTGAAATGATAGCAACTTTATCACCTTTATTTAATTTCGGTAATTTTACGAATTCCATAAACTCATTCTACCAAAATATTTTTATTTTAAAGTAAAAAGACATCTCCTAGACTTTCACAAAAATTGCGGTACATTGGTTACTGAGATGACAACATATAATCAAAACAAGCCTACAGATACACCAAATATAGAATACTGTCTTTATGCTAGAAAATCTTCAGAGTCTGACGAACGTCAAGCCATGTCAATTGGTTCACAAATTGATGAAATGAAAGAACTGGCTAAACGAGATGGGTTAAAAATAAAAGAAATTAAACAAGAAAGTCACTCAGCCAAAAGTTCCGGATCTCGACCAGTATTTATGGAACTAATCCAACAGGTTAGACAAAATAAATTCAACGGAATACTTACCTGGGCACCAGATCGTTTAAGTCG
>Ga0172381_10006987_pt1 | contig 11235 bp, 10 predicted proteins | sample Leawel6488metaG_FD_119754 | JGI IMG/M metagenome (GOLD analysis project Ga0172381, IMG submission 119754) | Leachate microbial communities from a municipal landfill in Southern Ontario, Canada - Leachate well 64-88 metaG | ecosystem: Engineered > Solid waste > Landfill > Unclassified | place... | reverse complement strand
TTGGCAGTTCTTTTATTGAAAATTCATTGAAAATTGGTCATTGATAATTGAAAATTTTGTAGTTTAGTATTTAGAAGGGGATGTTTTTTACGTCAATATCGTTGTCTTCTTCGATGATTGGAATATCGGGTTCCGAAGGCTGCGCGGCTGCTGCGGACTTTGCTTCTCCGTAGCCTTTAGCAGCAGGCTTGGGATTAAAATTATCTGTCGGTGCTTGGTATGCGCTTGTCGATTCGTTTCCGCTTCGTGGTCCCAATTGCATTGACTCGGCAATAATCTCGGTGCGATAACGTTTCTGCCCGGTAGCGGCATCTTGCCAGTCGCGGGTTTGGATTCGGCCCTCGATCATTAACAAAGCTCCCTTTTTGAGATATTGCGAGGCGATTTCCGCCAGGCGTCCGAACATCACGATATTGTGGAATTCCGTTTTTTGCTGGCGCTGGTTCGAGGTTTTGTCGGTATAGAACCGGTCGGTTGCCAATCCAAAACTTGCCACCTGCTGGCCGCTGGGCATCATCCGAATCTCGGGATCGCGCGTCAGCCTGCCAATGAGATAAACTTTATTTAGATTCATCGAATTTAGATCAAAATGTAAAGATCAAAGATCAAAATGACAATGTAAAAATGTAAGATGTCTAAATTGCGACATTTTTACATTTTAATTTGTCATTTTCCATTTTGATTTTTTAACTTTTAATTTATTTTAAGATTTCATCAAGTTTTTCTCCGATGTCGCGAAGTTCCGCCTTGGCTTTTTTGGTCCGTTTGGGTTTGGCGGGTTTGGTTTCTTTTGGTTCTTCCTCGGGTTTCTTTTCCGTTGGTTTTTTATCTTCTTTCTTTTCTTTTGTTTCTTCCTTTATTTCTTCTTTCGGTTCCTCTATTTTTTCTTCCTTTTTTACCGGGGTTTCAACCTGAGGTTCGAATGTCGGCGCTTTTTCGGTTGCGGCAATCTCTACCGCTGCTTGCCGGGCCGGTCGTTCCCGGCGGGGTTCTCTTTTTAGTTTTTCCGGGTCGTAGCAAACGAAAAGTCCGCGGATGATTTCCGTGATTTTATCGGTTTCCTTTTTCAGCTCCACGACCGCTGTCGGTTCGGTTTGGAATAAAATCGTGTTAACGTAAGCGACGTCCTGGCGTTTGATGCGGTAAGCCAGCCTTTTTTTGTAGGCGCGGGGAAGTTCTCCGACCACTCCTTGCTTGGCTTGTATCAGCTCCGTTAGTTTATCGGACAGGTTTTTCGCGCCGGCTTCATCCATATCCTGGCGCGTCAGGTATGTGTATTCGTAATGCTTCATCATATGTGTTTTCTTGGCCATCTTTTAATGGTTCCCGCGTACATTTGTTGCGCAGGAGATGGCTAATGTTTGCTTATATTAGCAATAAATTCGAGTTTCGTCAACATTGGCGGCGTCAATTATTATTGATATTATAATAATAAATTAGCGCAAAGCTTTAAGCGAAAAGCGAAAAGTAAAAATGCGATTTGTATTTTGCTTTACGTTTTACGTTTTAAGTTTTTAACTTCCAATATGGCTATAAAAGATAATATTTTCCGGGGTTATGACATTAGAGGAACATATCCCGATGAGCTGAATGAAAATGCAGTTTATTGGACTACTAAATCATTTTGCCAGACCTATCCGCACATGAAAAAAGTTGTTTTGGCACGCGATCCGCGGCCAAGTTCGCCGGCATTGGCGGATGTGGCCCGAAAAGCGATTGTTGAAGCGGGAATGGAAGTGATCGATCTGGGGATTGCGCCCGATCCGTTGTGGTATTTTTCCATATTTCATTATGGATATGACGGCGGTTTGATGATTTCCGGATCCCATAATCCTTCGCATCATAATGGATTGACTTATCACGCAAGGAAGGCGGCGAATATTGCGAGCGAAGAATTAATGGGAGAATCTTTGCAAGAACTGAAACGTTTGGCGCAAAAATTAGAAATGACGGTTCCGGCGATAACTCCCAATGGCAAAATAACGGAATTTGATCCTTCGCGGGAATATATCGATTATATCGCATCAAGAATAAGAATCAGCCGTCCGCTAAAGATTGTTCTGGATACGGGGAATGGCGCGTGCGGTTACTTGCCCCAAAAAGTTTTTGAGCGGCTTGGATACAAGGTTGAAACGATGTACGGTGATTTTGACGGCACTTTCCCGCACCATTTGCCGGATCCATACGTGGAAGCGAATCGTAAAGATTTGGAAAAACGGGTTTTGGAAACGGGCGCCGATATGGGTTTCATCTATGATACGGATGGCGATCGCGTGGGTATAATCGATAAACGGGGAAGAGCCGCTAACGGCGACGACACTTTGTTGGTTTTGGCGCGCCAGGCGGTGGCGCAAAAAAACGGGCTGGTGGTACATTGCATGCGCGCTTCAAAGGCGTTCATCGATGACATGAAGCGTCTTGGCGCGACCACGATGTTTTCGGTTTCGCATCATAATGCCATTCGTGATAATGTTAAAAAATTCAACGCGGTTTTCGGCGGTGAAATCACTTTCCACTACGCGTTTCCGCAGGATTACTACTTGGTGGATGACGCGATTTTCGCATCGATCAAACTGGCGCAGGTTGCGGCCGACAAACCCGATTTTGCCGCATACATCGATTCTTTACCTCATTATTTTGTCAGTCCGGAATTGAATGTTGCTTGCGCCGATGATATAAAATTCAGTATTATTGGCGATTTGCAAAAATATTTGCGCGATAACAGTTATGATTTCATCGATGTTGACGGCGCGCGTATAAATTTCAAGAACGGTTGGGCGCTGGCGCGCTGCTCGAATACTGCGCCGATTATCAAATGCAAATTCGAAGGCGAAACCTCCGAAGCGTTGTGCGAGATCGAAGAAAAAGCAATGGCGATCTTCAAAGAATGCGGCATTCCGATCACGGAAAACGATTACAAAACTTTGGGATTGAAATAGTTTTGCAATCCGTATTTTAATTGTAGAGGCGGGCTTTATGCCCGCCCTTTGTGGTTCAATTGTTAACGCGAAAAGGGCGGGTACAAGACCCGCCCCTACGGAATGCGAATTTTTCTACGCCAGTCCCATGGCGATTTTTACTTCGCGCATGGTTTCGGTGGCGATGGTCTGCGCCTTGGACGCGCCTTTTTTCAATATGTCGTTGACATAGACTTCGCGGGTGAGCAATTCTTTGCGCTTGCGCTGCAACGGTGCAAGATAGCCTGTCAGTGTTTCGGCGGTCGCTTTTTTGAATTCGGCATAGCTTTTGCCTTCGAATTCCTTTTCTAGCTGGTTGACCGGTTTATCCAGTATCAGCGAATTAATTGCCAGTAAATTCGAAATGCCCGGTTTTTTCTTAACGTCGAATTTGATGTCTTTGCCGGTGTCGGTGACCGCGGCCATAATCTTTTTCCTGATGGAGTCGGATTCTTCAAAGAGGCCGATGCAGCCTTTTTGGCTGCCGCTTTTGGACATTTTCTTTTCCGGTTCGGATAAAGACATGATTTTCGCCCCGATTTGGGGAACCAGGGATTTGGGCTCTTCCAAAGTTTTGCCGAATTGATTGTTGAAATAACGGCAGATCGCGCGCGTCAATTCCACATGCTGCTCCTGGTCTTTTCCAATCGGCACGCCGCCGGTTTTATAAAGCAGAATGTCGGCGGCCATCAACAGGGGATAATTGAACAGCCCGGCGTTGACGTATTCGGGATGTTGTTTGGATTTGTCTTTGAATTGCGTCATCCGTTTCAATTCACCCATGGGCGTGACGGTTCCCAAGAGCCAGGCCAGCTCGCAATGTTCTTTGACCGCGGACTGGACGAACAAAACGCATTTATCCGGATCCAGGCCCACCGCCAGATAATCGATGGCCACTTCAAATATTTGCCCTTGCATCTTTTTTTTGTCGAAAGGCGTGGTGACCGCGTGCAGATCGACCACGCAAAAAATGCAATCGGCCCGGTTTTGCAGATCAACCCATTGCTTGATCGCGCCCAAATAATTTCCCAAATGAATGTCGCCCGTGGGGCGAATACCGCTGAATACTCTCATAAATTAAAAATGTAAATAACAAAAATCAAAATGACAATGTAAAGTTGTAAAATGTCCATATTGCGTCATTTTAACATTTTAATTTGTCATTTTTCATTTTGATTTTTCAACTTTAAATTTTTTAGATTTCAATAACAACTGGAAGGATCATCGGCCTTCTTTCGGTCCTTGTGAACAAAAAATCGCCGATTTTGTTGCGGATATCGTCTTTGACATAGCTCCAGTTCACCGCGCCGTTGGTGCTGGTGGCTTTATCGATGATTTCGACGGTTTTTTTGCGGGTTTCTTTGAGTAAATCTTTTGATTCGCGCAGATAGACGAAGCCCCGCGAAATGATGTCCGGGGAACCTTTCACTTTTCCGGTCAGGCGGTCGATCACCGTGACAATGACAAACATCCCGTCGTGCGCCAAGACCTGGCGGTCGCGCAAAACAACTTCGCCGATATCACCCACGCCCAACCCGTCAACCATGACATAAGACGAAGCGGCTTTTTCTTTTTCTACCGTTATCTGGCGGGCGTCAACGGTGACTATCTGGCCGTTTTCAACAACCACGATATTGTTGTCGGGAATCCCGACGGAGCGCGCCAGATCGGCGTTGGCGACCAGCATCGAATACTGTCCGTGGATCGGCATGAAAAATTTCGGCTGCATAATGCGCATCATTTCCATCAGTTCTTCTTGTTTGGCATGCCCCCCGGCGTGGATGTCCATCATTTTGTAATGGTAGACGCGCACTCCCTGGCGCAGGATGTCGTCTTTCAGATTTTGCACCGTTCTTTCGTTTCCCGGGATCACCGAAGACGAGAAAATCACCGAATCTCCCTTTTTGAAACGCAGGAACCGGTGCTCGCGATTGACGATCTTCATCAGCACTGCGTCAGCCTCGCCCTGGGCGCCGGTGCAGATTACCGTGGTGCGGTCATCGGGATAATTATCAACCTCGTTTAATTGGATGAAAGTGTTGTTGTTGGCTCGGATGTATTTGAGCTGGCGGCAAACTTCAACATTGTTTTTCATTGAATATCCGTCGATCGCGACCTTGCGGCCGTATTTTTCCGATAAATGTATCAGTTGCTGGATGCGGTTCAAAAGCGAGCCGAATGTGGCCGCGATTATCCGCCCCTTCGATTCCTGGAAAATTTTTTCCAGATTTTCAAAAATCTCTTGTTCGGATAGCGAATGCCCCGGCATTTCCGCGTCGGTGGATTCGCACATCAGTAAAAGAATGCGCCGCCGCCCGATGTCGCGCAGGCGCTTGAAATCAGTCGGTTTTTCGTTGACCGGATTGTTGTCAAATTTAAAATCGGAAGTGTCGACGATATTGCCGACCGGCGTTTGCACGAATAAGCCGAAATTATCGGGAATATTATGGTTCAATCGGAAGAATTCCACGGTAAACGGGCCCAAAACCACGCGCATGCCGTCGCTGGCTTCTTCGATATCCATTTTGGGCAGGCCCGGAAAGTCGTCTTGCCGTTTCATGATGATCGCTTTGGTGAGGGGGGAGGCGATCATGCGCAAAGCCGGATGCCAGATTTTGTCGATGATATAGGGCACGGCGCCGATATGGTCGTAATGGCCGTGCGTAAATACGACGCCGACGATATTCTTTGTTTTGTTTTTCAGGTAATCGATGTTGGGGATGATGTAATCGATGCCGGGCATATCTTCGCCGGGCATCCGAAATCCCATATCCATGATCAGGATTGAATCGTCATACTCCAGCAGTGTCATGTTGCGCCCGACTTCTCCCAAACCTCCCAAGGGGATGACACGCAGTATTTTTCCGTTGACAACCCGAGGAGGCGCGGGCGGCAGGCTGCTAGGCTGGACATTGGGCTGGATCTGGCGCGGCACGAATCGCCGCCGGGGGTTGCGATTCCGGTTCGATTGCGAATTTTGCCTTGGAGAATTTTCAGGTTTTTTAGCTGATGGGTTCAAGGTATTATTGGCGGCGGCATCAGCTTGATGCTGCCGCGGCGCGGAAGGCACCTGCCCCAATATCCTTTCCAGCGCGCCATCAAGCGATGAAGCGGGCAGTTTTTGTTTTTTCGGCGGCAGCGGGACGCGATTTTGCGCCCGTCCTTTTTGCCCGGGTTGGTTGCGGCTGTTGTTCGAGATGTTTCCCGCGTTAGCGGAATTTTGTGAGAAATCCATTTTCTTAAAAATATAAAAAGATCGAAGTTTGGCAGGCGCGATGAGTGCATCGCGTTTTGCAAAAGCAGCTTATCTTTTTGGTTAGACTAAGTTATTTGAGATGATTTTGATTTTGGACGCTTAGCGTCCTTTACAAAAATACCTTTGTGGAGCGGGACGCTGAACGTCCCTATCACCACGCTTAGCGTGGTGCGGGCAGGAGGGGTTGAACCTCCATGATGTTACTCACACGGCCCTGAACCGTGCGCGTCTGCCAATTCCGCCATGCCCGCCTTCGGTTCGCCGAAGCGAACCTTCAGCGTGGCAAAGCCCGCTAAGGTTCGCGAAGGCGACCTTCGCCCGCCGCAATTATATGATAATTTTGGCGGATCATTTCTTCTTCTAATTGAGTTTCAGATTTTTTATGTATTCCCTGATCGCTTCCGAATAATCCGGATGGTTGAGCGCGAATTCGATCACGGTTTTCAAATATTCCGTTTTGTTCCCGGTGTCGTAGTAGCGGCCGTTTTTTATTTCGCAGGCATACATCGGATAGCCGTTTTTTATCAGCTGGTTGATCGCGTCCACGAGCCAGATTTCGCCGCCTTTCGATGGCTGCAAATTTTCAATGATTCCGAATGTTTCCGGCGGAAGGATATAGGCTCCGTGCGTTGCCAGATTCGATGGCGCTTCTTCAGGCATGGGTTTTTCCACGATTTTTTTGATGCGGAACACGCCATCATCGATTTTGTCCATATCGGCAATGCCGTAGCGCGACACGTCATCTTTGGACTCGATCCTTACCCCGGAAATCACGCCGCCGCCGTATTTATTGTGGACATCGATGATTTGTTGCAGGCGGGGAGGGTTGGCGGTAATAAATTCGTCGCCCCACATGACCGCGAAGTGCTCGTTGCCAATCGCGGGCTTAGCCGCCAATACCGGCATTGCGTTGCCGTAATAATCGCTTTTTTGCCGGATATACAGAAAGTTGGCCAGCCCGGCGATTTCTTTTATTGTTTGCAACGCTTTTGTCTTCCCTTGCGTTTCCAGGAATCTTTCCAGGTCGCTGGAACGGTCGAAATGGTCTTCGATGGCGCGTTTTTGCCAGCCGGTGATCAAAATGACATCTTTGATGCCGGAGGCAACCGCTTCTTCGACAACATATTGGATCACCGGTTTGTCGATGATCGGCAGCATTTCTTTGGGCATCGCTTTGGTGGCGGGGAGAAAGCGCGTTCCCCATCCGGCGGCCGGAATAACTACTTTTTCGATTTTGTTTTTTATTGGATTGCTTGAATTATTGGATTGTTCCATGGTTGTATGCGCTAAAGATTTCTTAGCAACGAAAGATTTTCCTTGGAAAGGAAATTAGGTCCGAGAAATTTAATCCGGCTGCCATGAGCCGAAGATTTAATACAATTATTATAGCACATTGCCATAAAGCTTGCAACCAGGTTATTTGTTTTTCCAAATTCGCTTGGTGTTCGTGTACCAGCTGGAAATTTCCGAAAAACGTTTCCCGGGATCGGCGATAATCCCGGTCTGGACACCTTTGATTTTTTTTGAGGCGATAAAAATGTGGCTGGGATTATACAAGAATATTGCCGGTTCGTCTTTGGTGATCAGATCTTCAAATTTTTTGAGCGAATCTTTGCGCGCGTTGTGGTCGGTGGTTTGCCGGACATCTTCGAGCAGCTTGTCGGCATCTTTATTCTCATATAGCGAGAAATTGAGGCCGGGATCGACTTTTTGGCTGGAATGCCAAAAAGGATAAGGATCGGGGATCATGCCCATAGCCTGGCCGAAAAGGAGCGCTTCGTATGAACGGGGTTTGACGATATCGCGCTCAAGGCTGGCCCTTTCCACGGCATTGATATCTACGGCCACGCCGATTTTAGCCCATTGGGATTTGATTATCTGGGCCGCGGTAATGAACGGTTCTTGATTGGCGATGGTTAGAATGGTTTTTAGCGCGGTGGTTGTGTTTCCCGATGGGAAGCAAACTTTGTTCAATTTTTCCCGCGTGGCTTGTTTTACTTCGCCGTTGGGTTCGGCAATGCCTTGCGGATCAAGAATGTCGGCACGGTACTTTTGCTGGAAAAGTTTCACCGCTTCGACGGTTTTGTCGCCGAAGTTTCCGCTGGTTTCCAAATCCGGCATTATTTCCCTGACAAGGCATTTTTGCAGTTCTTTGACGTCGGAGGTGGATTTTGTTCCTTTGGTTAATGTTTTAGTGAATTGGAATGCGAGCTGGCGGCTGGTTGTTTTTGCCCGTAATCCGTCGGTGCCTTGATTGTAGCCGGCGGCATCAAGTATTTGAGCGGCCTTTTGCGGATCATAGTTATATATTGTCGCGGGAGCTTCCGATCCGTAAACGTCGGATGGAATCGGAGAATCGACGATGTTTCCTAAGCCGCCAAGGGCGGAATTCAGGATTTCTTGTTTATTGGTGGCGTAGGCCAATGCCGCGCGCACTTGGGTGTCGCTAAAAGCGTTATTTGTTTCGGGATTGAAAAATATCGCGAAATAGCGGGGAAGCGAATAGGCATATGAATTGGTACCTGCCGGAATCGAGTCGGCTTGGTCTGCCAAAGGGACAAAACCTTGTATCCGGCCGCGCTTGAAGGCGGCGGTTAAGCTGTCATAATCGTCAAAAAAATAAAAAGATATTTTCGCCAGATGCGGTTTTTGGCCGTAGAATGAGGGATTTCTTTCCAATTCGATTGATTCGGCAGTGCCGTCTTTGGCGAGATTGAGTTTTTTTACCAAGTAAGGCCCGGAAACTATCGGGTTTAAATTCAATGGCGAAAGCGGGAAGCTGGCGGCGGTTGTTTCTTGCCAGGCGAGCCGGGGAATGATTTTCAAAGTGCAGTTTTCCAGAAAAGCGGCGTACCGGTTTTTCAATCTGAGCCGGAAACTGGTATCGGAAATCCTTTCGGTTTCAACGCCGATCCATTGGGATCGCAGCGGGCTTTTATAATTTGCGTCCTGGATGGTTTTGATCGTGTAGATGGCGTCGTCGCTGGTGATCGGGTTGCCGTCGGACCAGTGCAAGCCGTCTTTTAGGATGAATTCGTAGGTTTTGCCGTCATCGGTGATTTTATAATCTGCCAATCCGCCGACGATTTGGCCGTTTTGGCCGTATTCAAGAAGGCCGCCGAAAAGCAGTGCGGCGATATTCTGGTCAACGCTGTTTGAATCGGCGTAAACCGGGTTGAGGAAACGCGGCCGCCCCACGGTTCCTTCGGAATAAGCGCCATTATCCGCGGGGACGGTTTCGGTTCGGTTCTGGTAAAAAAGCACAACCCAAACCGTTGCCGAAACAATGGCCAGCAACGCAAAAAAAAGAAAAAGGCTTTTTTCTTTGCGCGAGATGATTTTAAAGAATTGCTTCCATTGCGCTAACGTTGGAAAACTCATTGAGGATAATGTAAAATTGAAAAATCAAAATGGAAAATGACAGTGTAAAATTTAAAAATTTTATTTTTTACATTTTCAATTGTCATTTTGATCTTTGATATTTACATTTTCAATTTTACTTCTGAAACAAATTATAAACTGCCAGGGCGATAAAAACCGCCGCGACCGCGATTGTGATCCGGAAAATCTTTTTTTGGATGCCCCGCTGGGTTGAATAGGCGCCGCCGCTTTGGCCGAACGCGGAACCTAGGCCCGCGCCGCCGCGCTGCTGGAGCAGTACCAGGCCGATGAGAAGCACAGAGATTACGATTTGAGCGATGGAGACAATGTTATCCATAAAATTGAATTAAATGCCATTATTGTCAAAGTGGTTATTAAAAGAGGCAATAAGCCGTGTATCCTTAATTCCGGAACCAAGGCGTCCGCCAGCCAAACCATTGACATATCTATTACTAGACTAAATAAATTTAAAGTCAAGATTCGCAGGGGCAAAGACAGGATTTTCAATATCGGCGCGATGGCCAGATTGAGCAGCGCGATCAAAAATCCCGCGACCGCCAGAACGCCCCAAGTACCGCTAAATTCGATGTTGGGCACGAATCGGGTCGCGACATAAAGCCCCAGTCCGCTGCCAACCGTATATATGATAAGTTTTCCAATCATTTTATGTCCAGAGGCCGTTCTCGGCGTATCTGCCGTAATTTTACCAATGTCCTTATTTTATCAAACTGGTGCCAATTGGCAATAAAAAAATTGACAAAATATTGAATTAAATTCAATATAACGACTAAGAAATATTTAGGAGGTTTGTTGTATGGGAAGAAGAGGAATAGCAATTTTTATGGTTTGTTTCGTGCTTCTGGCGTTATGGTGCAATAGCGCGTCCAAAACGCTGTATGAGGAAGATACTTTATATTTCAGCCACGAAGTATGCGATTTGGCTGAAAATAAAGGAATTCCGGTTCTTGAATATGATGAGCTAGAAAAGGATAATGTTTCTTTGGCGATTTTTGGAAGCCTTTTGCCGGTCGTTGAAGAAACAAATGCGACAGTGTTCGTAAACGCGCTGGGGTCAAAAGCTAAGATTTTAACAAAGAGATTTGTACCTTATAATTTAGTGAATGGCCCATGTGTAAAGATGTTAAATGGCGTTCAGGTGGAAGGAGTGACTGCAAACATCGTGGCAAGTAACGCCATATTAATAGTTTATTACGGGTTGGACAGGCACCAAGCTGCAATATACAAACATTCCGAAGTTTATTCCGCCGCTCAATATGAGCGTACAATCAAGAATTTGACGGAGGGAAGCGTCACTTTCGCTTACGGCCCCAACGATGCCATTGTAACTCCAGCTGTGGCATTAATAATTTTTTTGATTGTAAGCCTTGCGATTTGGAGGAATTGGTGAAATGTTCCGATAGCAGCCCTTGCGGTTGATTATCAGTGGAATCATTTCGCTTTTTTTATAAAAAAGCAATAAAAATTGATAATCAAGCTTGGAATTTGACAAACAATTTTGGAAATTATAAATAGAAAGTACGGATTATCAGTCGAAGGTCGCGATTGATAATTTATAAAATAAATTAAAAATGTAAATATCAAAGATCAAAATGACAGATTAAAATGTTAAAATGTCGCGTT
>Ga0172381_10006986_pt1 | contig 11238 bp, 20 predicted proteins | sample Leawel6488metaG_FD_119754 | JGI IMG/M metagenome (GOLD analysis project Ga0172381, IMG submission 119754) | Leachate microbial communities from a municipal landfill in Southern Ontario, Canada - Leachate well 64-88 metaG | ecosystem: Engineered > Solid waste > Landfill > Unclassified | place... | reverse complement strand
GGAAGCCAATCAACATATAAGAGATCTAATAATCAAGGAGTGTCAATAAATGGATTTTGTTAATGCATTAGTCGAGGTTGTCAAAAGTACCCAAATGAATGTCATGATAGGGTTACTGATCGCCGCCCTGGTACTGGGTGTCGCGGCCGCTATCAAGGATAAATCTTTTCAGTGGGGAAAGTTTGGAGACTTTGTCCCGGATAAGATATGGCCGTTAATCGCATGGGTGGTAGTAGCGGCTCTGGCCGGATTGTCCGGGGAGTGGTCTTCTATTGGTGCTTTGGTTTATGCCGGCGTAATTGCCATCTATACCAAGGGCATACTGGGTAGTGTAAAGACTTTGACGGGTCTGGATATACCAGATGCTATCAGCAAGTAAATGAACGCCTTAACACTGGAAGGGATAACACGGTTTAACGGCGAATGGCTGGATGTCTATTCCGTCACTTGCCCTATCTGTGGTGGCGAAGAACTGGAACTGATAATCAATAAGTACGAATGCCAACGCTGTGGTGAAGTCTTTAGTACAAAGTACGAAGATGATTAATCCACGTATAAATGGCACTGTAGTTAAAATCTAGTGGCATTGGAGTGCAAGGGTGGCAGTTGGATACTTCTAACGAAAACGACAGGCCTTGTTAATGATGGGGAATGGGTGTAAAAACCTGTTCCCCTCTTTTTGTTTTTATCCCCTGTTCAGTTACACTGACAACTTGGTAACAACTTGGTGCAAATTATTTGAGAGATAAAATCGGTAATGATAATTTTACGATGGGCTGATAAAACCTGATTTCCCCTTGACAGGCTCAAAAGAGTCTGGTAAAAGATGGTAACACAGTTTCGAAGACTGATGCTCTATCCACTGAGCTACAGGCGCTTAGGCTCGTTTTTAAGGTTTTCTATTAGTTAAAATATCCATTTGGTGTAAATTTGGTAACAGACGTTTTTGACAGCATGATTTTCATTCCTGGGTTTTTGCCAATGCTTTATCAAATAATTTTGCGGCATCTTCCTGCATCCCCGGTCTGATGTGGGAATAGATATCTAATGTAATTCCAATGTTGGCATGGCCAAGCCTCTCTTGTACAACCTTAGGATGGACTCCGAGTTGCAAGAGTATGGAAGCATGGGTGTGGCGGGCATCATGCAGCCGGATAGGATTACCATATTCACTAGATAGTCTAGCCCAAGCATGGCTTACAGAATTGGGCAGCATAGGTTTACCATCTATATGTGAGAATACCATGTCATTGTCGGTTATTTTATCCATACCTAATAATTTATGCTGTTCTTCTCGGTGTAAATGGTACCCGGTTATTACCTTAATATTTGCGGGGGTCATGGCAATAGTCCGCCGGCTCATTTTGCTTTTAGGCGGCTTGAAAATAATTGACCTATCCGTGAGCTGATGCAATCCCCGACTGATAGATATTTGACCGAAGATTAAATCAATATCCTTCCACCTTAAAGCTAATACCTCACTACGCCTCATACCCGTATGTAACAAGGTAAAGAACATTGGATAGTATTCTGTATCTTTAATGGAAGATAGAAAGCCCTCAACGTCGTCAATATCCCAGAATAACATCTCCGGTTTGTCTACCTTGTAAGGCTTGACTGTATCGGCAACATTCCGGCCTAGTTTGGCATCGGCTAAGGCCTTATGCAGTAATGCGTGATGGTGCTTGATAGTTTGCTTGGATAGCCCACTGTCCAAGAGGTCGGCATAATACTTTTCCAGCTGATCCCCTCTTAGCTGTGGTAATAAATTATTCCCAAGCTTGGGAATAATATGTACTCTAATAAGTGACTCGTAGGACTCATAGACACGAGGCGATATATTGCCCTTGTGGTTATTGAGCCACTTAGTAAGGTAATCAGACAGTCGTATTCGTTCCGGGGTGTGGAAGGTACCCTTGTCTAATTCGTGAAGTATCGCGGTGAGACGTTTCTCGGCTTTGCCTCGGCTCGGTGCTGTCTCGGTATATCTCTTATACTTGCCGGATACAGAATCACGGCCTAGAGATATGACTATCCGGTATGACTGACCACGAGGAACGATTGTACCACGCATTTTATCTTCTCTTGAATAGACTCTTTAGTTTAGAGAACACAGCATCCCAGTCTAAAGGCTTAACATTCTGCGGGTCAATGCCGTTGGCTTTCTTGATGGATGACCAGTAACGGTCTCCGTAATTACGATTTTTCATTTCTTAACCTATCCGTTGTTTCAGTTTTATTTCTTTTGTGTCGTTTCTCATAGATGTAAACGGAGAGAGGTAAAACAATTAGTGTCAATATAAGATAAGGATACGAAACATTGTCCCCCCAAATATATAGAGCTACCCCATATATTGCACACCACCCGATAACTGCTGGTATGGCCTTTGCCAAGAAGCTCTTATGCCATGTTCTCCGTGGGCGATGTGGGCATTTCCCGTTATCCCATCCCCGGCATGACTTACATTCTTTTTTACTAGGTTTATGTCCGCAACTAGCCACAAGATGACAGTAGTCTGACATTTCAGCTTCCTTATAACCTTCTTAAATGGTCTTGTTCGAGGTATGACTTAACGACCTGACCCTGTATGATAATGTCTTCTTCTTTGACGACCTGCTCCTGGAAGTGGGAATTGGAAGACCAGAGCCTAATCATGCCGGTACCTAGTCTTGTAACATGACGCAAGCAGATTCTGGAGTCGATGTTGACCACGTAGATTAAATCCTGAATGAAGTCAAAGTGTTTGCGGACTACGACAATATAACCGTCATGTATATTATCTCCCTGAAGCGACTCACCATGAACCAAGAGCCGGAATAATTGTGTCTTTTCATTCGCAATAGTGCCTGGTATCTGCTCTCGAATATCCCACGTACCAGCTGAGACCTCGGCAACTAACGGGGGTTCTTCGTATATCGTTTCTGGTAATTCTGTGACCCGGTCTTCATATTGATTAACTAACCTTTCAGCCTCTATTAATACAGACCTGAGTGAACGGGGCTTGGCGGGTTCCCCAGTAATGGCACTTTTTAATTCATCCAAGGACATTTCAAGCCCTTCTGCTAGGCGCGCAAATGTAGTCAAGCGTGCTTCTTTTACTAGCCCTGCCTCTATTTGCCGAACATAACTGTAATCAAGGCCGGAACGTTCAGCTAAACGCTTCGCCGTCAGGTGCCTTTCTTTCCTAAGTCGCTGGATTACCTTACCCCAATTTTCAGTACTCATGTTGGCCTAGTTTAGCACTAAAGTTTGTCACTGAACAGATATATAGTTCTAGAACTGTGTTATATATTCTTTGCTTATATGCAATCTATATATTGCGTTCTAGCGAGATATTAAGAGATAACTGCATATAAACCCTATTGATAATTTAACGAGGATGTTTGTAGATAACGTTGACTATGACTAGCATATAAGCTAATATTTACAACATAGTAAGGATAAAGGAAAGCTAATGACAAAGATGTTGGTGACAAAAAGAAAGCAGGCCGGGTCTCCTTTTCTCTCCCCTTGCATGAAGATCAAAATAAGTCCGGCCTGCTTCTTCGGGTTCTCTACCCTATTCGGTTGCCAACCTATTTATGTATTAGCACAAATGATTAATTTTGTCAATATATTCAAGCTTCCGATTCGCAATCGAGAAGGGCTGGGGGAGAAGGGATTTGAACCCTCACTGATTCAGTTGGCAACCGAATGCCTCTGCCTAGTTGGGCTACTCCCCCAGCCGCATTATATCACTAAGTAATTACCTATATAAACATAAAGGATAAAGGAAAAGGGGTAGGGAAACTTAATTGGCGTGGAACATGCGGGTTTACTTGAAGGAACTGTCTTAAGCCAATCCCAACAGCCAAGCCCGTATGCCCACTACTAAGTCCCTACCCCAACCAAATCTTAGCAGGGGGGTTTAGGAAATGCAAACAATAGAAGCCTTAAAAAAAATCCAGAAGCGGGATAAGCTCACCGATAACAAGGTGGCTGAAAAGATTGGCATGCACGCTATCAGCTACAACCGGATTAAGAAACACCGAAGTAATCCTGATATAGAAACTTACTCCAAGATAGTAAGGGCTTTCCCTGAGACAGCAAGTGCCATTCTGGAAGACATCTTCGGTGCAGACTATCTCACATTCATCAAGCCCGTTCTCTTTCAGATTATTGATGATATGAAGTCAAAGGACGTTCCCAATGGATAAGTTAGTCTACACGCCGGAAGAAGCTGGTAAGGAACTCCATATGTGCGTCAACCATGTTTACGACCTGTTACAAGCCAAAAAAATTCCACATATCAGAAATGGCCGGAACTATCTTATCCCGGTTAAGGGGCTCGAGAGATGGCTGATGCGAGAAAGTCTAAAGCAGGAGGGAACCGATGGTAACTAAGGATCACGAACTAACCATCAAGACATTAACACTGGAATATCTGAGGGACGATCTACAGGATGCACTGGATAGTTGCGAGTATGATATGCGGTCGAAGATTGCACAGACGATAAGGGATATTAATAAAGCTCTTGGAAAGGATTCTGCAAATGGTAACTAAAATCAAAACCAAAATCATGTGTACCTGTACCGGCGCCGCCACTTGCAACAATAAATCCTGCCAGCATTATCTGACTCACGAGCAGACAAGTGGTTGTAATTCGGGTTGTTTCCAGAGCGGGGGATGCCGTCCGGTACATGACAATGCCCTCGCCAAGTTAAACGTGGTACAGAATACCAATTGGAGGCAATAAATATGATATGCCCGCTTAAATACAATCAGATTTCATTGACTGGGAATCCCAACAATACCTGTGTCTGTGAAGAGCAACACTGTGCATGGTGGGTAGAGCATGTCGGGTGTGCGGTATTAATCGGTGCTGTGAAATTAGTCAAAGGGAAGCCGGAGTTAGTGAAATGAAGTTCTTTTTACGCCTCATGTCCAGATTGATTATCACGGTTTTAGCCGGAGACCTGATCTATCTCTATTTTGCGGGTGGTTGGTATGACCCTATCAAGGCTATTGAAGTGACAGAGTTAATCATCTTATCAAGTCTGGTAATAGCGGGTATCTATTTAACGTACAGAGAGGCAAGGGAGGTATGCCGTGAACTTACTCAATAGTCTATTAACTAAAGAACAAAGAGATTCGGGCATCACAATAGAGGTCTACGGAGAGCGCGTCCGGCTGTTGCATAATAGCGAAACAATCGACTACTTTGATATTGATGTGACTGTCGAGACGCTATGGCAGGCCGCTTGGAGCCATTTAGACTGGCATAAATCAGGGATTGAGTACAGACAGAAGGATCCCATCGTCGCACATTAAATAGTTTAAGCAAAAGAGGAGAGTTAAATGGACGAAAAAGGATTAACAGTCAGAGATAATAATCAGGGGATGGCCTTACCTGATGAGCAAACATTCAGACGTGATATTCAGGCCGTTAAGAAGTTTCAGGACATAGTACATTCCTGCATGGTGCAGGGTCACGACTATGGAGTTATTCCAGGTACGGGAAATAAACCTACTCTACTTAAGCCCGGTGCCGAGAAGATAGCCAAGCTCTTAGGGTTGGCAGATACCTACGAGATACTTGACCGTCAAGAGATATGGGATAAAGGCTTTTTCCGATTTCTAGTCAAGTGCAAATTGGTTAGTGTCAGGGCAGGTACAGTTATCTCTGAGGGTCTTGGCGAATGTAACTCGATGGAATCCAAATACCGCTATAGATGGGTAGGGGAACGAGATTTACCAGCCGGAACGGATACCAGCAAGTTGGTCAGCCAAGAGAGGCGGACAAAGACGGGCAGCCACTGGACAGTCTATCGTCTGGAGAATGAGGACATCTACAGTCAGGTCAATACACTCTTAAAGATGGCCAAAAAGAGAGCCTTGGTTGATGCCAGCCTGTCAGCCGGTAGGTTATCCGATGTATTTACGCAGGACGTTGAGGACATGACCGAAAAAGCTATTGAAGATGCTCCTGAACCAACTACAAAACAGACTACCAGGCAATCAGTGGATAAGCTGTCCAAGGAATTATCCGACAAGATAATCTCTACAGCTATGAGTAAATGGGATATGACCAAGGACGCTGCGCTGCCGGTTATCTTGACCAAGGTACAGAACAGATACGGGTGTTCTGGTAAGGACTTAACCAAAACACAGGCGACGGAGTTTCTCGAGGGCATTGAGAACGGGTTAATACAACCATAGTAGAGTCGAGAGGTAGCTGGGTTTCCGCTGCCCTTTTATTAGACCAGAGAAGGAGGATATAAAAAGTGGAAGTCAAGGTACGCATCAAGAGTATTGAGAAGTTAAAAACCCGCACGGAAATTCGGGAGGAAAAAGACAAAGACGGAGAAGTGGTAGATAAGAGGCTAGTGACGAAGATTACTTTTGAATCTGAAATCGGCCCACAGGAACTATCTAATGTCCACCGGTTACTGGCTGCCGATGCAACAGTGGATGTAGTGATAGGTTCCCCGCAGGCGGTTATGGAAGTGATGGAAAAAGAAGGGGCTTTTGCTGGGACTTAGGCGAAAATACGGGCTGGTTATAAGACAGAGTCCCGGGTCTTAGTGAAAATGAGCCAGCTAAGGGGAGAGCCATCGTCAAATCGGGTTAGGAAGACCAGTCGCACCGAAAGTAAACGAGATTAGGCTGATCGTTATGGCTCTCCCCATCCCCTATATTTTAAGAAGGAGTGACAAAATGTCACAATTTGTCCCAGCGAGAGGTGAGTTAGTGACACCACCCAAACCCAAGCAGTGTCGTTGTGGCTCAAAAGAATTCTGGCTGAGAGGGAACGAGTGGATTTGTAAAATTTGCCATCCTGAGATTAAAGAGGAAGTGAAGAATGGAAAGTAACATGAACGATAGATGTAGTAAGACGGCAGCAGAACAAGAGGCTGAGGAAAGTTTACTAGGTGCTATTCTACTGGAATCCTCGGCGTCCAGTAAAGAGTCTATAAGAAAAGTATCTCCAGTGGTGCATTATTCCGACTTCTTCGGATTTAATCCGGGACATGACAAACAGCCCAAGTTATGGCCTGTTAATTCTCGTATCTTTTATGCCATGACACAATGTCCTGACCCGCCACATCAAATTAACACCGCCTTACAAATGGACAGGCTAGGGATATTGCAGGACTACGATATTGCTTATATGCAACATCTTGTAGTCATATGCCCGTGCCCGTTGGATTATCTGGACTATGCCAAGGCCGTCAAAGAATATTCAACCAAGCGGCTGGTTAAATATCATGCCGGCAAAGGGAATCTAAGAGCAATTAGGAATCTAACAAAACCAGTATTTGATGAAGGTATTTGTCTATGACAATTAGTAATCCTGAATGGACACATAACGCAGGGATATATTCCTTTGCATGGCCGGATATAAATATCCACGCCACTCTTGACCGGATTATCTCCGAAGGTAAAACACTATCCGGTGAACTCAAACTATTCCATCGAGTCGGAGATAAAAACAAATTCATTGAACAAAGCCGTCTTAATTTGTTATCCGATAGGTCGCGGGGGAGCATGGCTAAGGCGTTATCAGAACGTAATACGGAAATAGATTGGCTTAATATCCTCAAGTATATCTCTGCTTTGACTGTGGAGCATTACCGACAGGGTGAACCCGTCCAGCATTTAGGGTTAAAGCCCGAAACAATGGAAATTACTTACCAGCTTTACCCTATTTTAGAGTTCGGAGAACCCACCACTATCTTTGCTCAAGGTGGTACTGGTAAGTCCTATTTAGCTGATTATATTGCTATCCTGATCCAATATAACGTGTGTGGGATTGGTGACTGGTTGCCTACGCAGTCCAATGTATTATATCTGGACTGGGAAGCATCTAAAAAAGACCACGAACGCAGAATATGGGCTTTAATGCAAGGGCTTAATATCAATTCCGAAGACACCATTTTATATCGTTATTGCACGCAACCTCTAGCCGACGATATACACGAAATACAACGTCTGGTAATCGAACACAATATTGGGTTCGTTATTGTTGACTCCCAAGTCGCGGCCAGCGGCGGCGACCAGGATAAGGCCGACTCAGCTAACCAGTATTACAATGCCCTGCGTTCCCTGCGTTGTACGTCACTAACTATTGACCATGTAACTAAGAGTAACGGGATAAACGGCGAAAGTAAGGGTATGCCTTACGGTTCAATATTCAAGTGGAATCGTTCCCGGTCACAATTTGAACTTAAAAAGTTTCAGGAGCCGGGAGAAAACAGCTTACAACTAGCCTTATACCATCGGAAGCATAACGAAGGTACACTTATGAAGCCTCTCGGCCTAAAACTGGACTTCGTTAAGAACGGGTTATCACTGGATAAGGTCATTGTCAGTAAAGCAGATGTAAACGACACTCCGGAATTGGTAAGCGGTGAAACATCAGTACTAAAAGACAGGATAGCCGACCTCTTAGGCAGAAAAGGTCTAATGCAAACTAAGGATATGGCTCTTGAGTTAGATGCTAACGAAGCTTCTATTAAAGCAAGGCTGAACGACAATAAGGGAATGTTTAAACATTTTAAAGATGGTTGGGGGTTATTAATTAATGAGTAATTCCGTACAGGGCGTACCGTACACCCTTACTATAAATAGTAAGGGGTGGTGTACGTACGCTAAGGCGTACAGGGTGTACGTACAGGTGTACGTCAGTCTCGTTTTATGCGTAAGTAATTTAGTAAGGTGTACGTCAAAAGTACGTTTTCAAAAAGCGTACAGGTGTACGCCCACGCACGAATTGTGCCTAATTATTAGCCAATAAATACATCCATAAAAAGAGAAGAAGAAATGCTTGACAAAAATTTTAATTTCAGTAAGAAGGTGCCGCCCCGGGACGATAAAGGTGAACCGTGTCCCTACGGCACAAAGCAGAACTGCGAGACGCTAGATTGTGACGACTGTGAGATTTACAAAGATTATCAGCAGAGAGTCGCGGCAGTCTTAGCCAAGAGGAAAGCGTAAATGTTCACTAAACTACATGGCTCACTAGGCGGACAGGTAACGGAAGAAAAGGTAAGAGGGGCGGGTAATGGCAGTATGGATGATGGGTGGCAGTGTTTACCTTCCTGCAATGGGCTAGGATGCCGGAAGAAGTTTAGGGATGGACATACAGAGATAAACACATCATGTGAAGATTGTCCACAATCGTAGGTGCAGGGGACTGCCGAGCTTTAGGCGGCAGAGGAATGCACCCAACCTCCTTTCTCTAACGGTACTTGACATAGTTTACTACCAGCGATATAATAATAGTAATGAGATACAAACATAATGCTGGCTGCGTTTATAACATCAAATATCACCTCGTGTGGTGTCCTAAATATAGGCGTGAGGTGCTTACAGACAGAATTGCTGCTCGACTTAAAGAGCTTCTTTATGAAACAGCGAAACGACTTGAAGTTAGTATTGAAGCAATCGAAATTATGTCCGACCACGTTCATGTGTTTGTTACCGGTGAACCTACTGAGGCAATTCAGCATATCGTTAATCAACTCAAAGGGTACTCGTCCTTTGTTCTTCGTAAAGAGTTCCCTGAGTTGCGTTCTAAATTGCCTTGTCTCTGGTCTAGGAGCTACTACGTTGGCACTGTAGGCTACGTTAGTGAGGCTGCTATCCGTAAGTATATTGAAGGGCAAAAGGGTAAATAAATGCGAAAAGCATTCCTTTATCGACTCTATCCCAACAAAGCACAGGCCGACAAACTGGATAGCTTGTTGAATACTGCTCGACATCTTTACAATGCTGCCCTTCAAGAACGCAGGGACGCCTATAAAATGCAGGGCGTTTCGCTTAACTACTACAGCCAGGCTAATGAGCTTAAAGAGCTTCGTCAGGAGCTTCCCGAAGTCGCACAACTTAACTACAGTGCCACTCAGGATATGCTTCGGCGTTTGGATAAGAGTTTCAAGGCTTTCTTCCGCAGAATGAAGACTGGCGAAAAGCCGGGCTTTCCCCGCTTCAAAGGACGTGACCGCTTCGATTCGATTACCTTCCCTACCTATGGAGACGGTATTAAGATTAGAGATAACAGGCTCTATATTCAGAACGTGGGACTGGTCAAGATTAAAATGCACCGTTCCCTTGAAGGTGGAATCAATACGGTTACCCTCAAGCGGGAGTGTGACAAATGGTACGCTATCTTCTCTAATACGGTAAATATCGAGTCTTTGCCTGTCTCTAATAAACAGGTCGGCATTGATGTTGGTCTGGAATCTTTTGCGGTTACCAGCGATGGGGAATTTATCGACAATCCTCGCTTTCTTAAAGAAGCCGAGGCGATTCTTAGGAAAGCGCAACGCAAAGTATCCAGACGGAAGAAGGGCAGTAATTCCCGGAGGAAAGCGGTTAAACTTCTGGCGAGACATCATCTTAAAGTCAGTAACCAACGAAAGGATTTTGCTCATAAGTTTTCCAGAACAATAGTTAATACCTATGGCTTTATAGCCGTGGAAGACCTGCAAATCAAGAACATGGTTCGTAATCATCACCTGGCTCGGAGTATTAGTGATGCCGCTTGGGGCATGACACTGGATTTTACTGACTACAAGGCAGAATGGGCCGGTAGACAGTTTACCAGAGTCATCCCTAACGGGACTTCCCAAGAATGTGCCTTCTGTGGCACTGTCGTTCCTAAATCTCTCAGTGTTCGTATTCATAATTGTTCTGTTTGCGGTCACTCTGTACCTCGTGATTTTAATTCGTCCTTAAATATACTAGAGCGTGGACGCCGCTCGTGGAGCTTAACGTGGAACAACGGTTCGAGCGTGCTCCCAGAAGCTGTCTGCTTTAGCTGACAGAGTCGTCACATCCTGATTGTATCGCTGATGTTTCAGAATGGTTTACCACTAGTTGGTATGACCAGCTATTCAAAAAATATCCGAAACTGTTTAGCAAGGAGAGTGTAAATGGATAGTAAGGAGTCTAACAATGGATAAATACCTTTTGAGTGAGGAAGAGCGTATAGCTTTTGATTGGGCTATCAATCAACAATACCAATCTGTTGCAGCAAGATACGCGAGACTGTTGGCTGGTGTTGTACAAAGATACCAGGCAGAGCATCAGAAACATATAGATGCTGGTTGGCTTAGTCCTGAGCAGGTGAGAGAACTAATACAAGCGATAGATGATGTACTGGTTGTAACAGAGGGGATATGCAAATACTCTTACTGCCTGAATAGGGCATACTGGGACACTCTTATAGCCAAATATCTGCCAGAAAAGAAGG
>Ga0172381_10006985_pt1 | contig 11239 bp, 8 predicted proteins | sample Leawel6488metaG_FD_119754 | JGI IMG/M metagenome (GOLD analysis project Ga0172381, IMG submission 119754) | Leachate microbial communities from a municipal landfill in Southern Ontario, Canada - Leachate well 64-88 metaG | ecosystem: Engineered > Solid waste > Landfill > Unclassified | place... | reverse complement strand
TATGACTGGGATAGTACTACGGTTGGCGATGGCGCAACTTATTTGACGGTCAAAGCCAAGGATGGGGCGACAACCCCGAATTTGGGGATAAGCCCGACGGTGAATATAAGTGTGGATAATATTGCCAGTACCGGAGGAGGCGGCGGAGGCGGCGATACCACGCCACCCAATGTTGAAATAACTTTCCCAAAAGATGGTGCGAATGTCGGTGATACGGTGAATGTGGTCGCATCCGCATCCGATGCCGGCGGTATTCGCCAAGTTAAGTTTTATGTTAACGGGGAATATCAAAGTTCCGATACTTCCTTTCCTTACGGATTTGCGTGGGATACTTCTGCTTTGGTGGATGGGGATTATAAATTGTCGGCCAAAGCTTATGATGAAACGGGAAACGATAAGGATAGCGCGGTAATTAAAGTTACCGTTGAGAAAGTTACTGCTGGGAATGCCAATCCTATTCCTCCGGTGGTTTCGTCTACTGTCTGCGAATATTCCTGTTCTAATTGGAGCGGTTGTGGTGCCGATGGCAAGAAATTGTGCATTGCCCACACTTATACTCCGGCCGGGGCGGCTTGTTCGAATTCTGTGCCGGTATTCCCGCCGCAAGATTGCAACATTTCGGTTGCGCCGGTAACTTGCTCCTATAGTTGTAACAAATGGGGGGATTGCACTTCGGCCAATATTAAGACTTGTATTGAAGTGGTGGCGAGCCCGGCCGGGGCCACTTGTTCCAATACATTAACAACGCTTCCGGCGGATGATTGCCAATATGCGGCGCCGGCGGTAACTTGTTCTTATTACTGCGACCAGTGGGGTGCCTGTGTTTCTTCCGGGGAGCAGTCATGTCTAAAATATTCACATACGCCTGCAAATTCCAATTGTACTAATATCGCGCCATCGTCGCCGCGCGCTTGCACTTATATTGCGCCGGCTCCCGCGATTGTTCCGGCTCCCGCGGCCGAGGAGGCAAAAGAGGTGGCGCCGAAAGTCGATACTGGCCAAACCGAGGACGAAGCCGGGGAGGATAATGTTTTTGAGAATAGCAAGCCCAAAAAGAAAATTCCATGCAATTATGCGTATAGTGCTTTCGGGGCATGCGTTAAGGGTTTGCGATCGAGGATCGCGCTCTCCAGGAGCCCGCAAGATTGCCAGGATGATGTGGTACCGCCGGAGTTGGAACAGGCGTGCAAAGAGTCTTTAAGCGAGTCTGGCGCCCGGCCGAAGGATGCGCCGGCGCCGGCGCCGGAAGCCGTGACGGCGGCAGGCGTGGTAGAATCTCAGGAGAATGGGCAACTGCAAAATTACAACGGCCGGACAAGTGCCGCCTGGCAAAAGTATTATTTCGATTCCGAATTCTGCAATGACGCCGTAGTTTGCGGCGGGGATGCCGATCTGGACAACGATGGTCTTTCCAATAACGATGAATACCGGTTTGGGACCGACCCTAACGACACCGATACCGACAAAGACGGATTCGTCGATGCGGCCGAGATCCAAAGCGGGCGCGATCCTTTAGTGGCCGCCTCCGATACGGAAAGCGATGCGATTATTTTGGAAGATCCGAAGCTGGCGGTTGCTGGCGATGAAGGGATTTATCAGGTTGTTAACGTTGAGACCGTGGGTGGAGAAAAAGGCAAAAAGATATCGAAGTTGAGCGGTAAAGCCTTGCCGAACACCTACGTTACTTTGTACATCTATAGCGATCCGATCGTGATGACCGTTAAAACCGACATGGACGGCAATTGGTCGTATGTTCTAGACAAACCACTCGAGTTGGGAAACCACGAAGTGTATGTCGCGGTGACCAGCAATACGGGTAAGATTGTTGCAAAAAGTAATTCATTTGCGTTTGCCCAGACTGCGGAAGCCGCCGTAGCGCTGACGTCGCCAGGGGATACCGAAGACCGTGCGCCGTCCCCGGTGAAATCGCGGATGAGCCAAGGCTATCTACTGGTGGGGTTGTTGAGCCTGGCCGGAGTGGCCCTCGCGGTGGTTTCGATCGGGTTGATACGGGGTAAGGCAAAAAGTGGTTAGGATTGGCCATGACAAATACCAAGGCGTGTGCGATCATATTGAATCGGGAAGGCGAATTGTTGATGCAACTAAGAGATGAGGAACCCGGGAAAGGCACCTGGGTTCTTTTTGGTGGTGGTGTAAAAGAAGGTGAGACCGAAGAGCAGGCTTTGCGCCGCGAGATCGAGGAGGAATTGGGATTTACGATCGGCGCGGTTGATTTTTTGGGACGATATGAGGATAACAGCATTGTCCAGGCGGTCTATGTTGTAAAAGATGCGGCCAAGACTGAAGGGCTGGTTTTGCGCGAGGGAAGCGATATGGGATTTTTTTCCGCCTCCAAGTTGCAAACTTTGGCGATCGGGTTTAACTTTAAGCATGTGATTAATGATTTTTTGAAAAAAACTGAAAAAACCATGGAAAACCAAAATATTGATAAAATCGAAAAGCTTGATTATTACGCTTTGCGCGCCGCCAATGAACTGGCTGGCTGGAAATACCCGGAATTTACGATCAAAAAAAGCAGCCGCAATATTTTCGTGGGGTCCGGCGATGCGGACAATACGGGTAGGATACTGGCGCAAAATTTCGGTGGCTGCGGATTTTCAGTCGTTGATTACAAGCGATTTTTTGAAAATAATCCGGAAAAAGATTCGATCATCTATATCGTCAACGCCTCGGGAGCCAAGGACGGCGTCAAGATGGCGCAATGGCTGACCGAAAACGGCTGGCAGCCGAAATTGATTACCTCAAATCCCGAGCCGCCTGCCGGTAAATTCTTGAAGCCCGAAGACATCTTTGTTTTCCCGGCGATCATCGAACCGCCGACCTATAATGTGAGTACTTACGCGGCAATGCTTTACGGGATTTTAAAAGAGGATATCTCGGGCCTTGCCGATAAGATCAAGGGTTTGCCGGTGCCCAATCTTCGAAAATACAAATTCGTATTTTTTATGTCCGATGACAAATACGAAATCATTGGCCGGATGGGAAAAAGGAAGGTTGCCGAAACACTGGCCGGGATCGGTGCGGACGCGGGTGGTTATTCCAATGCGGCACATGGGATGTTGCTGCAGCCCAACCCCGACCGCCTGGTATTTTGCCTGAACTGCGACCATTCCGGTCCGGGCGATGTTTATAAGCTGGAGGCCGATTCCTATCTTGGGTTGTTGCTTAGCATGCATTACATCATCGGTAAGAACCAGACTGATCGGGACTCGGAAACCATTTTGCGGAATTATTTCGACAACGCCAAAAAACAAGGCTGGGAATTCAACAAAGTCTGGTAGCTAAAAAAGAAAATACCCCGCGACAAACTCGCGGGGTATTTTCGTATATAAATAAACTACCTCGATGATGACTGTTGGGCGGTTTGTGTCCGAACTGGCGAGCCCCGAGGTATCCTGACAGGCAAATAAACTACCCCGGGGCAGAGCCCCGAGGTATTCCGACGTTTCGCTAAACGCTCCGCGATCGGAAAAGTTTGATTCCCCGCCAAACATCGCCGGGGCAGATCCCCGAGGTATTCTGGCGGGTAAATAAAAAAAGTTGCCCAAGGTGTGATGGGCATTTTAATTCGCAAAGCGGCGTAATTCCGCTTTTATGGTTCGGACCACATTAAAATTCGAATGGCGTTCAGATTTTTAGGATTGAATAAGATTTTGCCTCTTCGCCCCTTTTTTACCGAACTGGTCCTTTCGAGATGTCGGCAGTGCCTGTTTTTGCAATAGCCCACCTTGCCTTCATTTTGGCAGTTTGGTTTTTTGGGATTATTGCAACGGAATGGTCCTTCTTCCAAAGATGACAGAAAATCGTTAATGGCGTACACCAATGACATATTCAAGCCTCTTTTTTCTAAAAGGTCTGCTAATCCGATGATGCAGTTTGGGCTATTTTTAGCCTTTCATTCAAATTTAAGTCCAGTGTAATATAATTAAAATTTAATTTCAAGCGGGATGTTTTTTGGGCAGTGGCGCAAAAACTTGACAAAAATAGCGATTAGGGTTAATTTCAAATTGGTTCAGACGGCAGGTATTTCATAAAAAGGTAAGGGCACGGGAGCCGTTCATTTTGTCGCCGTTTGGACCACTTATAGTTCCTAATTATAGTAGTTGAGTAAAATAAAAGGCTGGCGCCGGGACAGGTGGACTTTTCACCCCAGAAACCCTCCTCGCCTCGTTTACCTTCCCTTGGTTCACATTGATCCGAGTGCCGGCACAAATTTTTTACTCCCAGGCGACACATCCGAGTGCCGCTTTTCATTTACACATGCGCGTGGTTATATCGCGGGATTTCCAAAAAAACGCCGGGCGGTATAAAATCAAGGTACATGTCCACTCAACAGATACACCGGTTTTTCAATCCCAAAACGGTTGCCGTCATCGGCGCCAGCGACCGCGAAAATTCCGTTGGCAATTCGATTTTCAAAAATATCAAAGACAGCCCTTTTGCAGGTAAAGTTTTTGCGGTGAATAATCGCGCCAAGACCGTTATGGGCCGGCCCGCTTATGCCTCGATTTTGGATATTAAGGAAAAGATCGACTTGGCGATCATTGCCACTCCGGCGCCCACGGTGCCCGATATCGTTGCGGATTGCGGCAAAGCCGGAGTTGCCGGCGCGACGATTATTTCTTCGGGCTTCAAGGAAGCCGGAGTTGCCGGCCAAAAAATGTTTGCCAAGATTGTTTCGACCGCAAAAAAATATAACATCAAGATCTTGGGGCCTAATTGCCTGGGATTTATCAATCCGCGCCTCGGGTTGAATGCCAGCTTCGCTCCCGAAACGCCAAAGCCGGGGAATATCGCTTTTGTATCGCAGAGCGGCGCGCTTTGCGATACTTTCCTCGATTGGTCGCTGGGCGACAATGTCGGTTTTTCCTATTTTGTCTCGATCGGATCGATGGCCGATATCAGCTTTGACGAGTTGATTGATTATTTTGATACCGATCCGGCCGTGACCAGTGTTCTTTTGTATATGGAATCCATAAATGACGCCCGTAAGTTTATGAGCTCGGCGCGCGCTTTTTCGCGTAACAAGCCAATCGTTGTCCTTAAAGCGGGCTTGGGTGAGGCCGGCGCTCGGGCCGTGGCGTCGCATACCGGGACGGTTGCGGGCGATGACAAGGTGTTTGCGGCGGCGTTTTCGCGCGCGGGCATTATCCGAGCCGAAACCGTAAGCGAATTATTCAATTATGCCAAGACCCTTAACCGTTACAAAAAACCCAATGGCAACCGCCTGGCGATCGTGACCAATGCCGGGGGCGCGGCGGTTGTTTCGACCGATTTTTTGACTGCCCGCGGTGGCAAACTTGCCGAGCTGTCGGCAAGCACGATCAACAATCTGGATCTTGTCATGCCGCCCGCCTGGAGTAAAAACAACCCCATCGACGTTTTGGGCGATGGCCAGCCGCGGCATTACCAGGCCGCGGTTAAAGCCTGCCTGGAAGATTCCAACGTGGATGGTATTATGGTTATTCTTACTCCCCAAGCCGTCACCCGGGACGGTCAAACCGCGGCGGCGATCGTCGGTTTGCCGGGAATAAACAGCAAGCCGGTGTTTGCATCGTTCATGGGAGCGCACCGCGTAAAAGAAGGCGTTGATATTTTGCTTGAAGCCGGGATCCCGGTTTACCGGACGCCAGAGAAAGCGATCGCGTGTTTTTTGGGTCTCAACGAATGGCAGGAAAATTTGGCCAATATCGAACAGACCCCCGAAGCGGTGCCGTCGGATTTCAAACCCGATAAAATCACCGCGCAGAAGCTGATCGACCGTACGATCCATGAAAAGCAAACAACTATTGCCGGCGCGGCCGCGGCCAAACTGTTATCATGCTACGGCTTGCCGGCCAATCCCTCTTATTTGGTGAAAACCGCCAACCAGGCGGCCGCGACTGCCAAGAAGCTTGGGTTTCCGGTGGCGATGAAACTGCAGGCGGCCAATCTTTTACACAAAACGGAACTGGGCGGGGTGCGTCTCGGGATTCGGTCGGCCAATTCGGCGCGGCGGGCTTTCAATGAAATATTGGAGCGCGCCAAAGAATCGCTGAGTCGCGAGGCCATCGAGGGGGTTACCGTGGAAAAAATGGTTTCCAAAAAATTTGAGATCATCGTGGGGGGGAAGCGCGACCAGATATTCGGCCCGGTCGTCGCTTTCGGGATGGGCGGCGTCGCGGTTGAGGTTTTCAATGATGTTTCCATCGGCCTGCCGCCGCTGAATATGGCGCTGGCTAAAAATCTGATGGAAAAAACCAAAATTTTCACGCTTTTGAAGGGCTACCGCAATATGGAGGGGGCCAACATCAAGGAGCTCCAATTTTTCCTTTATAAATTTTCCTACCTTTTGGCCGACTTACCGCAGATAAAAGAGATTGATATTAATCCGATTGCGGCCGATAAGGACGGGTTATTGATCATTGATGCCAAGATCGTCATCGATCCGGAAACCGCAGTCGATCCCAAAAAACCGCACGCGCACCTGGCAATTTTGCCTTATGTAAAAGAATACGAAGGGACGGCCACTTTAGACGGCGGCCAAAAAGTTTTACTGCGGCCGATAATGGCCGAGGATGAACCGCGCCATCGCGAGTTTATCACCAATCTTTCCGAGGACAGCAAGCGCTTCCGGTTCTTCGAAGTGATCGATAAGCCCGAAGCCAAATTCGTGCGGCATTTTACGCAGATCGATTATGACCGCGAAGTTGCTATCATTGCCGAGATCGAGGGAAAAGCGGGGAAGATCACTATTGGCGTGGCGCGCCTAATCGAGAATGTCTTGGACGGTACGGCCGAGTTTGCCATTGTGGTCGCCGACGCCTGGCAAAGGAAAGGCTTGGGCGTTAAACTCATTGCGCACATGACGCGTCTCGCGCGCAATAAAGGCATCAAAAAAATTTACATCAATTTTTTGAAAGACAATTACGCGATGAAACGGCTGGCAACCGAATCGGGTTTTGCGGTGACCGAAACCCAAGACAGCTATTACGCCGAGCTGGCCATTAACAACTGATTTTAATTCGCCGCCAACAAAAACCCCCGCTTATGGCGGTGTTTTTTTGATGCTATTGACAACGATGTGGTCGAAGAGTTAGGATAAAAGTGCTAGGGGAAGTATGAGCAGCCATGGTGCCGTGTAGCGGCAAAATTGCAGCAAAGTCTTCGAGAAATTGGTCTTGTGGAGTAATCGCAAAAAGCGTAAACAGTAGCATTGTCAGTTAGCGGGCTGCGATTTCCCCGGCACTTATAGTTCTTAGCATCGTATTTAGTTCTCATTTTTCATGTATCGCTTTCGCGATATTTATCATGGGCAGCACAATCGTGTTGCCTGTTTTCCTTTTTAGGGGCTTGACAAAAAAAGCGAAGTATATTATGTAGTAATTGGCGGCAGGTCGAGACCACGTCAATCCCTCCTACATTCATTCGACTGCTGCCTCCCTCCTATTTAGCTCCTTGTCTACAATAAGCCAATGCGATCTTCGCTGAAGACCGCCGAGTGATGCCTTAACCTAGTGCATCGCTTTTTCATATACGAATGCAAAAAACGTCCCCGGTTGGGACGCTTTAAATTATTTTTTGCCTATTTGATTGTTTCGCCGGCAATTTAATTGCCGCCAAATCCCCGGTTGTTTAAGCCTCGAAGATCCTTTTGCGGCTTTCCGTTTCCGGAGGGTCGTTGTATAACAAGGAGATTAGCTTTTTGTAGGCATATTCCCGGCCGGTGTTTGATTTTAAGTAACGCGCGAAATCGCGAGCTTCTCTTTCGGTCTCGTATGCTCCTTCCCATACCAGCTCCCAGGGAAGATTCGGCTTGGTCGATACGAAGCGCGCCCCGTTGTGCATTATAACGCAGCGCTCGACATCATCGGTGGTATCGATGTAGAAGATACCCGACCTTAAACTTCGTAAAATATAGCAATAATACATTCGCGTCCGATGGTTAATTGTCGTTTTCTCCTGTCCAATATTTAATAGCAGATTATGCGGGAAAATCAAGTTTTTTGGCCGCCCGCCGCGGCAGGGGTTGAAATTTGCCGCGAATTGTGTAAATGATTAAGTAATTCACGTTTTTTTCGTTTAGTTGTTTTTTTAACAACAAGCGGCTGGCTTTGTCAGCCGCAAAAAGTAGAGGAGAGGAGAATATGTCTATAGTAGTAAGAATAGAGGAAAAGACCTTAAGGTCTTTTAAACGCAAGGTAGATTATGCGAAAGAATGGTTTGGCCGTTTTGGATCCCTCAAACCGATTGAGGCCGGTCTGGATGGTAGAACCATATATCAAGTATTCTGCCTGACTCTATCTTAAGGTGACGACGCGCAGCCGTTGGCTGTGATCGTTGTCACTTATTTTTTTTGGGGTAGCTTAGTGTTCGGGCAAGGCCCGTTTTTGTTTTTTTGCGGGGCAGTTGACGGTGGCAGTGGGTTGGCTACAATGGATAAACCAAGCGGGTATATAACGGTTCTTGGCCGCAAAATCAGGCGGCCGGCAATCAAAAAACCATGGAGCAAAAACAAAAGTGCCATGACTGCGGCGAGTTGTTGGTTTTTGAAGGCGACCAGATTTTAAACGGCGTCTTGCTTTCTTATAAGGACGGCGACAAGACGTTTGAGGTTTTCAAATGCGGAGATTGTTACAAGGCCAATCCGCGCCTGACTGATTATAAACCGTGTGAGGTTTATTCGCGGGTTTGCGGTTATCTGCGGCCGGTCCAGCAATGGAACCAGGGAAAACAGCAGGAATATAAAGAAAGAAAGGAATACAAAAATTCTTAACAGTCGATTTTAAAAGATTATGGAAAAAACACTTAAGAATTTGGCCAAGGCGTTTGTGGGCGAAAGCCAGGCGCGCAACCGGTACACGATGTATGCCAAGGTTGCCCGGAAAGAAGGTTTGGAACAGATCGCCGAAGTATTTTTACTGAGCGCCGACAATGAGCGGGAGCACGCGTCGTGGTTGTTCAGATTGATAACCCAGTTGCTGGCCAAGGCCGGAAAAGCCGGAGCGGCAATCGAAGTGACGGCCGAAGTGCCCACGGTTAACGGGAATACCATTGATAATCTGAAAGCCGCGATCGCGGGCGAGAATTACGAGCACACGCAGATGTATCCCGATTTTGCGCGGACGGCCGATGATGAAGGTTTGCCCGACATTGCGCAACGGTTGCGGGCGATTGCCAAGGCCGAGGAGCACCACGAGAATCGCTACCAGATGATCCTAGAGGTGATGGAGGCGGATACGGTTTTCGAAAAGGCGGCCGATACCTGGTGGGTATGCCGCGAGTGCGGCTATATCCATTTTGGCAAGGTGCCGCCGGAGGCCTGCCCGTCCTGCGACCACGCCAAGGGATTTTATCAGTTGCGCTGCGAAAAGTACTGACAAATAAATTGTTTCAAAAGGGGCTGCGAGGTCCCTTTTGGTTAGGCATAAAGTGTGATTTTCAGTTGACAAAATAAATCTTTGGTATTATGGGTTAACCAGGGATAAATATGAGATCCATCAAGGCCTTAACGGCGGCCGGATTAATTTCGGCAATGATATTGCTGGCGATGGTATTTCCGGTAAGTGCCGAGAATGTCATTAACAGCAGTTATGAAGACGGCAATCAAGTCGTTCCGGAATCGGAATATGGCAATGCGGTACCGTATTCGCATTTTGACAGCCCCGAGGCAATCGCCGCTTTGGAGCGGGCGGTAAATTATAAGCAGGCGCAAGAGCGGCTGGTTGTATCGCCAAAATGGGGCGCGTTTTGGGTGGCGAACACCCAGCGTTTCGGAGAAAATTATGTGTTCTTTTTTAACGCGACAGCCTCCTTTCCGCTGACGGTGGTGGTTATGACACCTTACGCGCAGTATAATTATACCGCCGAGGAGTATCTGATGTCGGGTGATCTATGAGATTTCCCAAAACGCCTTCCGGCGACATTGAGCCGGAAGGATTTTTTTATGTTAGGATTAAAATAATGAAATTAGCTTTCAAAATATTGGCGGCATTGGGAGTAATTATTGCCGGAGCGCTGGCGCTTGCCGGTGTTTTTTGGTTTAATTTCCGCAACCTTGATTTCGGAAGTTTTAATATCGCCGGATTCGGGAATAGCGCCGGAAAGCAGACTGATATTTGGCCGGCCAAAGACGAACCGGAGGTTACCCAAGGAGAAACCGCGAATCCCGGCAATGCCGCCACACTCTTAAAAGAAGAATCCGCGGTTGCGGTAAAGGGGGGTGTTCCCGAAAAAAAAGTGCCGGCCCAAGAGATTATTTCGGTGCCGTCCGCTCCGGAATTGGTCAAGGCGGTGGAAAATATTGTTTCGGCCGATTACACGCTTACCCGGCCAGGCGTGATCGCGGAGACCAACCGGCAAAGGCAGGCCAATATAGGTTTGGGGGCGGCGTTGGCCGAGAACGCGCTTTTAAACCTTGCCGCGCAATCCAAGGTGGAAGACATGTTTGCGGGCCAATATTTCGAACATGTTTCGCCGTTGGGGGACAACGCCGCGTATTTTATTGGCCGGGCCGGGTATGAATATATTGCGATCGGGGAAAATTTGGCGATGGGCAACTATGAGGGCGATGTCGCCTTGGTGCAGGCGTGGATGGACAGCCCTGGCCATCGCGAAAATATTTTAAAAAAAGGTTTTACCGAGATCGGGGTGGCGGTTGGTTACGGCGATTTTGACGGCCGCAAGGTATGGCTGGCGGTGCAGGAATTCGGTACGCCCAAATCCGCCTGCCCGGCCGTGGACGAGCAATTGTCGGTGTTGGTCGACGGCGAAAAAGAAGAGCTCGATAATTACATCGCGCGGCAGGAAAAACTTTCGGCAACGATCGATATGAAAAAAGACGTGGTCGAAAGCCTGCAAAAGGAGCTGGAGTCAATGGCCGCTTCCGCGGATTCATATTCGGCTATTAATGCCAAGCAGCGGGAATTGGACGGCGCGATTGTCGAGGCCAACGCTTTGGTTGGAGATTACAATGAAAGCGTTGGGGAGGCACGCGTTTTGCTCGAAGAATACAAAACGGATGTCGAGAATTACAACGCCCAGATCCGCGATTACAACGACTGTGTCGGCGCGATATAAATAAGGCCGCCTTAAGGGCGGTTTTTGGTTTGCCTCTTATATGGGGGTGTTCCAATATCCATATCCACACCCGACCCTTCTGGATCCCCACCAAGATAGCGATGTTGAATAATGCGAGGCGCAGCAAAGCAAAAATTGTGGCAATGTTTTGATCGAAGAC
>Ga0172381_10006980_pt1 | contig 11250 bp, 9 predicted proteins | sample Leawel6488metaG_FD_119754 | JGI IMG/M metagenome (GOLD analysis project Ga0172381, IMG submission 119754) | Leachate microbial communities from a municipal landfill in Southern Ontario, Canada - Leachate well 64-88 metaG | ecosystem: Engineered > Solid waste > Landfill > Unclassified | place... | reverse complement strand
CTATAACGACGGAGGAATGAAAGCATTGGACGGAAAGACTCCAACATTATCTTCCTCTTCTTGGCAAGAGAATAATAAATTATTAGATGGTAGTGTAGTTAGAAAATTAACTCCAGTAGAGTGCGAAAGATTACAATCTGTTCCGGATGGATATACTGAAGGTGTTTCGAATTCTCAACGTTATAAAGCATTAGGAAACGCATTTAACGTAGAGGTTATTAAGCACATATTAAAATCAATATTATAAAAAACTTGACAAGCGTTTATTTTTATGCTATAATATTATTACAAAGTTCTTTTTAAACCGATGATATAAAATAATATGAGTAAAAAAATAGTATGGAGGTTAGCTAGCCTTCCAACTGCTGGTGACCTACGCCAGCTTGTCGACAACGACATAATTAGCAAAGATGAAGCACGTGAAATACTTTTAAATTTTGAAGAAGTTAACGATAGAGATAAAAAGAGTTTTGAAAGTGAGATAAAATTTTTAAGAGAATTAGTGGAAAAACTAAGTTCTAACCAGGGCGGAACAAAGGTTGTTGAGACAATAAAGTATATCGAAAAACCTTATTATAGTTATGAATGGTATAAACCATACGTAACATGGTGTAATAGTTCCATCAATCATATTTGTACAACACAAACCGGTACCACAACACAAACCGGTACCACAACACAAACCGGTACCACAACACAAACCGGTTTTAATAATGTGTTGTCAAGCGAATGTGGTGTAAAATCAAATCAATTGGCGACGGGTAATGTGAACAGTATTAATCCAATTAAATTTTCTGAGATAAAAACGTTTTAAAAAAATAATCATCATCGGTTTAAAAAAGAATACATAGCGGGGTGGAGCAGTCAGGTAGCTCGCCGGGTTCATATCCCGGAGGTCGTTGGTCCGAATCCAACCCCCGCAACCAATAAAAATATATGACTAAAAAAAATACAATTGAAAATTCTCTGTCTAATTTGTTAGATAAGAAAGAAATTGAATTAGAACAAAAAGAAACAAACCTTTCTAGATTTTTAGAATGGTTAGAGTTTACTCCTCTTTGTCTTTTTTTCTATCAATTATGGAAAGGTAATTACGGAATTAAGTATTGGCCGAAGAATATTAAATGGACGATTCAAAGAGCGACAAGAGGGTATGCTGATTGTGATTTATGGAATCTTAATTATTTTTTAGGAAATCATATTGTAAAATGTTTAACCGCATTTAAAAAAATGGATAGATGTGGAGTCCCTGCAGAATATACTGATAAGACTTTAAAAGATGGATCTACTAAGAATGTTTCCGTTAAAGTGGGTCAGAAAAATTGGGATAAAGATATTCAAGATATGATAGATGGTTTTAGTTTTTTGACAAATGAAGTTGATTTTTGGCAAAGTATTCACGAGAAGTGCGGAAAAGATAATAAAAAAACTATGGTAGCATTTGAAAAAGCTAACATAGAAGCACAATCAAAAGCCCAAAAATTCATTGAACATTTAGGTTCTTTATGGGATTAGTATTATATAAAAAATTTATAAATTTTAATCTCAATCTAAAAATTGGGATTTTTATTAATAAAAAGGAGGGTTGACTTAAATTTAAAAGTATGCTATAGTAATAATATGAAAAAAGAAAAAATAAAAGTTTTATTTCTTGATATTGATGGGGTTGTTAATTGTTCTTCGACTTATAAAAAATCGGAATATTGGCCATTAGATCAATATATGGCGTTCTTGGTTGGTAAAATAGTTTTAGATACTGATTGTAAGGTTGTACTAAGTAGTAGCTGGAGACATCATAACGACGGAACTAAAGAGGTTGAAAAAAGAATTTGTAAATTATTGGACACAACCTCGGACATACCAAGACCAACCGGAAATGGTGTTGATTTTTGCCAACGGGGTAAAGAAATAAACGCATGGTTAAAAAATAATGAGAACAAATATAATATAATAAAATATGCGATTCTGGATGATGATAGAGATTTTCTCCCGGGTCAACCATTATTTAAAACATCGTGGGAAACAGGATTGACAAAAGAAATAGCTGATGAGGTTATAAAGTATCTTAATAATTAAACAAGAGCAGGGATAGTGTAATGGTAACACAACAGTTTCCAAAACTGTTATCGATGGATCGATACCATCTCCTTGTGCGTTTGCGAGTATAGTGTAGAAGTTGCACATCTGCCTTCCAAGCAGATAGGGCCGGAGCATTACCGACTACTCGCTCATAATACTAGTGTCGTCTAATTGGCAGGACAATGGCCTTTGAAGTCATTAATTGAGGTTCGAATCCTCGCGTTAGTGCAAAGATAATTAACTGAGGTGCGGTCATAGTTTAGCAGTTCAAAACGATTGGTTGTGATCCAGTAGAGTGGCGTGCAACTCGCCGTGATCGCCCCCTAGTTAATTATTTCGGGATCGTCTAATTGGTAGTGACACTCGGCCCTGAACCGAAAAATAAACGTCCGAATCGTTTTCCCGGAGCAGATAGCACAATTAGCCAAGCGGTAAGGCGGTCGTCTGCAAAACCTCCATCACCTGTTCAACTCAGGTATTGTGCTCAAAAGATGATATAGTGCAGTGGTCTAGCACGGATGATTCTCAGTCATTTAACACTGGTTCGAATCCAGTTATCATCACAGTATGCCGATATAGTCTAGTGGCTAGGACAGCTGGCTTTCGCCCAGTTAACGGGGGTTCGATTCCCCCTGTCGGTACGTAGCAAGAAATTTAGGTTCGAATCCTAACATCTTATCGAAAGATGAGGTGTCGTCTAGTGGTAGGACGTTTGCGTTGGTTCGTGTAGCTTAGTGGTTCTAAGCGACTGACTGAAAATCAGTAGATCATAGTTCGATTCTATGCGCGAGCACAAATGCCTGTCTAGACCGATAAAGAGACGGACTAGACTGTAAATCTAGTGTTCTTAGAACCATTGTGAGAGCGTTACTCACGGCAGGCACATATTCGGGATATCTTATAACGGTCATTATATACGGCTTGGAACCGTAAGACGAATGTTCGACTCATTCTATCCCGACCAAATTCGATCACTATTTCAACGGTAGAATATGACTCTGATAAAGTCAAGACTGAAGTTCGACACTTCGGTGATCGACATAAATCGCTGATATTTCAATGGTAGAATGTGGGTCTTATAAACCTATAACGATGGTTCGATTCCATCTCAGCGGACTGTGGGGGAGTAGCTCAGTGGCAGAGCCGCACGCCGTTAACGTGCTTGTCGAAGGTTCGATTCCTTTCTCCCCCTCAAAGTTAGTTACAAGGAGGATGCTTATTACAATAACCACAAAAATAAGCAGAGGCGTGAAGTAATATGAACGGGATTAAAAATGTAAAAGGTTTTATGATTACCGGTTAAAGTCATAAGGCGAAACACGGTTCCCTGTATTTCCTAGCTAATCAAATAACTAACGTATGGAGAGTTGGCAGAGTCTGGTTGATTGCACTAGTCTTGAAAACTAGACGGCCTGAAAGGGTCGCGGTGGTTCAAATCCCTCACTCTTCGCATTGGAAAGTTGGCTGAGTTCGGTTTAAGGCACCTCACTGCTAACGAGGAGAGAGGGTAAAACCTCCGCAGGTTCGAATCCTGTGCTTTCCGCATATTCTAGTAGCTTAATTGGAAGAGCATTTGGCTACGAACCAAAAGGTTGCAGGTTCGAGTCCTGTCTAGAATACAATAGACTCCGCTAGCTCAATGGTAGAGCAACTGGTTTACATCCAGTAGGTTGTCGGTTCGAGTCCGACGTGGAGTACAAAACAAAAAATGCGCTTATGATATAACGGTTATTATACTTCTCTGTCTAAGAAGAAACCGGGGTTCAACTCCCCGTAAGCGCGCAAATGTCTAGGAAGCTAAATGGCGCGGCACGACTCTCATAAAGTCGGCAAAGTTGGTTCGATTCCAACTCTAGACACATATGGGCTTTTAGTTTAATAGTAAAACATTTGCTTTGCAAGCATAAGTCGACGGAGCATAACCGTCAAGGTCCACATGCTCCGGTAGCCGAATTGGTATAGGCACCCGCCTTAGAAGCGGTAATTTGTGAGTTCGAATCTCACTCGGAGTACGTATGTCGGGATGGCGGAACCGGTAGACGTTGCGGACTTAAAATCCGTTGAGTAAAATCGTGAGGGTTCAAGTCCCTCTCTCGACACATAACCTGGAGTGGCGCAATAGTAGACGCGGTGGTTTCAAAAACCACTGAGGAAACTCATGGAGGTGCGATTCCTCTCTCTAGGACAAAAATGCTTCTGTAACTTAACTGGTTTAAGTAGCGCCCTTTTAAGGCGAAGATTGCGGGTTCGAGCCCCGCCGGAAGCACATGGCTTTATAGTTCAGTTGGTTAGAATAAAAGACTCTTAATCTTGAGACCTTGGATCATACCCAAGTGAGGCCACAACATGTTTCTGTAGTTCAGATGGATAGAACACAGCCCTTCTAAGGCCGAGACCTCAGTTCAAGCCTGAGTGGAAACACATATGCCGATATAGCTCAACAGTAGAGCGTTAGTTTTGTAAACTAGTGACCATGGGGCAGCACCATGTATCGGCTCATAATAAAAAATATGCCAAGCAAAAAAAAAGAAGACATGAGTTTTTTAAGTAAAGATGATTTTTTTAATTTATTAGCAGAAAGATGTAATTACATTAACACAGAATTAGTGGAACAGGTGTATTACGAGCTAATAAGATTAACATCGCAAGAATTGAGAAGACAGGGGGCTATTAGATATCCTGCCTTTGGTGATTTTTACATTAAATATTTGAAAGAAAGAGAAATGAGACACGTAGGTACCGGTCAAATGATAAAAATTCCAATGCGTAAAGTGGTAAAATTCACTCCAAACTCTAAATTAAAGAAATATTTTGCATCTTTAAGTTAAAAAACGAAAAAAAATACAAAAATTAATAAAAAAACTTGCAAAAATTTCATTTTCATGCTATAATTTATCTATAAAAAGTAAAAAATAGATTAAAATGGCTAATAGTTTTAATTATAGTCAATCAGCTATAGATAACCTAGAAAAATCTCAAGACGATCTTGAAAATTCTTTACAGGATTCACCATCGACTTATTCTAGTTCTCTTGATACGTCAAAAAAGGACGTTCAAACAGAGATTCGTTTAAGATCTGTTCAGTCTTCGCTTGATAAATTACAGGCTAAAAAAATAAACGAGCAATGGTATTGAAAGGGGAAATCTTCAAAGGCTGATGTTCCTACTTGAACTTCACAAAATCCAATTTTCCAATGATTGGATGCTTTGGCGCGTCCATTATATGCTGTTGCGGGAGCCGCTAAATATTTAGCTGGAGATCATTCTAATTGATTTGTGGATACTGTTAACAAAAACATTACCACGGATAAATCAACCTTTGGTGATATATTGTCACAAAAATGAGCACCAAAAGCGGTTTCGGCACCACTTTGATTTGCTCTAGATGTAGCTTTTGACCCAGTAAACTGGTTAACTATGGGAACATCCGCTTTGGTTCCTAAGATTTGATATTGATTAGTAAAGTGAGCTGCGTGAGACGCAGTTAAAGAGAGCGCGTATAAAGTGGCGTCTACTGTTTGAAAATTTGTTCCCTGAGTTTCTAAAAGTTGATTTGTCGAGAGCATGGCAGATAAAGCATTACAAGCCGGAGAATCTTATAATAATAAAATAGGAAAAAATGTTCTAGATGTTATTTCTAAAAGAGCACAGAAATCAAGTGTTTGAGATTATTTAGAAAGTGCTATATGATCATTGCCGTGATGAGATTGGGTTGTTAGAAATTTTTCTTATAGCCCAGAGGAATGGTTTCGTGTAGCAAAAATAAAAGATCAAGTAGAAACAGCAGCAAAAGGTAGGGGGGGAATACTTGAACCTATTTTTAATAAAGAAACATGATTACGAGAGTCCCCTGATATTTGAAATATAGCAGAGACATTAAAAGAAATTCCCTCATGAGACGCTGGTATTTTAGATGACACACCAATATCAAAAATGTCTGATATTGTTAATAAACCCGTATCCGAATATGATAATCTTTTAAATAAAGAAAGTGAAATAGTAAAAGACGGTGTAGATTTATCTGATAAATACGCTAACCTGGCAAGATCAAAAAATTCCATTGATCAAATGCAAAGAATGTTGGGTGAAGCTAATATTGATGTTACTCACAGAGAAATAGTAAAAGCTCTAAACGAATTAGGTTGAACAATCTCTGCTCCAAATGCTTATGATAAATTAATATCTAATGTTAGAGGCACAAAAATAGGAAACGTTGAAATTGGAAAAAATATTTTAGATTCTTATAATAATTTTATAGGAATGTTTAAGAGTGCTAAAATTTGATTTTTAAGTCCATCATCTGTAACTAACGCGGCAATAGGAAATCCTCTTATGTTGCATATGAACGGTAATGATATAACTAGGAAGGCTTATTTTACTAACGTAAAAAAGGCTTGGAATTTTGTCTGATGAAAAAATAGTTCTAAATTTTTTAAGGAATGATTTTTGTGATCACCGGAATGGCAGGATTATATAAAAAATTCTGCTGGAACATTTCAAAAAACCTTTGGTTTTTCTTGAGATAAAGTTTTGTCCGCTAAGCAATTCGTGAACGAAGCGATGGCAAAAGCTCCTCAACTTGCCGGATGAGATAAATATAAAGCAGAGGAAATTAAAAAAGTTATTGATGATATTTTTAAAAACAAACAATCAGAATTATCAATGGGTTCTTCTTTAAAGTATTCATCATGAGTTAAAAGTGGTGAAAGAGCGACTGATATAGCATCTCAGGAATTAACAGACAGTTCATTTTTAAGACTAAAAGAAGACTTGGCCGAAATGGCGGAATGAAGACCATCTACTTCTGATTTGGAAAAATTAACAGCAAAAAATTTAACAGGAGAAGAACTTCAAAAGGCTTATAATAAAATTACTCCGTGAGAGATAAAACAAAAAGCATCACAAGCATTGAGTTGGGCTCTTACTAAACCATCAGAAAGTTATAGTCGTATTGATCAATCTTTTAAATTATGAACAGCCTTAACAATGGTTCAGGATTGAGTAACAGAAAAAGAGTTAATGAGAATGACTAAATCAATTATTCCTTGAACAAGATGAGCTAACTCAATTGAGGCTAAAGATATCTTAAATAAATATTCTAAGAATGGTCAATATTATTATAGATTAACTCCAGAAAAAGCGACCGAGATAGTAAATAATGTGTACATGAATTACGCTGCTATGCCGGCAGCTGTTAAAGTTTTAAGATCAATTCCTGTATTAGGTTCTCCGTTTTTTTCTTTTAGTTACGCTATGGCCGCTAAAATGTGACAAACAGCATTATCTAATCCAGCCGCTTATAACAAAATAACATTTGGATTGCATGAAGCTTCAGGAAATAAAACCCCTTTAGAAAAAAAGGCTTTAAAATCTGAGAATTATAATTTTTATAACGATCCGTGAATGATAAAACTTCCGTTTTTTCAAGAGAATCCTTTGTATTTAAATGTCGCCAACATGATTCCTTATTACAACATGAATATGTTTGCTCCTTCAGAAAGAAAATATAACGATTCATTGGGGGATAAATTAGTTTCTGTATTAGATAAAACTCCTATATTAAAGGACCCTGTCGGTCAGGTAATGTTTGATTATTTTATTCAACCATTAATAATTAAAGATAGTCTTCCTCAATGATCTTTCGGTCAACAATTATATCCATCCGGTACAAGTGCCTTGTGAAAGATTTGATATGCGACTAGAGCTATTGCAGAAGCCCCTTTACCGACCGCGGCAGCGGCGTTGGCACCCGTTACCCCAGAAAGTGCCCTAGATTATGTTCCTAGTTATAGATGGAGACAGTTATGATATGCTCTAAAGTGAAAAACTCCTTTATGAGCACCGGCAAAAGAAGATGCAACGACAAGAACATTGAGAGCTTTGTGATCAATGGTTGGTGCATGAACTCAGCCACTAGATTTAGATTATGCAGCTAAAAATGTTAAAAAATAATTAAAAATTTTATGAACACAATGGATCCAACACAATTACCATGATCAGAAACGCAGTGATGAGAAATGGGTACAACTGATATGTCATCTTTGTTATGATGACAAAATGAAGAATGACAAAATCAAGAAGTTCCATGACAGGAACCAGAAGAAGATAACACAGAAATGTATAAAAAAGTTATTGAGGCTTTAATGCAAAAAGTTCAATCAAAATATGGTGAACTTAATAGCGTTAAATTTTCTTGAGACAATCAAAATCAAGCTCAACGTAACGATATTTTAAAGACAATATTTGAGGCAATGAAACAGGCGTGAATAGATCCTTGAGACCAAGAATCAATAAATACCTTTATGGCGTTATTGGAACAGGAGAATCCTGATTTATACGAATTGTTTGTTGAAGCACTTGATCATCTGTTGTGACCAGATCAGCAAGCGGGAGATCAGAGCATTCAAAACACTCCGATTGATCAGTGACAGTCTCAGTTGTTACCAGATCAATGACAAGAACCAACCCCCAGTCAATGAAATATAATGGAACCACAACCACAATCGCCAGAGGATCCAACACAGTCTCCGGCACCGATACAATAAATAAAATAAATAAAAATATATGAAAATGAAATTTAAAGAATATCCAAAAGAATACGAGGATATATATTCTTCAGAGAGATCTTTAAAAAATGCTCCAATTGAAAGAATGTCAAACACTATTGGTCTTACCAACTTTCAATATGCGACAATGTTCCACAACTTTGGCAGGGACATGTTTATTAGAATATTTGACGATCTCGTAAAGTTTGTATGGTTAAATACTAGATTTACTTATAATAATCGTTGAATTAATCCTAATGATTGAGTTTGAGAAAATTATTCAAGATCTAAATTTGCAACCTTTTCAAGAAATTATATATGATTAGACTTTAAGGCTATTATGTTATGATTCTTTCCGATAAAAATTATATCTTATTTTAATGATTTTTTCCCTGAATTTAATTATGAAAATCCGTTTGAAAATCCTGATTATTATAAATTTCCTTATGAACACGTTACCCCCGATTTTTTGTTATTGGTTCATCAGATGCCGGTAAGATTAAAAATATTAGATATAGCAGAGAAACGGAAAATGACATTCGCCAAGTTTTATGATTATGTTGTAAATTACGTTATGTGTTATAATGCCGAGAAAGGTCAAAATGTTTACACTTTTAAACATTTGGAAAAGAATTGTCCGAGTTATGTAAAATATAACTCCAAAAGAGTAAAAAGGGTGACTAAAAAAAATAAAAGTGTAAGACTTACGCAAAAACAATTATATAGAATAAACGCATGAATAAAAGGTTAAAACCAGTTGTATTCGTAGAATGAGAATACTGAAGACATAGTCAATGAAATTTTAAGCAGATGTTATTGCTTAAAGCTCTTAAAGTTACTCAAGACCCAACAGAATTAAAAAAAATGATTGGGGTAAAGACGGTCGCTGAGGTTTATAGAACCTTAGATAAATTATCTTTACGTAAAGAATATCATAAAGCTTTAGCCGAAAAATGAATGACATTTGATAAAATAGTTTGATGAATTAAGGATATTGCAGAATGAAAATGTGTTAAAGACGATGTTAAATTAAAAGCATATTTAGCTATATTAAAATCATTGTGAATGGATAAATACGAAGAGACAACCTCGGGCGGTGGAAGTTGGGAGGATCTATTATTAGAAAAAGCCGACAAAGAACCAGAAAAAATTATTACCCCTGAAATAGAAGCGGAATACGAAGTTGTACAGCCAGTAATGCCAATGTCTCTAAAGAAAAGGAAGGAAGAAGAGTTGGCTGATGCTAAACGATTATATGAATAATGAAAAATTAATATGAAAATTACAGGATCCTAAATATTATATAGAGCATTTTGTAAAAATAAAAACCAAAAACGATTGATTACGCCCCTTTATTTTAAATGAGGCTCAGAAAGACCTATTTAATAATCTAAGAACACAAAATCGTATTATTATACTTAAGGCGCGTCAGATTTGATTTTCTAGTGCCGTTACTGCCTTTTTTTATCATAAGGTAATTACGACCCCTGGTGTTACAGCGGCTTTAATTGGTTATAATTCCGATCTTACTGCAGAACTTTTAGATAAGGTTAAAACATTTTATCGGACAACCCCAGATTCTTTAAAACCAACTTTACAGTATAATTCTAAATATGAAATTTCTTTTCCAAAGTTAAATTCAAAGATATTAATTTTACCTTCAACAGAAAATGTTTGACGTTGATATTGTTTAAATTATTGTCTTTGTACTGAACTTCCTTTTTGGGAAAAAGCCGAAGAAAAGATGCAGTCATTAGAGGGGTCCGTACCTATTAATGGTATCATGGTTATTGAAAGTACCCCCGGTAACATTGGAGATTTGTTTCACAAAATGTGGATGTCTGAAAATGATTATGTAAAAAAAGAATACGGTTGGTGGTGGATGTACAGTGAAGAAGAAATTGAAATAATCAGAAGAAGAATGAACAACCCTCGTAAGTTTGCTCAGGAATTTGAATTAACATTCTCTTCAACAGGTAGACCAGTTTTTGATTGAGATCTTGTGAAAAAGGCTAGAAAAAACGAATTAAGAGTATGAGATAAGATTCCTGTAGACGATCAATGAAAAACATTTACTGTTTACGAAGACGTTGATAAAGTTAGATATTACAAAGAACCAGAGGAGAAGGCAATGTATGTTGTCGGGGCCGATGTTTCTGAGGGTGTAGAATTAGGTGATTATTCAGTTGCTACAGTATGGAACAGAACGACGGGTGAGGAGGTAGCTTTTTATCGATGACTACTAGCGCCAGATAAATTTGCAGAACTTTTAAATAAATTATGAAGAAAATACAATAACGCTCTAATGGTGGTTGAAATTAATAACCACGGGTTAACAACATTAACGGTTTTGAAACAGTTAATGTACCCATCATTATATTTCAGACCAGCTAAATTTGAGGTAATGGGGCAACCTTGGTCAGATAAATTATGATGGAGAACTACTCGGCTTACTCGTCCGTTAATGATTGATGATTTTGCACAGGCGATGAGAGATAAAGTATTAACAATACATAGCAAAGAATTGTTGGATGAAATGACTGTATTCGTTTACGATAAGAATAATAATTTCGCTGCCCTAAGTTGATATCATGATGATTGTATATTCTCTGCTAGTATAGCTTTT
>Ga0172381_10006979_pt1 | contig 11252 bp, 10 predicted proteins | sample Leawel6488metaG_FD_119754 | JGI IMG/M metagenome (GOLD analysis project Ga0172381, IMG submission 119754) | Leachate microbial communities from a municipal landfill in Southern Ontario, Canada - Leachate well 64-88 metaG | ecosystem: Engineered > Solid waste > Landfill > Unclassified | place... | reverse complement strand
CTTGGGGCAGGGAGTTCGTCTCCCCTCCTTAGCTATGCATCTAATATTTTATAGATATTGAATCTAAAACGCAATACGGAAACAGCCGCATTCGAGCCCTAATTCGTTGACTTTGAGACATTCTTTTGATAATATTTTTAAGAAATAACTTTTCCCGTCGGCTCGCGCTTGTCGGGACCCCCTGAGTAAAATCGAAGGGGGACCGGAAAGGAAAATATGGAAGAACAAACATCTCAAGTGTCAGATAAGTACGATATTACTTTTGTAGTTTCAGAGAACGAAAAAAGCGAATTTATAGAGAAGGCAATCGGTGACTCCGGTTCAAAACTTCTTAAAACAACGGATCTCGGGACCAAGCAGTTTGCTTATCCGATAAAAAAATTAACTGTCGGGCGGTATTTCGTTGCCCAAATCGAAGCAACGCCAGAGAGTTTAAAAAAATTAAATGACGAGCTGAAACACGAAAGCTCGATTATTAGATATCTCGTAGTCAAATCGCTGCGCTTCCCCGAAAAACGTCCGCCTAAAGAAGAAACGGCAAAAAAGGAAGCTCCAACGGATAAGATAGCGGGAGAGAAGCAAACTATCACCCAAGACAGATCTGTGAAAATAGAAACAAAAGATCAAGAAGAAAAAACGGAAGAAACAAAAGAAACCGTTCAGAAAGTTGTTGAGAAAAAACCGGTTGTTAAAGAAGAAAAAGAAATCAAAAAAGCTCCCGCACGCAAAAAACCGGTTAAAATTTCAGCCGACGAGTTAGACAAGAAGCTAGAAGAATTAGTCGAGGATTAACACGATGTTTAAGCGAAAGGACAAGGCATGCTAAATCTTAATCGCGCAATGGTCCTGGGCAATGCAACCAGGGACGCAGAACTGCGCACTACGCCAAATGGCAAATCAGTCGCTTCGTTTGCAGTTGCCACCAACCGCCGCTGGAAGGATCAAAGCGGGGAAACAAAAGACGAAGTTCAGTTTCACGAGGTTGTATCTTGGGGCAAATTAGCAGAAATTGCTTCGCAAATCGTTAAAAAAGGCACCAAGGTTTACGTCGAAGGACGACTCCAAACCAGAACTTGGGAAGGACAGGATGGGGCAAGACGAGAAAGAACCGAAATCATTGCCGACAACATTATAGGATTGTCAGGCCGGGGCGAGGTATCATATGACGAATCAGCCCCGCAGACAGAAGAAAAGTCAGCTGAAAAACCAAAAGATAAAAAAGAGGAAGTATCCGAAGACGAAATTAATCTCGACGATATTCCCTTCTAAAATAATAAAATAGAAAACCATGGCACATAGATGTAATGCATGTAAAAACGCGGTCATTGACTTTGACCACAACGATCCGGCCTTGTTCCGCTATCTTTCAGGTTGGGCGAGGATCAAAACACGCCGCGAGACACGGCTTTGCGCACGACACCAGAGAGCGCTGGCCCGCGCGATCAAAAGAGCTCGTTTCTTGGCTCTTTTGCCTTATGTAAAAAGATAAAGTCAGAAAAAGATATGCTTTCCATTTCCGACTTACAACTAGGCGTTTTTTTAACGTACAACAATCAGCCGCATCAGGTTGTTTTCTCGCAGCATTCTAAACTCGGACGTGGCGGGGCAATTCTGCGAACAAAACTCAAAAATCTGATTACCGGTGCAATTTTTGATGTTACCTTTAAGGGCAACGATAAGGTTGAGGAAGCAGAAATAAAAAGAACCAAAGCCCAATTCACTTATAAAGATGGCGAGGGATACCATTTTATGGACGGTCAAACATACGAGCAATTCACGCTCAAGGCAGAGCAAGTCGGACAATCCGGCGGTTTTTTAAAAGAAGGCGAAAACGTTGACGTAATTAGCTGGAATTCCAGGGCAATTAACGTCAGCCCACCAATCAAAGTCGATCTGAAAATTGCTGAAACCGAACCGGGAATCCGCGGTAACACCGCTCAGGGTTCCGTCACCAAGCCAGCTATTTTGGAAACTGGAGCTAAGGTTTTGGTACCGATCTTCATGAAAGTCGGTGATACGGTGAAAGTTAACACCCAAACCGGTGAATATGTCGAGAGGGTTAACAAATGATCGACTACAAGATTAAAACCTTACCAAACGGCCTGCGTATTATTACCGCACCGATAAAGACCTCCGAGGCAGTGACCGTTTTTATTCTAACTGGAGTTGGCGGAAGATTTGAAAACGAGAAAAATAACGGCATTTCCCATCTCGTTGAACATCTGTTTTTCAAAGGAAGCAAAAACTATCCAAACGCCTCCACAATTAATAAGGAGTTTGACTCTCTTGGTGCAAACTACAACGCCTTTACCGGCAGTGAATACACCGGTTTTTATATCCAGTCGGATGCAAACGATTTTGAGAGATCCTTCACCTTGCTCTCGGATATGTTTTTGAATCCTCTTTTCCCCGAAGATGAATTTGAAAAAGAAAAAGCAGTCGTTTTAGAGGAGACGAAATATCGCCACGACATGCCCCAGTGGTTAATCCACGTCATCGCCCAAAAGGGAATGTTCGGCACTCAACCGATTGGTATGGATATTTCAGGCCTTCCGGAATCGATTAAAAAATTTAAACACTCAGACATTGTTTCGTACTATCAAACCCATTATCGACCCTCTTCCTCGATCGTTGTTATCTGCGGAAACCCTAAGAATTTTGATTGGGAGAAGACGGTTGAAAAAACATTTTCGTCTTTCGTCCACCAGGATACACCGAGCTTCGTACCCTATAAAAAAGGTAAAACCGAAGAATTAGTCGCAGTTTGCAAGAAAGTTGACCAGACACACTTTTCTTTTTCCGCTTTGACCTACCCAAGACAAGACGAGCGCAACTACGCCCTGGCAGTTTTAACAACAATTTTAGCCGGCGGAAGCTCTTCTCGCTTATTTACCAAAATTCGAGAGGAAAAGGGCTGGGCATATGATGTGCGATCGGATATTTCCACCTACCACGACACCGGAACATTTTCGGTTTATGGCGGCTTAATGCAAGATAAAGTTGCTGACGCGGTCAGTATAATCAAACAAGAAATTGACGACATCAAAACCAACGGACCTTGCGATGAAGAATTAGAGCGCGCAAAAAAGAACTTGCGCGGGCATCTGGCACTGTCCCTCGAGGACTCGATGGAAATTGCCGGATACCTGGCAGACGAGATTTTCTATCTTAAAAAAGTTCGCACGATAGAAGAAATTATCGAGGGATGGAACAAAGTTTCTGCCGCGGATGTTAAAAAAATCGCCCAGGACATCTTTCAATCTGATAAAATGGGATTGGCCATAATTGGCCCAAAGGATTACAAAAAAGAATTAGAAAATTTATTTTAAGGAGAAATCATGGAGAACAAAACCAATTTTAAACCAGAGCGAACCCTGATCGCCGTTAAACCAGAAGCGATCCAAAGACATCTAGTCGGAGAAATTATCGCCAAATTCGAGATGAGGGGTATGAAAATGATTGCCGCCAAGATGACTGCTCCAGATGCGGCGCAGGTAGAGCGTCATTACCCGGTCACCGAGGACTGGCTGATTTCTTCCGGGACAAAAACATACGAAAACTATAAATCGAAAGGCATCGATCCAGGCATGACACCAGTTGAGCTAGCCAAACAAACTCACCGCAAACTACTCGAACATCTGACCGACAGACCAATTCTAGTCATGGTTTTTGAAGGGCCCCACGCCGTCGCCTTGGGGAGAAAAACCGCCGGTGCAACCAACCCTCTAACAGCTGATATCGGTTCTATACGCGGTGATTACGGGACTGATTCATATGAAATCTCAGACCAGGCAGATCGGGCAATTTTCTCGCTTGTCCACGCCTCGGGGTCCGTTGAGGAAGCGGAGAGTGAAATCAAGGCCTGGTTTACGCCTTCAGAAATTGTCGATTACGATCTTCTTGACGAAAACATTTTTTACGGCAAAGATTGGGGCAAAGTTAAAAGGTCAAAATGAGCAAAAGCGAACTCTTTAAGGTTATTGTTACCGCAATAATTGTCAAAGAAGGCCGCTTTTTGATTGCGAAGCGCTCCGAAAAAGAAGAAAAGTTCCCTGGCCGCTGGACGGTTCCAGGAGGAAAACTCCACGTTAAGGATTATGCAAAGGGGAAAAAAAACACTCCTCATTACTGGTATAACGTCCTAGAAAAAACTTTGTCGCGTGAAGTTTTTGAAGAGGTTGGGGTTAGAATCAAAAACGTACGCTACGTAACCTCGCTGGCCGATAAACCGACCGGTAAAGATCCGTCGATTGTTCTCTCGATGATGGCTGATTGGGTTCAGGGCAAAGGGCGTGTATCTAAAGAAATAACTGAGTTTGCTTGGGTCAACCTTAAAGAAGTAGAAAAATACGACCTGATTGAAGGAATTTACGAAGAACTGGAACAGGCGCAATTGCTCCTAAAGGGAGAGCGAACCGTCTGGAAAAGGAAAAAATGATCTATCTTTGGGGAGTAATTGCCGCAGTTTTATCTTTAACCCTGACCTGGTGGCTAAAGAGCTACGCTGCCAAAAAACAGATTGGGATTGCCCCCGTCAGGGAAAGGGATCAGCACCGGACCCCAACTCCAAGAATCGGTGGAGTCGCGATTGTCGCCTCTTTCCTTCTTGTCATGATTGCAATTGCGGCCTTTTTGCCACCCTCGGCGAGTGATTTAGGATTTCCCTTTGCTTTCCTTGGAATCTCGATCGACAAGAGATTGCTCGGAATCCTTATCGCGACCGTTTTTTTATCCGTCATAATGCTTTTTGACGACTTAAAAGGCCTGCCGGCATATCTTAAGCTTTCATCCCAAATCGTCTCTGCCCTGATCCTCATCGCCTCTGGTGTCGGTATTATGTACCTTAACAACCCCTTTGGACTGGCGATTGTTTTAGATTCGCTAAAAATCCCTGTTCAAATCGGAGCAAGCGTATATCACATCGTCTTTTGGGCAGACCTATTCTTTATTTTATGGGTAATTATTCTAACCAACGCAACAAATTTTATCGATGGATTAGACGGCTTGGCCTCGTCTCTTTCCCTTGTTGCCTCGGTTATTTTGATATTTTTAAGCATAAAAGTCGGCCAGAGCGCCACCGCCCTTATGGCGGCTGTATTTGCTGGTGCAATTCTCGGTTTCCTGCCGTTTAATCTCCCCCGCGCTAAGATCTTTTTAGGTGACGTCGGAAGTATGTTTTTAGGGCTGATGCTAGCCGTTTTAACCGTTATATCAGGAGGAAAACTAGCCACTGTTCTTCTTGTTTTTGGCCTGGTTATTTTAGATGCAATCTATGTCATCGCCAAGCGCTTACTTCAAGGTAAAAATCCCCTCACCACACCTGATCAGTCCCACCTGCACCACCGCTTTCTAAAGGCAGGATTTTCACAGACCTCGACCCTCGTCACCATATCTGCAATTTCGCTTCTTTTCGGGTTAGCAGGTATTGTTACGGAAGGAAAATTAAAGATATACCTAATCGGAATTTTGGCGGTTTTATCCCTTGCCCTTTTTCTCTTTCTTGACCGCAAAACGAAAACTAGGAAAGTTTAATCGTTTTTCTTATCTTTGGTCTTATTTTCAGAGTTTAAGATCTTTTGTTGAGCCGAATACGGATGCTCAATATTTTTTAGCGTCATCGCCGTTTTTGTTCCGGCCGTTTCCACCTCAACCGAACCATAATCAAAAAGCATTTGAAAAAGCCCTTTTTTTATATGCGCTACGTTTTGGATGTTTTTAAGCGGCACTTCGTTGGTGGCACGCATCAGAAATGCTCTTTGGAAAACGGCGAGAATACGCTCATTGGTCAGGATGTAGAGCGTATTTAACCATAAAAAATAGGTTAAAAGACCATAAATGCCACCAACAACGATAAACAGGAGCCAAAAGCTAAACCACCAGCTTGGCGTCCAGGTTAAAGCCGGAATCGATCCGACGAAAATCAGAAGGACAATGATTGCGAGCGGGCGAGATAAAACCATTGGATGCTGCCGCCACGCCGCCGTGATTTCCTCGTCGTCTCTTTGCCCGTCAAAAGTTTCTATTTCCATAAGTTCATTAAAGCACAAATGTGGGTTGCGATCTTGACCCCGCCAGAACAGCTTTCTCAAAAAGGGACTCCGTCCTCTACTTTGAGAAGCGCTGTCTGCAAGGATCTGCGCCTCGCAAAAAGTATGCGAGGCTTGACTTTTGGGCCATTTTGTGCTATATTACACAGTCATGCTCGAGCAATAGTCAGGGCATGCGCAGATTTGAAACTTCACCGCTCTAGACGACTATATACTTTATGGTTGATGTCGTCAGAGCATTCAGAAGGCGGTTCCACCAGCATGGGCCGCCGCCGTCTCACGACGGGAAAGGAGTGAGAGGAATGCGTTTCCTCTTCACGATCATGCTGGCCGTCGCTATGATGGCGGCGGCCACCCTCGCTTTCGCGGGGGAGAAGAAGCTCGTGTGGGTGGAGTATGACGGTATGCGGCAGCAGATTGCCGTAGACGTCGACTCGCCCCAACCGACCCATTCGCAAGCGGTGGCGGCTGACAATCGCCAAGTCGCCAAGGGGGCCTATCAGAAGGCCAACCAAGCGCAGACGACTGCCAACGCGGCCAAGACGGCCGCGGACAACGCGCAGACGACTGCCAACGCGGCCAACACCAACGCGCTTCTGGCGTTTTGGTGGGCGGTGCCCGCCATGATCATCGCCCTGCTAGCCCTCAGCATGGCGATCATCGTTATGCTGAGGGGAAGCCGCACTGACAACAACGTTCGCCAGTTGGATGGGGACGTCGGCCGCTTCTACGCGGCCACGGCGGCGCACATCAACGCTCCGGTGCATGAGGCACCGGAAGAGGATTATCCCGACACGTGGGAGGGGTTTATCGCCGCCTACGAGGCGGCACGGGCTGCGATCCTCTCGCCCGAGGCGGAGGGTGACACCCCTCCGCCCACCGACGAGCCCGATCTCGACGTCGAGCTCGAGGAGGACCCCGAGGAAGGGCGGTCGGGGTTGTAGACAGGGAGAGCGCCCACTCGGCGCACTCCCAAGAGGACAAAGGGGCGGATCTGCATAAGGTCCGCCCTTTCCTGTTTATAAACATTAAAAATATTTTGGTATACTATACACAGCTGTAAAAATCAGTTATCTTTTGCATATTTAAGGAGGAAAATTGCCCGGTGAACCAGGCGAAGGCACACCAACAGAGGCACAACTCGGTAGCGGCACTGCTCCCCCAGTTGAAGCCGAGGAAGTCCCTCAAGGAGAAACACCCAGAGAAAAAATCATCCGGGCTGATGCTATTTATACACAATTAAACGAACTTTTAAGACAAAGGCCTGATTTGCCCCAAACGGAGATCGTAAATACAATTAATTCTCTCCTCGCACAAACTCCTGCCCCTGGTCTGTTCGCAAATTTAAGAGAAGCAACCTCTGCTATGAGATCTGATGCATTACGCCAAAACACATCCGAGGCTTCCAGCATTTTAGATAAAACGATCAGTACGTTAGAGTTTGCGTTAAAAGTCTTCCAGCAGGAAGTAGCCGCTCAAAAGCAAACTTCGCCCGCTCCTCCGGCACCTACGGTACCAGAGCGTAAAGACGAGGGAGAAACTAGGACTGAATATGTCAGTATTGGCGGAATAATCGACAAAGTCCACGAAATGGGCGGGAAAACAAGCGAAATCATTCCCGCAGAAACCGCGGAAAGAATGAATTCTCTGCAAAGCCACGTCAGTGAATGGAGCAATGATCTGAGCCAAGATGAATGGAATGAGCTAATGCAGCTCAAAACAGAAGTTAAAAGCATCTTGGAGACATGGGTTGAACAGCATAAGCCCCCGCAGAAACAATCCGAGACCGCGCCGCCGCCTCCACCTCCGCAGGAGGCCCCTCAAGTCGAGACACCGGAACAAATCAAAGCGCGAATAATTGACGGAATCGAAGCCGACGCAAAAAGAGCGGCCCTAGCCCGGATTAGAGGCGGAATGGGCATTTGGGGAAGAGTCAAAAACTTTTTTCATGGAGGCAAAGACGCCGAGAAAAAGCTCAATCCTGATCGCGATTATAAGTTAAGCGAAGAGCAGGTAACCTTAATCGAAAACCTCGTCGCCGAAGGAACAGCACAAAACGCCAATGAAGGATCGCTAAAAGAAGTACGCGAGCTTGCCCGCGCCTGCGGCATCACCTTTGACGCAAACTGGCAAATCCAAAAGACGCCTGATGCCGCTATGGGCAAAATCCTAGCCAAGATCTTGCCAAAGAGCGTCACAACCTTCCTTGTCGCCGGCGGGGCAGGAATGGCCGTTAGAACTACTATTCGAGGGCTGGTCGGAGGGGTCCTTGGTGCCGCCGGAGGCGGCGCTGTCGTCGGCGGTCTTTTTGGCTATTGGCGCGGCCTTGAAATGGGCCGCGAGGCGGTCTTTGGCGGTGAAGCGTGGTACAACGAAGTTACAGCGCAGATGAAAACCGGCAGCCCCAAAGAAATTAGATCGGCGGTTGGAAAAATTTACCGTCTTTTAGGCAACGAAAGCGAACGATCAAAGTATTTCAAAAACAGGTCACAGCTCGAAATCATCCGTCTCTTAGATCTGCAACGCAAGGGCCTTGAGTCGTTGGCAATTTACACTATGGCCGAAGCATTTGCAGAAGGGGCAAACGAAGGCGAAATTACAACCGAGGATGAGATGCGGGAAAAAGCCGCCGCAAAATATGTTGAATTGTGCGGATCATCCGCCGCCGCAGACGATAACATGGCGGTTGAATATAACGCCGCTTTATCTCGCGCAATTGGGATCGTCAAACCTGGTCTTACGGCAGAAGGGGTGCTGGATAAGCAAAGACAAGGCGAAATTGAAAAAGATTATCGTGGAAGAATTGCCGCGAAGAAAAAAGTTACCGGCGAAGTTGCTAAAAAAGCGGCTCTCTACGGTGCACTAGCCGGAGGCCTGGCTGGCGGCGCAGGTTTCCTCTTGGGTCACCTCATCGCTGATCAAATTTCCGGCCACGCCGCCGAACATGCAGGTCAACAAGCGGCCAGCGAAACAGTCATCCACAATATGAGTTTCGAAAACATCAACGGCGGACCAAATGGTGGTTTGTCGCTCGACCAAATGTTTCATCCTGGCAGCGAGTATTCAGACATACTTTCCGATCCGCGTTGCCCGGTACCAATAATGCACGATGGAATTGCCATGTACGGTACTGACCAGGGCGCCGCACTGCGCGAAGCATTCCGCTATGCCTTTGACCACAATATGATTAAAATGCCCGAGGCCTATGTCGGCGATGAGCGTTTTATGAATCATATCTGTAATCTGATGTATTTTGCCGGTCACGACGCCAATCCTTTGCCTGGGAATTACGACTTTACATCAGTCCAGTTGCAAAAGGTTTTTGACAATATCATCCTAAACGGAAACGGTAATATGGGGGTCTTTAACGTCGGCGATATCCTCGCCAAGTCGGCCCTTGATTCAGCCGCCGAACACGGCTCCAGCTGGGTTAGCGAGCTCCCGAAATGGGCGCTTTTGGCAGCTGCGGGTGGCGCAATGGTTGGTTTAAACGAGGCAGATAGACGTCTTGCTGAAAGATTGCGTACTACCGATCTTGGCAACGCGAGCCAGGAAGCAAAAGTTGGCGAATTCTTTGCCGCAACTGAAACAAATAGCTGGGATGATTGGCTTCACAATAAGCAAGCAGCGGAAAGTAAAGAGACAACAGAAAAAAACCTCGAGCAATTGAACGAGGAAAAGAAAAATCTAAAGAAAAAAATTGCAGGTTACAAGGAAGAGCTACCCTCAATCGTCCGGGAAATCCCTCGGGACGATACAGAAAGATTTTTAAGAGAAAACGTAACGCTCGAAAATTTTGACGAAGGAGAAGAAAAAATCCTTGGATATTTAAATGAGCATGAAGAAGTGGTAGAGGCAAACCCAGACATCTCTGAAGATGCGCACAAATTATGCGCCCTTTGGCTTTTGGTTTTGCAAGCAGAAAAAGCACTAGCCGACTGCGAGGCAAAAATTGCCGAGTTAGAAGGCGCTGAGAATGATGAATTGCCAGATGGGACCGGGAAGGATCCTGAAATAACCCTGGAGGACGAAACCGGGAAAAACTATGAATCAAAAGGTGATTGGCTCGAAGATCAGGTAAGAGAGGCGGAGAGCCAATTCGATGGTATAGAGTTTATGACCCCGCCGTCAGTTTCGTTCGCCAACGGCTGGGAAAGACAGGAAAATTCCGGGGCCTTAACCTGCGTGATTGCTACCGGAAGAAACATCATCAAAGCATTGAAGCCAGGAGCGCTTCGGCCGGAGGAAGAATACGTTGAGGAGTTGAAAAACCTCCAGCGTCAAGGTGAATTTTCAACCCAAGCGATTGTTGAGATGGCAGACAAAGCAGGAATAGCTTACGAAGAATATTGGGGAAAAAACCAAGCCATTGATATCATTTCGGCCCTACGCGAAGGAGCAGTTATCCCGATTGTCCTAGGAGGACTTCACAGCGGGCATGCAGTTTTGCTCTCGGGCATCAAAGGAAGGGTTGGTTCAGGTTTAAGCGAATTAAAAACATACGTTTACGACCCATTAGCACCATCTGATCAAACCGAACCGCGAGAGATCGCTTTGGGAGAAGTTTTGGACCAGCTCTCTTACATGAGCGAATCAAACGGCAAGCAAATCGTTGCCATCAAAGATATTCTCATTTTTAGGGGTGATTCTGATTCCGAAGACGGTTCCGTCAACCCGCCGAATCTAGAACCTGAACCAAATCCTGGGGCAGAGAGTGAGACACGAATTGCAGAACTGGAAAAACAAATCGAGGATCTGAGATTCAAACTTTTTGTACCTGAAGTTTTGAGCCCTGAAGATATGGAAAATGAGCTGGTTAAGATTGAGGAGGCGTCTGCCGGTGACGCCGACAAAGCGAGGGCAGAAATTGCAAGAACAATCAGATTGGAAGCACAGGCGAAAAAGAAAAAGGAAAAAGCCAAAAACGCACAGCAGGACGCAGAAGATATTTATGACGCCTGGCAACAGATTAAAGTGCTCCGGCAAAGTTTAGAGGAACTCAAAAAAAACACCGGTTAACAAAAAGGGTATAATTAACTTATAAAAAGAAGGAGATATTATGAACGACGATTACTACCAGAGCACAAATCAGCCAGCAAATACACCACCGACAGACCAACCTCAACCTGCAAACAGCGCAAATCAGGAAGCGGGCAATCCGCCTGTTCAACCGACAGATTTTACGCCTCCTGCCCCACCGCCAAT
>Ga0172381_10006977_pt1 | contig 11253 bp, 13 predicted proteins | sample Leawel6488metaG_FD_119754 | JGI IMG/M metagenome (GOLD analysis project Ga0172381, IMG submission 119754) | Leachate microbial communities from a municipal landfill in Southern Ontario, Canada - Leachate well 64-88 metaG | ecosystem: Engineered > Solid waste > Landfill > Unclassified | place... | reverse complement strand
TATTAAAAGTTTTTTTTGCATTATAGAGTAATTCATTTTTTCTTTATAAATTTTTTGTCAAGATGGGTTATGTATAAATTAGATTTCAATTATTATTTTTGAATATTTTGGTTCAACTAATGTTCTCTTGCCATCTCTTTTTGTTTTAATAAAACCATTTGCTTTCAATTTTTTTATATCTCTACTAATAGCTTCTTGTTTTCTATTGCTTGCTTTAGCAATTTCTCCAATACTTCTCCATTCTGAAAAGCTTACAATTAGCTTTAAAAGTTCTAAATTTTTTGGACTTAAAAGTTTTGAAACTTCTTCATAAGTATCAACATAATAAGCAAATTTTGGTAGATTCACATTTTTTCCGCTAAGTAAATCAGCTTGATCTTTATCCATGTCTCTTCCAACAACTATTGTTAAGGGTTCCATAATATCACTTATAACATTGAGGTTATATGTTATTTTAAATCTTTCTTTTTGTATGTTTCTAAAAATGTTTTCCAATTTGAATAAATAAATTGCTTTGCTTTTTCATAAGCTTGTGTAGAAATTTTTTCGTCAAATTTTTCCACACTGTTATTTTGACTATAAAATTTGTGTATGTGTGGTTTTCCGTGTGCAGTGCCAATTCTGATAATTTGTATTTTTCTTTTATTTTCAATATGAAATTGTATTATGCAAAAATCAATGATTTGTTTGTTTTGAATGTCAAAATCAATTTCTGTATAAATTTTATTGAATTCATTTAAATCTCTTAAATGTTTAAATTTTTCAATCTGCATTAATAAATTCTAATTTATTTATTTAAAAATTTAAGTAGGGTATCATGCCGGTGTTAAGTAATAGTTAGTTAAAAAAAGATTTTAGTGAACAATGCAAATCGCAAAGTTCACGGTTTAAGATTTATTTTATTTTGTATTTAGTTTTTGAATTCCATTTCTAAATGTACTTCTTCTGGAATTTCAACTCTCATAACTCTTTTTAGAGTTCGTTCGTCTGCTTGAATATCAAGTAGTCTTTTATGAAGTCGCATTTGCCATCGTTCATAAGTTTCTGTTCCACCACCACAAGGACTTTTTCTTGTTGGTACAATTAGTTTTTTTGTAGGTAATGCAATTTTACCAGAGTGTTTTGCTCCAGTTCGTTCTGCAACCTCAAGGATTTTGTTACATATTTCTTCAAGTGTTTCATAGTTTGTACTTGTTAATTTTATTCTCGCTTTTTGCATATATCTCACCTACTTTTTTATATTAAATATAATTTGGAAGCCAAAAAAATCTCTGGCTCCCATTGTGAGTCCAGTTTGACCGGACTCACTTAATTATTATTTGTTGTTAATTATCGTTTAACAACATCAAGGATTACTCCTGCTGCTACAGTTTGTCCCATATCTCTAATTGCGAATCTTCCAAGTTGAGGGAATTCTGCGAATTTTTCTGCACAAACCGGTTTAACTGGTTTGATTGTAACAATTGCAGCATCTCCTGTTTTTAGGAATTTTGCGTTTTCTTCCAGTACTTCACCAGTAGCTGGATTTAATTTTTTCTTGATTTCTGTTATTGTCATTGACATTTGAGCAGTGTGTAAGTGGAATACTGGTGTGTATCCTACTGGTATTGCTGTTGGGTGGTTTAGCACAACAATTTGAGCTGTAAATTGTGTTACAACTGTTGGTGGGCTTGTTACTGGTCCAATAACGTCTCCTCTTCCAATGTCATCTCTTCCAAGTCCTCTGATTGAGAAACCAATATTGTTTCCTGGTCTTGCTTCTTGTAGTTTTTGATGATGTTCTTCAATGTCTTTAACTTCTCCAGTTTTTCCTGAAGGCATTACAACAACTTGTGTTCCTGATTTTAAAATTCCTGTTTCAACTCTTCCAACTGGAATAGCTCCAACACCTTTAATATTGTAAACATCTTGAACCGGGATTCTTAATGCTTTATCAATTGGTGATGGTGGTGCTGTCAAATCATCTAGTGTTTCTAGTAATGTTTTTGTAGCGTATTTTAAATTGTCAGTTTTGTTAACAATATTGTCTCCTTTCCATGCTGAGATTGGTACAACTTTTATATTGTCTGCTTTGTATCCAATTCCTGTCAACATTTTTGTCATAGTAGCTGCAACTTCTTTGAATTTAGCTTCTTCGTAGCCAACTTCATCCATTTTGTTTACTGCAACAACTACTTGTTTAATACCCATTACTTGAGCTAGGAAGGCGTGTTCTTTTGTTTGAGGTTGTGGTCCTTCTTTACAAGCTACAACAAGTACTGCTACGTCTGCTTGTGAAGTTCCAGTAATCATGTTTTTAACAAAGTCTCTGTGCCCTGGTGCATCAATAATTGTGAATTGATGTTTTGGTGCATCGAATCTTTTGTACGAAACGTCAATAGTTACTCCTCTTTCTCGTTCTTCTTTTAAGTTATCCATTGCATAAGCGAAAGCAAAACTTGCCTTACCTTTTTCTTTTGCAATTTCTTCAAGTTTTCTATATTCTTGTTCTGATAGTGCTCCACCATCATATAATAATCTACCAACTGTAGTAGATTTACCATGATCAACGTGTCCAATAAAAACAACGTTAATTAGTTCTTTGTTTGCCATTTTTCTACACCTCTAAATTTAAAATTTTTCTTCCATTTATCCTTCTCAAAAAATTAATGTTCTTAAGTAGGCTCACCTTATGTTATTTTTTACAAAAAAGCTTTATAAAGCTTCTTATAATAGTTAATAATTCAATTTTTGATTAAAATAATTTTATTCAAGAATCATTAGTTGCTTATCCATTAGAAATTTTATTTGGATGGTTCTTTTAAGGGCTTCAGTGGTAAATGCAGTGGTTTGTGCGCTTTTTGTCATAAATAGATTTGCTAATTTTGGGGATAATAGTTCTTGAATTTTACTTATTTGCTGTTTAATTATTACATCGTCACTAAAATTAGTATTATTCATTTGAACTTTTTGTTTTGCTCTAAGTTGCATTTTTAAAAAAGAATTAATTACAGTTTCTCTAGTTTTTGTATCATGGACTCCAAGATCATCTAAAACAATATTTGAACAATGAGTTAATGATTCATTAAATATTTCTGTTATATGGTTTTCTTCTAAATGTTGGCTTTTTAATTTAGATGAAATTCTATTTATAATTTCTTGTAATTGGTTTGGGTAATGACTTGAATTTTTTCTAAAAAAAAGTTCTAATTTTTGTAAATTATTATTTTGGATTTTTAAATTTCTTTCCCTAATTAAATTATGTAGAATATCCATTTCTTGAATAGATTCTTTTCCATAAATAAAATTTTTTATAGCCTGTTTTTGCTTTGGTGTTTTAGCAAATCCGCACAATTGATACATTGCTTTTATTAAAGGCGTTTTTACTTTTTCGGAAACTTTTTGTGCAATTCGCGGTTTACCAATTAATTGTTGTGATAATGTATATTGGAAATTGAGCCCTTTTTTATTAAGAAATTTTGTAAATTCGTTCAAAGCCATTGTTGCACTTACACCACCAACTACTTGTGCAAGGGAACCTTTGGCTAATCCATTCATAACAACTGCTGAACCAATTAATGTTTGAGGTAAAATTCTTTGTTTTCTCAAACGTTCAGAAATTTGTGCTTTTTTTTGAAGCTTTTTAATAGTTTTTTTAGGACCTGGATGTTTAATTAACATATAAGAATTATGTATTAAGTATATTTAATAGTTTTCTAAAAAAAGATTTGAAGAATAGAACTTTTGTTCTATTCTCAATTAGTTTAATTATTTTTGTTAGAAATTATTCTGCAAAGAATTGCCAGCCTTTAACTTCTGGGTCCATTCCTTTTCTTTTTCTAACTTCTTCAATTATTGTTTTTTGTAATTCTGCTGGTAATTTTTCATAACCAAAGTATTCTGCAGTCCAGTTAGCTCTTCCTTGAGTTGCACTTCTCATTGCGTTTGAGAATCCAATCAATTCTTTTACTGGTGCTTTTCCAATTACAATTGATGAGTCTCCTTCTGTTCTCATTTCAGTAATTTGTACTCTTCTTGATCCAAGTTCTCTTGAAGCTGAACCCATTTGGTTTTCAGGTACAGTTACTGTTAGTAATTGTTTTGGTTCATAAAGTTCTGTTCCTGCTTGTAACATTCCTGCATAAACTCCTCGAGTTATTGCTGGTAATATTTGTGCGGGACCTCTGTGAATTGAATCTTCGTGCAGAGTTGCATCCATTAATTCTAAAGTTACACCTTGACATCTTTCTTTTGCAAGTGGCCCAGCATTTATTGCATCAGTGAATGCTTGTACTACAAGTTCTCTAATTTCTGTTAATGCTTGTATTCCTCTTGTTCTATCAATTAAAACATTTGTTCCAATTACAGCCCAAACTTTTCTTGATGTGTCTGTATCAAAACCAATTGCTTTTAATTTTTCAATTGATTCAGTGTGTTTTGGTTTTATTTTTCCATTCAAATCTGCTGTTTCAAGTTTTTCAATTAATTCAGCTGGAGTTTGTGAAATTTTTAATTTAAATTTATTGTGTTTGTTTGGAGATTTTGCTTCCAAAACTTCACTTTCTTTTCCTTTTAATGCTTCGTGGTAAACAACGATTGGAGCAGATGTTTCAACATCAAGTCCGTTAGCATTTCTAATTCTATAAATGTTTACTTCAAGGTGAAGTTCTCCCATTCCACTTAACAAGTGTTCTCCAGTTTCTTGGTTAATTGTTGCTTGTAAGTTAGGGTCTTCTTTTGATAATTTTTTTAACACTTCAATTAATTTTGGTAAATCTTTTGGATTTTTTGCTTCAATTGAAATAGTCATTACTGGTTTTACATTAGTCATAAAACTTTCAAATGGTTTTATGTCTGTTGTTGAAACTGTTTCACCAGCATAAATATCTTTTGCACCAACGATTGCTGCAATATTTCCTGCGCTTGCGTGTCCAATTGTAAGGAAATCTCCACTCATATAAACACCAAGTTTTTGAACTTTAATTTTTTTATTTGAACCAGATAACATTACTTCGTCTCCTGGTTTTAAAGATCCTGCATAAAGTCTTCCTGTTGCAACATCTCCTGCGTGTTGGTCAACTGAAACATCAGTTATAACCATTGCAAGGTCTGAGTTTGGATCGCAACTTGCCATACTTTTTCCAATTACTGAATCGTTATCTCCACCCCAAATTTTAGTGATTCTGTATTTTTGTGAATCAACCGGTGAAGGTAAGTGGTCAACAACCATTTGCATTACTGCTTCGTGTACTGGAGAAACTTTTGCAAGTTCATCTTGTTGATCATTTTTCATGTATTCATAAACTTTCTTAAAACTAACACCTGTTTTTGCGATGTATGGTGCACTTACTGCCCATTTCTTTTTAGCTGAACCAAAAGCAACAGTTCCTTTTTCAATTCCAACTTTCCAACTCTCTCTAAATTGAGTAGGAGCGTTTCTTTCAATTAAAGTGTTTACTTGTGCAATTACTTTAATGAATTTTTCTTGCATTTGTTGTTCGCTTGCATTAAGTTCAGAAATTATTCTGTCAACTTTGTTAATAAATAAAACTGGTTTAACATATTCTCTAAGTGATTGTCTAATTACTGTTTCTGTTTGAGGCATTACTCCTTCAACAGCATCAACAACTAAAATTACTCCATCAACAGCTCTCATTGCACGAATAACTTCACCAGTGAAATCTACGTGTCCTGGAGTGTCAATAAGATTAGCTAAATATTCTTTGCCTTCCCATTTAAAATTAAGTGAAATGTTTGCAGCGTTAATTGTTATTCCTCGATCTTGTTCTTGATCTTCATAATCCATTAATTGAACGTCCCCTGAAAGTTCAGAGTTAATTAATCCTGCTGCTGCAATTAATGCATCAGATAAAGTAGTTTTACCATGGTCAATATGTGCTACTGTAGCAATGTTTCTTATGTTGTTTTGGTTACTCATTAATTTTTCAACTAATGCAACCATATCTTCTTTTCGTCCCAATCAAATCACCTATGTTTTTAAAAATAAAAATTGATGTTGTAGAAAAACAAAATTATTTGTTTTAAAGAATAAGTTTTTTCAAGATAATTAAATTCAATTATCTTGAAGCTTTTGCTATTCTTTCTACTTCATCTCTTCTTTTAATTGCAATACTTTTAATATCATTCTTACTTGCAGAAATTATTTCTTCAGCTAATGCTTCGTGAGCTTCTGTTTTTGTATTGAATGAATTTCCAAATCCTGCTAATGCAATGTTTTTAATTGCGGCATCAAGTCTTTTAAGTGGTGATACATCAACTGCGATAGAGTATGCAACTCCACCTCTTTTCATTCGAGTAACATCTTCTCTTGGTGCTGAATTTTCAATTGCTTGAATTAAAACTTGAATTGGGTTTTGTTTTGTTTTTTGTTCAACAATAGTAAATGCATCTTGTACAATTTGCATTACTTGTAATTTTTTTCCGCAACCATTTCTTCCTCTAATATATCTTCCTGATAATTTTCTTTTTCCTTGTCCACTTCTCATTGCTTTGTTGATTAATCTTTCAACAACATTAATGTTCATTTTAGCAAATCTTCCTTGAGATTTTCTTCCAAATGAATGTGGGATAATAACAGGATCTAAATTAATATAACTAACTAAACTTAAATCAGTTACAATAACGTCTTTTGATGACCATTTATTAAACATTTTATAATCATCAAATGGAGTAACTTTTTTAACAAAAACAGGTGTTTTAACTTCTTCTGCTGGTTGTGAATCGTCTCTACTAAATCGACTATTACTTCTAAAGTCTCTTCGAGGTCTATCAAATGTTCTTGTAGGTCTATCTTGAGTATCAGTTGATTCTTCAGCTTTTGCAACCTCAACAACAGGAGTTTTTGTAATTTCTTCTTTTGTTTCTTTAATCTTTTCTTCAACCATTCAATCATCTCTTTGATTTCTCTTTCTTTCCACTTCGAAGCATTTCAAGTGAAATCCCATTAACATGAGTAACTTGGTATTTTACACCCCAAAGGTCTCCCATTGATCCACCTTGAGCTCCACCAATTCCTGAAATAATTACTTCATCGTGTTCGTCAATAAATTTAATAGCTCCATCTTTTGGTGCTAGTGCTGTTAGTTCTTTTCCATTTTTGATTAATTGAACTCTTACACATTTTCTAATTCCTGAGTTTGGCTGTTTTGCAGTTATTCCTCTTTTTTCAAGTACAATTCCTTTTCCTTGAGGCGAACCTTCAAGTAAGTCTGTTTGTTTTTTTCTTTTAGAGTCTTGGATCTTCATTGCTCGTCGATCTTTCTTATTCCATTTTTTTCTCTTTTTTTCAAGACTTAATGCTGCAAATTCTCCTTTTCCCATATGTGCTCACCAATACTTATTTATCTAAACAAAACATTTTTAATTCAAAATCATTTCCAAATCATAATTTCTTTTTATTAATTCTTGAACCCTTTTAAACCTGCTCAATTTACTAAATACTTTTTTCTTATTTAGTGCGTCAAGTTTTATGATCAATTTTTTGTCTTTTATTTGTTTCTCCTCTATTTTTACATCAAATGTCTTGATTAAAACATCAGCTGGTTCTTTATAAAAACCAACAATTTCAATCTTTTTCTTGAGTTTATTTTCAAGTAATTTGACATTAACTGCTTTTTTACCTATTGCTCGACCTACTTCTTGGCCTCTCACTAGATATGTAATTACATCGCCTTTGGCAATACAATCTTTAACATTAACTTTTGAAATATTTTCAAGCGCGGTGATTAACATTATATCTTCCATTGATATTTTCAAATTACTCACCTTGTGATTTTATCACAAATGCTTATTTTTGTTTTGCTTAGCAAAACTTATTTAACTAACTCCATTACATTACTTTTTCCTTTATCAAGGATTATTAATGATGAGATAACAAATGGTTTTCCGCAAATACTTCCTAATGCTAATCCATTTTTATCAAATTCATAATATTTTTTATTTTCAAGTTCTGTAATGTGTTTTAATTTTTCTTTCTGATTTGCAGGCATGTTGCTACAAACAATAATCATTTCTCCTCTACCTTTAAGCAATTCTTTTTGGCACATTTTTAATCCAAACGCTACTTTACCAGTGTCTACTGCACGTCTAATTTCTTTATTTGTATCTACTACCATTTTGCTCACCAATTATTTTTTGAGGTCAATAAGAAAAAACAAGTTTTTCCTTACTCCAATGCATCTTGCATTTTCTCAAGGTTAATGTAATTTGCGTAAATAAGGTTTATAAATGTTGTTCATGGGTTTTGATTTCACAGAGTTCTTTACAATAAATCAAACCTATTTGAGTAAAACAAAATGTGTCTGTTCGATGTTTTCTAAGTAATCCAATTTTAATAAAAATTGCAACGACATCTTCTCCAAAATGTCTTTGGTTTTTTGGTAAGTGTCTAATTAGGTTGGTTATTGTTGCATGCTTATTGTAACTATTACCAAGTTCTTTATAAATTGACAAAACTGCTTTTTGGTATTGTGGAAGATTCTCAAAACTTGTTAGTGGAGGCATATAATACATTTATTTTCTTGCTTTTTAATTAAATTGGGGGTTATATGCCGCTTTACAAATAAACTGAATATTCATAAAATAATGAATATGATTAAAAACGTTTTGGTAGTTTACTTGATTATGCTTAAAACAAAACAAATTACAGTTTCTAGTGCAGTTGAAGAAGAACTTATAAAAATCCCAAAATGGAATGTTTTAATGTATTTACAAACAAATGGAGAAACTTCAGTTTATTTTCTATCAAAAGAATTGAATTGGGATACTAGTAAAACTCATGCTGTTGTAAATCAACTTGAAAAATCAAATGCAATTAAATCTCAAATCAAAATTGTTAATGGTCGTGCTGTAAAATTTATTTCTCTTTTAGAATGATTTATTATATTTAAAGAATATTATGTATAAGTTTATTCTTTTTTCAAAGTGTATAAAACAATTCCAATAATAGTTATTGTTAAAAGCACAATTATTTCTTTCCAAATAAAATAAATATCTCCAGCTTTTACAATTACTCCAATCAGCAAATTATTTGCAGCAGTTAGTGGTAAAACACTTGCAAAAATACTAATAAAACTCGGCATTAAGTCAAGGGGAACAATAATTCCACTTACAAATAACATCGGAACAATTAACAAAAGTGAAAGAAGTATTGTGGTTGATTGGTTCTTAGTATATGCTCCAATAACAAGTCCAATTGAAATAAATGCACTCGCAATAAGAATTATTGACAAAAATAATCCAATCCAGTTGTTTGATAAAGCAAAACCAAAAATACTCATTGCAACAATCAATATCACAATCGTTTCAACAAGTGCAATAACAATTTGTCCGATAAGCTTTCCAGAAGTTAACATAAGAGGATTTACTCCACTCATAAAAGTTCTAAGAGGAATATCTTGATTTTTCTCAGTCAAAATAACAATTCCTGTTAATAAAATACAAGTTAAAATAAGAATTATTGAAATAGAACTTGCAACCATAACTCCAAGTTGAGTCGGGTCCATATTAATCAAACTATATTTTGATTTAGAATTAACTTGAGTAGGAATAAGCGTAATTTCAATAGGTTGAATTACAAGCGCTGGATTCATATCTTTAAAAGAATCAATTTTTGGCAATAACTCTTTAAACAAAATTTCTGATTTATTAATATTATCTTCAATAGTTATTTTTGAAGTTCTACTTTGGGCAATCAATTCTTTAGCTTGAACTAAAGTACTTTCAAAAAGACCTATTTTTGATTCAAGTTTTGCAATCCCTTGTTCTGAAGAAATAAGTGCAGTATCAATTTGGGCAGATTCATTTTCAAGATCACTTAAAAAAGTTTCAAATTCATTAATTTTACTGTTCATGCTTGATTGAGAATTTGATGTGCTGTCAATTAAATCATTTACATTAATTATTGTGTTTTTCCATTGTGCTAAATATGCTGACAAATTAGAAAGTTGGGTAAGTTGTGCCGAATATGTTGCTTGTATTGATTGTGGAATACTTGGGTAAATATTGTTAAGTTGGTCAATAATTGAATCCAAATTTGATTCTTGAATAATAATTTCAATTTCAAGTTGTTTTAACTGTGCAGAATAATTTGCAATAGTAAAATTTAATTGATTAACAACAGTTTTAAGGCTATTAAATTCAGTTCTTGCAGAAACAAGAATTTCTTTTAATTTTGCGTTTTTTTCTTTAAAAGTATCAATGTTTTCTTTTTGTTCACCAATATCTTTTCGTAAATCATTAATATCAAAAGAATTAATCTTTATTTCAAGATTATTTAACATTGTATCAGCACTATGAAGAGTTGTTTTAAGATCTTTTAATTTATCAAGTTCATCATTCATGTTTGTTGACAATAAATTTGTTGTTTTAATAATTTCTGAAATCGATTTCAAAGTTTGTTCTTTTGCAATGTTTTCAATAGTTGTTTTTACCATTGAAGTAAAAATACCTGAAGATTGAACATTTGAATTATCATAATAAATATTTACTTTAGTTTGTTCTCCTTGGACCTCATTAAATTCAAGTCCAACCGTAACTTGCTTTTTTCTAACTGCTTCTTTCAGATAGTCAATATCATTATATTCAACAAAATTATAGTTTGTTGCAGAAGTTGATAATTCACTAAATAGTGTTGAATTATTACTAGTAATTCCAACATAAATATTACTTGCTGTATCAAAATTACTTCCAGTCATAGCAAGACCAAGTAAAAGTGTTCCAAGCAAAGGATACAATAAGATAAGGAGTATAGAAATTTTTTGACTTTTCACAGCCATAATTTCTTTTTTAATAATTGCGTATAACTTCATAAGCATCAACTCATTTTTTCTCCAGTTAAATTTAGGAACACGTCTTCAAGAGTTGGTTCGTTTAGATACGCAGAAATTATTTCATAATCTTTATCAATCAAGTATTTTTTAAGAGTGTTAACTACTTTGTCAAAACCTTTTGTTTGTGAAAAAGTAATTGATAATTTTTTTTCAAAATATTTTACTTGTAAATGTTCTGTATTATTTAACATTTCAAATATTTTTTCATCAAGGGCTTTACTTAATTCAAGAGTTATTATATTTTCTCCACCAAATTCTTTAATCAATTTTTTTGGAGATCCAGTTGTAATAAGTTTTCCTTTTTTGAGTAATGCGATTTTTGTGCAAAGCTTTTCAGCTTCATCCATATAGTGTGTTGTTAAAATAAGTGTTTTTCCACTCTTTTGTAATGCAAGCATTTTTTCCCAAAACATTTTTCGCATTT
>Ga0172381_10006976_pt1 | contig 11253 bp, 11 predicted proteins | sample Leawel6488metaG_FD_119754 | JGI IMG/M metagenome (GOLD analysis project Ga0172381, IMG submission 119754) | Leachate microbial communities from a municipal landfill in Southern Ontario, Canada - Leachate well 64-88 metaG | ecosystem: Engineered > Solid waste > Landfill > Unclassified | place... | reverse complement strand
ATCTTAAAATAAACTGGGAAACCTTCCTGAAAACCTATTCCTGTCTGTTGAAACAGATTGGTTATTGCCCAAAGGTCAATAACGAAATGTCCTAAAGGTCAATATCCTCTTACATAGATTACATACATAGACTACTTGGTGATTTAATCTAAGAGATTAAATCACATGCCGAAACGGCATCAGGTTCGATCTTCAATCATAAAAGCCTCAGAATCAGAAAAGAAAAGAGTAGGGCCGCCGGCCGGGAGGGGAGATGAAACTCAGTGGCAACAGATTGAAGTTAAGGTCCGGGAAGGTCGTTCACTTCAGAAGCGCTAAGAAGCGCGAAACCTTCGAGAGAATTGCGCGTGCCTACCGTCACGGATGGCGCCCCAGCCGTAAGAGCCGGAGATAAATGGAAGACAACAAAAACAGCACGGCCCAGGAAAAGATCGCCGACTTCCTTGATAAGAAGATCAGCGGCAAAGTTGACGAAAATCCGTTTTATACGTTTGAGCCGTACGACATTTCCAAACGTCCGGAATGGGTACTCGAGCAAGCTCGTAAGGATGGTGTCGATCTTTACTCCGAGGAGATGCTATATCACATCGGTGCGGACCCGCACAAGTTCCAGACCGGCTTCCTGATGTCCACGGCTCCGTTCCGTTCTATCGTAGCGGGGAGTCGTAATGGAAAGACGGTTCTCGATCTCATCGAACTCGGCATTATGATCTCCGGCGAGAAACCTCTTTCGATGCGCGTTGCCAAGGGAGTCAAGACCGGATTCAAACGAAAGATCAGCAAGGAGAACATTATCCGTTTCGGCCGGTTCGATGTTCGGTCCGGGACTTTTATTGACCATGACCCCACCGCCGTATTACCGGAAGGTTGGGATGAATGGGACTGCGGGTACATTGAAGGCGTCGGTGTGTATCCCGACGAGAAGATTCCAAAGCCGGGAAGCACCATCTGGATAGGTTGCACGCAACGCGCCCTCACCGAGCGCTGGTGGCCGGCCTTTGAGAACGAGGAGGACGACGACTTTTTTCCCAAGGAATTTATCGACCGCAAACGCGGATACAACGGCTACATGAAATCAGAGAACGTGGTGTTTGGCGTGCGCCGGATGCGTATTGCCATGATCTCCTACGAGTCCGGGTTCCGAAAGTTTGAGGCTGCCGGCAAGGAAGCCATCGGCATCCATGCTGTATTCTTCGACGAGGAACCGCCGGACCAGGCTTGCGTGACCGCTGCTGTCACTCGCTGTAGATACTTCAGTATCTCCGAGACGCCCTACTTGGGCATGACGTACACAAAGCAACTGATCTTCAATCCAAAAAAGGATCGCAAGAAGAACCAGGTGTTTCATGCGACGATCTACGACTCTCCGTACATGGACAAAGAGACTATCGACCATCGGCGTTCGATGTATCCTGTTCACGAAATCGGAGCCCGTATCTGGGGGCTGCATACCGAACTCAAAGGCAAACCGTATTTTGACCGCACGAAACTCAACGCTTGGATTCGCGCCAACAGGGTTCCGTTTGAACTCTGCCGCTTCCGTCCCTTCGAGGAATACGATGGCATGTATTCGCGACAGGACCACGAGAAGCCAGGGCTGTTTGATGTCGACATTCTCTTGGAGCGAGGCGTCAAGGAGGAAAACCAACGGGATGTGTGGCGCATTTACGAAAAGGCTCGCGAGGGCATGGCGTACTTTCAGATGGCCGACAGCGCCGAGGGTAGCGACGTGCGTTCGGAATCCGGGGATGTGCTCGCGTCCCTCGTCATGCGTCCTCCTGTCGGAAACGAACAGTTCCCGCAGATCGTGGCGTCGTTGCGTTCGACGCTGAAGACGGTCTATTTCGCGCGCGCGTGTTCGTGGGCGTTACGTTATTACAACAACGCCCTACTGTGCGCCGAAGGTCCGACTCGCGGAAGTTTTAACGCCCTGTTTTATGCAGAACTCGACGACTATCCGTATTGGTACAACCAACCGTCGGAACGCTGGTCCACCAGAAAGTTCCGCACGGTCAAGGGATTCGATACGAACGTGGCTACGCGGCCGGCGATCTTCGACATCATCACCGAGGTCCTCAGTGAATACGAACTCACGGAGGTCCCTGAAATAAACGACGCGCCCCTCTTGCGTGAACTGGCGGCCTGTATCCTGGCGGTCAAGAACGGCAAACTTCGGCCGGACCATCCCTCGGACGGCTCCTTGGATTCAACTATCTGCTTCGGTCAGGGTTTGTATGTCTTCAAGCATAGTCCAGAACAGATCAAGTGCCGGGCCGAAGAAAAGAAAAGCACTCATCGTTTCGGCGAACTATTGAGTCAGAGCGCGGCGCCGCCGAAGCAACTGGTTTATCTTGGAGAAGGACAATCGGATTTACGTTGATTTTGTTCTTGACAACTGTTTGTTTGCCGGTGTAATTTGTCGTTAAGAAACCAGAATATTCGAGGTATCCCGATGGCACCCAAAAAAGGCGGACAAAAAAATAAATCGGGCAGTCGCAACCTCGACGTAGAAGGTTACATGAAAATCTTCGCTTGGGCATTTTCCAAGTCCAAAAAAGATTACGCCCGCATCGTCAGCCTCCAGCAGTCGTATGATAACAAGAGTTTGGACAGCGCTTGGCCCACCACCTCCAAAATTCCCATCGCCTCATTTTTTGAAGCCACATCGAAAGCCGTGCCGATTGCCCTTGACGGCATCTTCTCTCCGGCGGCCCGTATCCGGCTGAAAGGTCTTGAGCCCGGAATCACTATCGAGCAGATCAAGAATTCCGAACTTGCTCTGCACGATCTCGTGACGTATCGAATGAAGGCGCACCGCGGTTCAATACCCATCGTCAACGACGTGTTCAAGTGTGGCGTGGGTTTCGGTATCGTGGAGCCGATCTACGTGTCGCCGCCGTCTTCCTTCCAGGTATCCTCGCGCGGGCGCTCAACGCGCGTTATGCAGATTGGTGAGTCTCGCCAGGACTTGCGGGTGCGATATGTTGTCCCGTCGCAAATCTGCGTGACTCCCGATGGCTCGAACTTCAATGCCGTCAGTGGGGGCAACCCGGTTTCCGTGGCGTTCCTGTTTGACAGTTACAATGAAGATCAACTCCGGGATATGTATAGCGACTCGGTGCTTGACGGTGAAAAGCCGGAGATGCTTGGCAACGTCGAGGCGGTGATCGAGGAGGCTCGCACTACGGGGTTCACATCTGAAACCACGATTGAGACTCTGGTAAAACAGATGGCCGGTATCTCTCCGAAATCGAACCTGCCGGATAACGAGAACATTCCCTGCCGGGTTCCTGTGCTCAAGGTTTACGATTACTACAAGCGCCGGCATTTATGGATAGCTAACGGCACCACGATCATCCATGATAAGTTCGACGAATTTCAGACCATGCGTTGTCCGTTGCTCAAGGCGTCGGCTTGGATGGACGGTACGCGCTTTTATCCGATGAGTACGCCGGAAGCCTTCCAGAAAACCGGCTGGACCAAGAACATCATCATCAATCTTTTCCTCGACATCCTCACGAAGCAACTCAAGCGGCCTATCGTTTACAACAGCGAGATGTTTGACAAGGAGCCGAACTTCGGACCCGATGATCGCATTCGTACTTCGGCCCCGGACGCACGCATGGGCGCAGCGTACATGGAAGGTCCGCGCGTTGACGCCACGGCGCTGACGTTCTACGAATACGTGAACCAGATTGGCCGCCAGGTTTGGGGTCAAAAAGATTTTATGGAAAAGAATTTCACCCGCGGCGGCAGCCAGGCGTTCAGCGAACTGCTCTCCACGACCGAGGGCATGGCGCGTTTGCAATGGACTATTCTTGAAATGACGTTCGTCGAGAGTATGTATAATCAAGCGTTGATCTTCTTGCAAACCAGCGTCGATCAACAGGGTGTTGTTGTGCGCCAACGCAAATCCAATAAGACGACAGGCAAGGAAGAACTCTTGGATATTACTGTGACTGAGGATGATCTTGTGCACGGTTACGAGTTGGCCTTGGACCTTGGTGAGAAGAAAAGACTTGGAGCGATGGAGAGTCAAATGTCTCTGGCTGTTTACGACCGGAAGATTGCTTCGCCCTATTTCGACCACGCCGCTGTTTCGGAAGATGGGTTGTGCGGTAGTCCTGAAGAAGCGCAGAGGCAACTCAAGGCTCCTGAAGAAATCAAACGCATTCAGGCCGAACAGGAACGACTCGTCCTTCAAGAACGTGCCCAACGTGTCGCCGGCGCGGCAGGCGCCGCGCCCACGGCGCCCGTTGAAGCCGTACCCACCGGAGGTCAAGTATGAGCAAGAGAGAAAAATCGGAACTCTATAAAAAAACGATGGAGGATTTGCGCGGCAAGTCCGTCGATGAACTCGAAGGATTGCGTCTCCGGATCGAGGATGGGTTGCAGGGCTGTGCGGATAACGCCGAACTGGCAGAAAGTATGATGGGGCAAAAACTCGTCAAGAGGTTATCCGCTGACCTTGAAGCCATCCGCAAGAAGTACATCGGCATCAAGGGGAAGACTGAAGATCAGTTGGCCGCCTTGCACGTTTTGCAGGGGCGCGAGCAGCAACTCTCCGAAGAATTGTCGAACCTCACTTCGGCGAATATGGTTAAGATTAACTTGGGGGTTCAGATGGAGGCCGTAATTTTGTCCATAGGCCAAGGAAAGAGGGAAGCCAGGACCCAAGAAACCCGGTAAAAGATTTTGCATTATTATCTTGACAAAATCGTTGTTGGTTAGTAAAACTGGTGTCGAAAGAGAAACAACCCCGTAAACGGAGGCTCGTTATGGCTGATCCAACCGCCGAGGAACTGAAAAAGCAGCAGGAAAAGGATACCGAGATCGCGCGTCTTACCGAAGAAAAACGGAAGGCAGACGAGCGGGTGGTCAATGCTGAAAAGAAGTTCAACGAATGGAGTGGCGAGGTTGGCGGCATTCGTAAAATCGGCGAAGCCTTGAAAGAGGCGCTGGATGAGTCGAAAAGAGTTTTGAAAGAAACACAAGATTTAATCGTCGCTCTCAAGAGCGGCAAAAAAGCACCGGGCGAGAACGCCCCGGAACACAAAGCAGGGGGAGAAACGCCGGACGAAACTCTGGAAAACGTCGAAAAGGCATTGGACGAAAATCAGCGCAAGGTAGTCGAGGCCGCCTTCGCCTTACTGAGCGATGCTGAAAAACTCCGATACCAAAACGACCTTGAATTTCGGATTGCGTTTCTAAAGCGGGCACAAGACGCCGCGCCTGTTATTCCGGGTTCTCCTTGGAAAACTGCACCCAAAAAGAATAAACCCGGAGATGAATCGCTGGGCAAGGATGTCCTCGATAGAGTCTTCAATAAAAAGCGTAGAAACGCTTTTACGCCCGCGGGTCCTCAAGGTGGTGCGCCGGTGTTTGGTGGTGACGATACCCAAGAACCTAACGAGCCTCCGGAGGACACCAGGGCGCATTAACACGTGCACCAGGAGTCCTTACAATGACAAGAAAAGATGGCGTTCTCTTAACAACCAATCCGTCCGAGATCGGTTCGTTCGATTGGAACAACAGGTTCAGGGTCCAGGGCTGGGAAGATTCCCCCGAAGATGTTCGTATGCGTCAGCCCGAAAATGACGCACAGCTTATTACCTTTATGAACAAGCTGCCTCGCGCTACTCGCGAGTGGACGAACCCGATCATGCGGTTCTCCGTTGACACTCGGCCGGATAACTTCACGACCCTTGCGTCGCCTGTTTCCGCGACCGACACCAACATTAAACTTACGGACGCCTATCTGGTCCGTGTTGGTCACGTCATCGTTCTTCCTGAAAGCGGCCAACAGATGTTGGTTACTGTGGTTGACGATGATTTCAGTTCGGCGTTGACCAATGATGCCGGCAATGCGACCTGTAACATCACCGTGAATCGCACCAAACTTGGCGGCGTTGCAGTCGCGGCCGATCAAGGCGCGACGGTGCTGGCGGGCGCCCCGTACATGGGCGAATTAAGTGAGCCGCGCGAAGGTACGACCACGGTTCCCGGCGATCCCCAGTACAACTTCATCTCGATGATGGGTCTGTACTTTGCGATGTCCCGGTTGCAGTTGAACTCCGCGATGACCTCCAACTTCGGCACCCTGCCCAAGGAAATGGAGAACATCCGGTTCCAGTTCATGCAGGCCATGCAGACCTCGCTCTTGTTTGCCAATCGCACCACTTGGTACGATGCTGACGAGAAACAGGTTTACGTTGGCGCCGGTTTGCTGTTCCAGTTGCAGAAGCATACTCTGGACCTCGGCACGCTTGGTCACAATGCTACCTGGCCGAACTTCAACGACTTCCTTGAGCCCACGTTTGAGTCTCAACTCAGCGCTCTCAAGAAAGACTTGTTCGTGGGCAGCGAACTGTTCCGCGACTTCTTGAATACAGCCCGGACGGCCGGCCGTATCGAGTTAAACCCTGAAGGCAAGACCACGTACTACAGTCCCGATCTCGGCTCGCTGACCTTCGATATCACCACGGATTCCGGTAAACGGGTCTCGGTGCACGAAGAAAAGTGGAGCCTGAAAGCGGGTCTCAGCGATTGGGGTTTCCTGCTCGACAACAACAACCTTGGTGGTGGTCAGTACAAGGGTCTGGGCTTGCAGTGGTTTATGAACCTTCAGAGCCCGTCGGAAATTATGAAGGTCAAACACGCGCTCTTTGCGTCGTGGGCGATCAACGTTTTCGACGATACTACGATGGGCGTGATTCGAGGTGGGACAAAAGAGTTAATAAATAGATAATTGCGACAGGGTTTATATCCATGAACTGCATCGGCATATACGGCATTCGCAATATGGTCAACGGCAAGTGGTACATTGGCCAGAGTGTGAATATCGAAAAACGCAAGCAAGTGCATTTCACGCAACTGAAATATGGGGCACATCATAATCAGCACCTACAGATGGCTTATCAGAAGTATGGTGAGGATAGTTTTGAGTTTCGTATTTTGGAGAACATCTCGGTTGATATGCTGGATGTTCGCGAGCAAGCGTGGATAGCGTATTACAAAGCTGATGATTCGCAGTATGGGTATAATCTCGACAGTGGTGGTAGTCTCCGCAAAAGACATTCTGCTGAAACTCGATTAAAAATGTCTGCTTCGCAAAAAGGCAGGGTTTTTTCTCAAGAAACGAAACGCAGAATGTCCGAAGCGGGCAAGACGAAAGTGTTTTTCGCAGAGCAATGCCGGAAGTTATCTGTTTCGCACCAGGGTAAACGTCACTCCGAAGATGCAAAGCGAAAGATAGGTAAGGCAAGTAAAGATAGAGGTGTTTCTTCTGAGACTCGACGGATGCAAAAAATTGCGGTTACAGGCAGACCTCTTTCGGTTGAGACGCGAAAAAAGATGTCGCTTTCTCGTATGGGCAAGCATCCATCCGAGGAGACCCGATTGAGGTTGATTGCGGCGCAAAAGCGTTGGCGCAATGTGGACCCAGAAGGAACGCGACGGAAATTGGTCGAAGCGCAACAGAAACGGCGCGAAGCGGAAAAGCTCGGTAAACGTCAGTAGAAAAAACAAGGAGTAAATTCGTCATGGCAAAGAAAAACGACGGCGCTGTAATCGAGAACGAAGGAACACTACCGGCCGATGAGCAACAGACTCGCGTTCCGGCACCCAAGACTACCGAACCCACAGGGCCGGCGTTGGTAAGGTTTTGGTCTCAGAAGGAACGTCACCAAATCGCATTAGCTTCGGGGAAGAACGTGATCTTCAAGGGTCACGTTCTTCTCGCCGAGGAAGGCGGCGAGGTTGCCGGCGTAATCCGCAAGGCTCGCGTCTATGATGTCCGGGAGATTGTTGACAAACCGTTTGAAAGCGAAAGCGATCAGGCGAAGTTCAACAAGTTCCTGAACGACATGGTGTACACCGGCGAGCGCGGCCTGGCGTCGCAACGCGGGGTAAAACTTCTGGTGGGGTTATTCTCCTCCAACGAGTATTCGCGTTTGCAGGACGAACACTACAAGAAGACCAAGAACCCTCTGACCCCTGACGTTATTATAATGCGGGCTCTCAGGACAAAATCGTTCAAGAACGGGATATAAAGCAGGAGGTATTTTAAGCATGAAAAGGTTTTTAACATTTGCAGCCGTTGCGCTTGTAGCGGCATCCATGAGTTACGGAGCTACAGTATCCAACACAGCAACATGGAATGTTCCCTGGGGGGATAGTTATCGTGATCGTCTCATCGAAACCCTGGTTGCTTATGCAACGCAGATCAATCTCGATTCGGCCACGCCATCCGTGAGTACGGTGACGTTGACTGGCGGATCGACGATTGCGGGCGTTTCCACAAGCACTACGTCGCGCGCCAACGTGACCATCACTCCGCTGGCTGTTACTGACCGTTCGGGTGTTAGTCGGGAAGTCCTGATTAACCTTGGCGACTTAACAGGCACCACGGCGTTTGGCTTTGGAAGCACGAACCATTCGTCTTACGGCGTGATGGGTTGTTTCGGTCGCACCGCGGTTGCTGTCTCTACATGGGATGGTAACTACGATACGGGAGCTGACTTCCGTTGCCTAAATCGCATGACGAACGATGCGGCCTATAACCTGCGCGGTGCATTCATCAAGGCGAAGAACTATTCGGGCGGCGTTGTTGGTCAGATGGACGGTTTGACGGTTGAGTGCGAAGACTCCGGAACGACCACGGAATCGGTTGTATTGAAACTGGGGAGTTCCAGTTCGACGGTTGATTACGGTATTGATATGCGGGATGTAGCCGGTGCTACGGCCGACGTAATTCTTCGCAACGGAGCCACTATCAATAACAGTAGTTCATCGTTGCTGACGATCACAGAGACCACGGTTGCCATCTCTGGTGCATTGACGGCCACCACGATGGCTCCGGCGAATGGTATTACCACGAATGTGGCGATTACGACTGGAGCTACTACATCTACGTTCTACTTCGTGAGTGGTATTTTGACGAACGTAGTGGCAATTCCGTAACTAAACAGAGTAGGTAAATATTGATGGTAAACATAGTAGTCATAAAACAGAATCAAGGAGGGTTAGGTTATGTCTATCGGGAATGGCAATGCGAATGCAATTTTCACGAAACAGATTATCAGTTTGGCTGACACCACAATGCCGTTACTGGCGTTGAATTGGTCGGGAAAACCTATCGCCGGGGAAGTCCCCACGATACGGAAATCCAAGGCGACGGTTACGATTGACGCCAACGGCGGCGCCTCGACCAGTAAACTAAAAGTGCTCATCACCATCGTGAACTATGACGAAACGGGCGTCGCCGCCACGAATCTCACGTACACGATCTCTGGCGCGGCAACCCGTGCGGAATGGTCCGGCACGAGTCCTACCTTCGTGGCCGGCGCGGTAACGATGAAGGATGTCATTGATCTGCTGAACTTGGTGCCCGGCTTGCAGGCGTATTTGCTACACGCTCCGTACTACCTGTCAGCGAACACTGATGATTTCATCGATGTCGCCGTTACGGACATTCCGATGCAACCCGGCAAGTTCCTGGAGACCCTGTATCGGGACATAGACGCCTCGTTGGTTGACACCAACAAGCTCGTCGCGTTCCTGCGTATCGGCCTGCCGGAACCCAGGGATTCTGGTTCGATGCGTCTTATTCGGCTGACAGCGGCCGTGACCGGTGCCACAAGTGGAAAGGTTCGCCTGTACCGTGATGCCTACAAGGACTACGCGAAGGAATACTCTGCCACCTATGCCATCTGCATGGGCAATAAGCAGATGTACGTCGATAAGACTTTGGTGAACACGACCCTGACGGATTACATCGACAGCGATATCCTGAAAGCGATGACGCTTCAGGGACCGCTCATCCTTGAGATCAATTCAACGGATATCTCGGCGTGTGCGGCCGAAATCGCGGTGGTCCAGGACAACATCTAAAATCAGCGGTGCGGTTGCTCTTGTGTTTTCTCTCAACCGTGCCAACGAGGCCGGGAGGGCCTGTAAAAGGGTCCTCTCGGTGCCTCACACATGGAGGGTGTATGAAAAAATTGATGTTGTTTGCCGTGATGTTGGTTGTCTCTGTCATGTGCCGGGCGCAGACTGTACAGTTCGCAAGTCATTACGGATTTTCTGAGGCTGTGAATGTCGCAAGTTCGCTGGTCTGGACCAACGACACGGCGTATCCTTTCCGGTTCTCGGATATGTCGTTCAATTCCTCGGTTGCCAACACGACTGTCGTTCAACGAGTCCATCCGTATCGGGTCAGTCAGGTCGTTGGCTGGGTGACGACGGCGACTAACGAGATGGGGGGGAGTGAAAGCAATTATTACGCGCAGGTTACGAATACTGTTGTGATTTATGCGACCAACACTATCCTGTCTGTTACAAACTCCGGTTCGGACGTGTATACCAGCAACGACATAAAACAGTTGTGGATTCACAGCGGCGATATTGTGCGATGGACGTTTTCGGATACAAACACAAATCTGCTTTTGTATAACACCACACGATAATAGGAGAAATCATGGAATCAGAAGTTGTTACATTGGCGATCAAACGCGGAAACGTAACCATCAATTCGACGCAGAGGTCTCCTGTGATCTACACCGCGATGGAACAGGTGACGTGGCAAACGGGGCAGGCGCAGATCAATGGCATAGGTAAGGATCGTCCTGCGTCTCTGGCGGCTCTCGAAGAATCTTTCGGCAAACTCAAAGAGGTGCTTGCGGCCGCGGAATAACGCTTCCGGTTTATATAGCCGGTCGCGCTAATGCGGCGCGCGCGGTAACGGAGGCGCTATGCGATTCAAATTATTTTCCATTCTGTTGGCGATAGGGGTTCAGGTTTTTGCGGCGAACCCTTACTTGCCCTTCAGCGTTGATGTCGAAAAGTCCGGTGATGATCGCCAATTCGACATTCAATCCCGCGTTCTTTCTACCCCGACGCTGCGGTTTTACACCCTGCAAGGGACCAATGTTTTCAATCCGCAGGGGTATGTATCTACGTTCAGTTTTGCCGAGGACTGGAACGTAACCAACATGGTTAAAATTACGGGGTCGAATTACTCCTCGTATATCGACTTCGTGGTTTCCTCGAATGATTTTGCGTATCCGATAGATAAATGGTACGCTAGTGTTCTCTTGACCAAGCCGGCCGATGGTGGAGTATTTGCCTGGGCGTACGGCTACATTTCCCTTAAACCATCCCCGGAGGCCAATGCTAATGCGTCGTTCTTCTATACCCGTGCCATCAATGGTTCGGAATATACTCCATTTACGGGTTCGTTTTCCAACTGGCCGT
>Ga0172381_10006974_pt1 | contig 11254 bp, 17 predicted proteins | sample Leawel6488metaG_FD_119754 | JGI IMG/M metagenome (GOLD analysis project Ga0172381, IMG submission 119754) | Leachate microbial communities from a municipal landfill in Southern Ontario, Canada - Leachate well 64-88 metaG | ecosystem: Engineered > Solid waste > Landfill > Unclassified | place... | reverse complement strand
TGGTTCATATTTCTAACCTTGCCAGGTTGGTTAATTTGTTGTTTAAATTAACACAATCTCGGTTAGATTTTATATGTCCCAACGATGGGGGCGATGGTTAGATTTTAGATGTCCAAATGCGAAAAAATTGCTTTAATTGGATTGTTAAGCTAACATAAAAATATGAAAAAGGACTGCCAAATAATAATCAAATCAAAAAGTCACGATCATCTTCTTTTGTCCAAAGAGCGTTCTTCGATATGGCAAAAATTAAGAGGCAAATGGCAAAATAAAACCAATATAATCACCGATTATAAAAAAATCAGAAGCGAATGGAATAGAAAAGTCCAAAACACATAACAAAAATATGTACACGCTGGATACTAACGCGATAATTTATTTTCTGAAAGGAGACAAAGAAGCAATCTCTGTCCTGGAAAAAATAATCAACGAAAATTGCGGACCCATTTATATTTCTTCCATAACCGAAGCCGAATTATTCAGCTACGCCAATCTCACCGACCAAGACGAAAACGACCTTGAAGAAATGCTAACCACCCTGGCTACAATAGCTGTTGATTCGCGCCTTGCAAGAATTGCCGCCTGGATTCGCCGTCAATATGGCCTTAAAATCGCCGATAGCATTATTACCGCAACCGCAATTTTTACCGGAACAACCTTGGTTACCCGCAATATAAAAGACTTCGATAAAATCCCGAATTTGCGCCTCCTTAAAATATAAACGCCGTTATCAAAATTAAATCAAAAATTTCCGCAGTCGCAAGAAACTTTTTGACTTCCAAAATTGACCAAATTCATAAATGCGGGCGATTACACGGAATCGCCCCTACGATGCAAACACCGAATTGGAATTTGTATTTGTAGGGGCAAATAATCATTTGCCCGCGTTTTTTTTGACCGCGCGGATATAAATAAAAAAATCCCTTATTTATTGGGAAAATGGCGGATGATTTCAGCAAAACGAGGATGCAACTTCGCCATTGATTCTTCAAGCTGTTGTCTATATATCGCACATTCATACTTATGCGCGTCTCGTTTGTATTCCTCAATAATCGGATGATATCCAGTTATTGAAGAAATGATTGCGTACCATATATCAAACAACCACATTTTTTATTCCTCCAAAGGACTAAATTCAATGTAAACAAAATTTAAAAAATTGCAAGCGGCAAGCCGGTTGATTTTTTTAAAAATATTGGATAAAATTAAAAAAGAGGTGGAGTTTGATGATATTTAAAAAAGATGGGATTGGTATCACACTTAAAGTGTGCTTAACTACGATATCGTTTGTTATATATGCCTTCATTTTAGTGGCAGTGTTACCATATAACATTGCAACAGGATTGGTTATAATAAGCTGTATAGTTTTTATGATATTGACCTATCCATGAGCCTGGCTTTATTCATTCTAATCGGATAAAGCTTTTTTATAAATTTGATTTTTTTGTCTAAAATGATAGACATAAGCCAGTCGGGAGGTTTTATGGCTCTATTCAAGAATTCGCATCGCAAAATTAGCGCCGCTAACAGAAATTATATTGTTTTTGTTCTTTTATATTGTTTTACGACAATCGCCGCTTATTGGGTTGTCCGGTTCAAATTTAAGACAGAGGCGTATGTCGCCGCTATCTTATTGGCATTAGTGTGCGTTATCTTTCTTATCGTCGTGTATGAAAAATATACTGACTGATTTGAAAGATTTTTTTATTTGATTTTTCGGGCGGGCGGGCGTAATCTATAAATAATGGATAACAAATTAAACAATTACGCGTTTATTGACGGCAATAATCTCAATTTGGGAGTAAAAAGTTTGGGATGGAAATTGGATTATTTAAAATTTCGGCGGTATTTAAAAGAAAAATATCACATTGAAGTTGCTTATATTTTTCTGGGATATATCGCCAGCTTTCAACCGCTATATTCGTCTTTGCAAAAGTATGGTTATGTTTTAGTTTTTAAACCCACTATACCTGACGACAATGGCGATATAAAAGGTAATATTGATGCCAATCTTGTTTTGCAAGCAATGATTGATTTTCCAAAATACAACAATGGACTCATCGTAACCAGCGATGGTGATTTTTATTGTTTAATTGACCACTTACTGGAAAATCAAAAACTGGAAAAAGTTATCAGTCCATACCGAGATAAATGTTCATCTCTTTTGAGAAAATCGGCGAAAGGAAAAATAGTTTTTATGGAAAACTTAAAACAAAAGCTTGAATATAAACGAAAAAGCTCCGCTTAAGGACGGAACCTGAAGATGGGCTTTTTCCTGAACATTCTAACATAATTGTAGCAAGCCATTGGCACTTGTCAAGGATTAGTATTATGGACACAATAACTTTAATTTTATTTATCGCGGTAATTATCGCACTTGGGGTGCAGACGTGGTTTTTGTTGCGCAAGAGAAAAGGAGAGGAGTTACCCAAAAATGATGCGGGGATGGCGATGTTGCAACAACAATTGAATCAGGTGAGCCAAACGCTGGATTCAAAGCTTTCCGAATCAAACCGGGCGATGCAACAACAATTCGGGCAGAGTTTTAAGGTAATTGCCGATGTGACGCAAAAACTCACCGAGCTGGACAATACCAACAAGCAGGTGGTCGGGTTTGCCGGGCAGTTGCAATCGTTGGAAAATATTTTGAAAAATCCCAAACAGCGAGGGATTTTGGGCGAATATTATCTGGAAACAGTGTTGAAAAATGTTCTGCCGCCCAATTCGTTCCAGATGCAATACAAATTCAAAAACGGCGAAATCGTGGACGCGGTGGTTTTCGTCAAAGACAAAATCATTCCCATTGATTCCAAATTCTCTCTGGAAAACTACAACAAAATCGTCAACGAAAAAGACGAAACCGCCAAGATCGCGCTGGAAAAGATTTTTAAAATTGACCTCAAAAATCGCATTGACGAAACCGCCAAATACATCCGACCCAACGAGAACACCATGGAATTCGCGCTGATGTTCATTCCCTCGGAAGGGATTTATTACGACCTGCTCATCAACGAAGTCGGCGCGGTAAAGGTGAACACCCGCGATCTGCTGGAATACGCCTTCAAGGAAAAGCGGGTGATCATCGTTTCACCCACCAACTTTTTGGCCTACCTGCAAACCGTCATGCAAGGCCTGCGCGCCCTGCAAATAGAGGAGTCGGCCAAAGAGATCCGCCAGCGCGTGGAAATGCTGGGCAAGCACCTGTGCGCCTACAACGAGTATTTGAGCAAGCTGGGCGGCCACCTGACCACCTCGGTCAACGCCTACAACGCCGCCACCAAAGAATTCACCAAAATTGACAAAGATGTGCTAAAAATCACCGGCGGAGACAGGGAAAAATTAGAGAATGGATCGATCGACAAACCAACCTTGGAATAACCTTTAACCATTAACCTTTGACTATTAACAAAATGCTAAAATGGATAATAATTATGGGTTTAGATTTCGCGAATGGAATATCTATAACGACGCAAGAAAATTTAAGAAAGAAATTTATTTAATTGTGAATAAATTTCCAAAAGATGAAAAATTTGGAATAATCGACCAAGCAAAAAGAGCATCCGTATCAATAGTTCTCAATATTGCCGAAAGCGCAAACAAAAACACAGACAAAGATATGCGATTATATATAAACCGAGCCCATTGTTCTCTGGATGAAGTTGTTGCTTGTGCGGATTGCGCGCTTGACGAAAATTTTATTGATAGTTCTATGCATAAGCATATTTTAGAAATAGCAAGTAATTTAGCAAAACGTCTCAATGGTTTTACAAAATACCTTTCAAAATAGAGATTGTTTGCATTTTGTCAATAGTTAATGGTTAATGGTCAATAGTTGCCCCAAAAAATTGACTTTTTTGATAAATCATTATAGGATAAACGCGTTAAACAAACTTAATTAATACTAAAAACATGTTAGCAGTAATCAAAACCGGCGGGAAGCAATACATCGTGACTCCCGGGCAAAAATTGAAGGTGGAAAAATTGGAAGGGGAAGCGGGCGCTCCGATTAAATTTGAGGAAGTTTTGCTCGTTGAAGGGGATGACAAAAAGGTGGCGATTGGCGAGCCGACCGTTAAAGGCGCGGTTGTGGCCGCCAAGATCGTGGAACAAACCAAGGGGCCTAAAGTGATTGCCTACAAATACAAGGCCAAGAAACGCTATCATTTAAAGAAAGGCCACAGACAGCAGCTAACCGAAGTGGAAATTACGGGGATTGAGGTCAAGTAAACATTTAACTATTAACTGTTGACCATTAACAAAAAATTTAAAAAAGGCCGTCCGAAAGGGCGGTTTTTGGTTGACGGGCGGGGCGATTTTGCTACCATTGGAATATATGGCAAAGACAATTTCAAAAATCAAGAAAACTCCGCAAGATATCCAAGACGATATTTTCAAAAAAATGAGTGCGGATAAAAGAATTGAATGCGGATCGCAATTATGGAAATTGGCAAAATCGTTGGTTGGCGATAAAATCAATTATGGAAGAAACCGACCCGCGCCATCTTTTGGCGGCAATCGCTAAAATTTTAAATGATTTAAAAATTCCCTACCTCATCACTGGCGGTATGGCGGTTTTAATTTGGGGCAGGCCGCGATTTACCGCCGATATTGATATTGCGATTGAGTTAAAAATCAGCGACATTGATAAATTGAAAGATGCCTTAACCGCATTGGGTAAAGCGAATTACATTGACAAAAATATGATGAAAGACGCAATCGCGCATAACGGCGAATTTAATTTTATCCATGGCGAATCGGGAGTTAAGGTTGATTTTTGGGTTTTAAAAAACGAACAATTTGAAATGTCGCGAATGGAAAGAAAAATCAAAAAAAAAATTAACGAGCAACCCGTCTATTTTATTTCGCCCGAGGACTTGATTATCAGCAAACTTCAATGGCGCCAAATTTCGCCTTCTTCGCGCCATATGGAAGACATCGAATCAATTCTAAAAATCTCCGGCGACATTCTGGACAAAAAATATTTAAACTCTTGGATTGAAAAATTAGGTCTGGAAAAGATTGTATTTTGACCGGTAGGTGCGGCTTTATGTCCACCCCCACAATACAAAATTCGGCTCTCTGCCGGTTTTTTATTTGCCCCAAATTTGACAAATTTTCCAATTTATGCTATAATCCAACCAGCATTCCAGCCAAAATTTAAAAAAGAAAGGAGGAATTTAGACGAGGAAGAAAGCAATCGTATTGCATATTCGGGGTTATACAGTTGACCCCAAGAAAGCAGAGCAAAAAAAAGCAGAGATATCGGCAGTACAAGAAATCTACCGACAAATGGGTATAGAATTCAAGGAAATTGAAGCGTGGGATGAAGAGGGTCTCACTACGGTCAACATATTCGCTGCGGTCGCAACGGTATGTAGTGCTGTCAATAAAGTGCGCAACGATAATCCGGATACACTGATTGGTCTCAGTGGCCATTCCCTTGGCGGTAATGTTGCCTTCATCGCCAGTTCTATAGTGAAAATCGACTTCCTGATCCTTGAAGATGCAGTGCTGGGTGGCTCTTATGACTTCGTTCTCAAGATCGGCAAGTTTGATCTGAAAAATGAAGCGGTAATATCTGGGCTACGCAAGAATGGGATGGGCGTTGCAGAGATTCGCCGCTTACTGAAGTCGGAATGGAACCATCCCCCAACATATTCGGTCAAAGGATGGTTCGCAATAATTGGACAATCCCTATTTAAAAGCTTCCCTGATCCAATCTTTGCCGAAGTCCAACATTTCGCCCTAAACCATCACCAAATGTGGATTGATGAGCGAGTAATTCGGTATATTGCGCGATTTATTTATACTGTCAACGATAAGCTATGCGGCAATCGTTGACTGGTAACGTGTAAAATCGAAATTATAAATTCCCTCAAAGATTAATTCTTTGAGGGGTCTTTTTTTATTTTACAGGGAATTGATTTGGGCGGTTAGGATTTGTTTGAGGTTTTTGTTTAGATTTTTCACAAAATTGGTGTCGGCGATCAATGGCTCAAGGTCGGTGTAGATGCTTTTTCCATCGGCGCGGCCGATTGCGACAATCAATTTAGCTTTCAAATCATCCCAATCTTTCGCGTTTTCAATGCAATCCAAATTGGGTTTTACTTTCTTTTCCAAATACCATATCAAGTCAAAATAATCGCGCCCCTTGACTTTGGCAGTTGTTTTGATTGCGCGAATTTTCGTGGCCATCAGTGTCGGCAAGTCAAACGCTTTAATCAGCAACGAGCGGTTATATTTAAAAATCGGCACAATTTCGGTTTTATAATTTTTGCAAAAATCAAAACCGGAAAAAATCTCAACCTTCAAAAAAAGCAAATCCGATTCATCGCCGCCGGCAAGACCAAGGTCGTGCAAAATCGGAAATTTAAGATATATTCGGAATTTTTGAATCGCGGTTCTAACTTCAATATCGCCGGTTTTGGCAAAATAATCTTTCAAATCGCTTGCCAAGCGGACAATATCAATTTTTTTGGTTAAATCAACAAAATCCAAATCCTCGGAAAGCCGCTGCAAATCGTGGCAGTGCTTCAAACACGACCCGCCATAAAAAACCAACGCGCCATAATCTTTGTGCGAATAAATAAAATCAAGCGCGACATTCTGCAAATACTCTTTGGCCAGATTGCGCTTGAAGGAAATGTTTTTGGCATCGCTTTCGCGCAATATCTTTTTGAGATTTTCCTTGATATTTTCCATATTATTTTATCAACAACCAGTTGCAAATTTGCGCCATTTTTTTTGAACCCTCAATTTTGGCAAAATCGGCAATATCTTTTTTATCGGCGGCATTTAACAGTGAAATATTCAACCTCAATTCATCAACCGCGCTTTTTGCGGACAAACTGTTTTTTCGCAAATACAAATAATCAAAAACCGCTTTGGCTTTGGTCGCTTTGCGGATTTCAAAATCGCCGTTTTTTGCGGTTGCAAAACCGCAAAAAAGATCCGCTTTGACTTTGTGATAATAAAAATTGCCGCGTGGATTGGAAAAACCGATGGTTTTATCTTTTGAAATTGAAGTGAAATTGGCCGGCGCTTCGGTTAAAATTCCATACTGGTGCAAAACAAAATCCAAACTCAAATATGACGGCGCACACAAAAGATTGGCGACGAATTCATTATAGGCGTTTTTTAAATCGTCGGGGATTTTTACCAAATAATCGTTTAAAACATAAACGCCCTTTTTCAACCGCAAAAGACGGCCGGCGATTTTATAACGCGACAACAGAACTTTGAGGTAATTTCTATCAGTTTCAATGCTTGCCAAATCGTCAATCGTAAAATAGGGAAGCGCGCCCGCTTTTTCAAAAATATACCTTATTTTTGGATTTTTTTTGCTGAAATTATCGTTTCTCATAATATACTATAATAGTACACTATCCAAAACGCACCGCCAACCCCCGTTTCGCCAAAATTTGCCCAAAAACTGATTTTTGTTATAATTCAAATATGAGCAAATCGGACATTATCCAAAATAAAATTCAGGCGATTGCCGACAAAATAGCGACCGAATACAAACCGGAAAAAATCATTCTTTTCGGTTCTTATGCGTGGGGCAAGCCGCACAAAGACAGCGATTTGGATTTTTTTATCATAAAAAAAACCAACGATCCGATGTTAAAGAGAATGAGTGATGTTGATCGATTATTTATGCAACGAGAATTTGCAATGGATTTTTTGGTCTATACCCCAAAACAAATTGAAAAAAGAAAACAAATGGAGGATACCTTTGTAATCAATATCTTAAATAAGGGGAAAATATTATATGCAAAATAAATTGCCCGCGGACAAAATTTGGCAGGAATGGATGCGGAAAGCCGACAACGATGAATTAAATGCGAAAGTAATTTTGAAAGTTCGCGAAGGAACACCCAATATTGTTGGAGTTTTAAGCCAACAAATGGCGGAAAAATATTTAAAGGGATTGTTGATTTTCTATAAACAGGATTATCCTAAAATCCACGATTTGGTCAGGATCGCTAATTTGCTTGAGCCATTTGCGCCAGGCGTTTTTGAATTGAGCGAAAAATTAAAATTAAATGAATTAAGCGAACTTTATATTGTTGATCGATACCCAAGCGATATACCAGAATTAAACTGGAAGCAAGCGGAGAATGCTTTTAAAACCGCGCAAAAAATCAGAAATTTCGTTATTGATAAAATCACCGCCAAAAATCAAAACGCGGGCGAATAATCATTCGCCCCTACGCAACGAAACCCAATGCCAATCGCGCAATCCGGCGCGGTTTTATTTTACCTTTGCGCGTTTAGAAAAACACAAAACCGGCTATGCCGGTTTTGTGTTTTTGTTTGAAATTTTAATATTTTGACATTTATTTTGAAATTGGAAATTTGTCATTTTATCATTATTCAGAGCACTCATTGTTCCTGATACTCATACCCTTCAGTGTGATTTTTGAAGCATACCGTGCGGTCGTCAAAGTGGAGGAGTTGTTTGCCCACCGGGCCGTTGCGGTGCTTGGCGATGATGATTTCGGCGATGCCTTTTTGGTCGCTATTTTCGCGGTAGCGGTCTTCGCGGTAAATAAACATCACCACATCCGCATCCTGTTCAATGGCGCCGGATTCGCGCAGGTCGGACAGCTTGGGAATGGGCGGAATGCGCTGTTCCACGGCGCGGGACAGCTGGGATAGGACAAGGACAGGGATGTTCAATTCCCTTGCCAAACCTTTCAACGCGCGGGAGTTTTCCGAAACCTGCTGTACCGGGCTGGCCATACGGTTGAGCGGCTCCATCAATTGCAAATAATCAATCACAATCAACCCCAGGCCACTCTCGGCTTGCAAGCGCCGGCTCAACGCTTTCATTTGCAACACGGACGGGGAGCCGACATCGTCAATATATAATGGCATCTCCGCCAAAATTCCCAACGCGCGCTGGATATTTTCAAAATCCTCGGTTTGCAATTTACCGGTGCGAATCTTCCACAAATCCACGCCCGAATAGGCCGAGATCAAGCGATCCACCATTTGGTCTTTGGACATTTCCAATGAAAACACGCCCACCGGAATTTTTTCGTTATAGGCAATATTGGCGGCAATATTTAATGCCAGCGTGGATTTACCCAGTGAAGGCCGGGCGGCCAAAATCACCAAGTCGGATTTTTGCAAGCCCGAAAGCATTTTATCCAGGTCAACAAAACCCGTGGGCACGCCGCGCGTGCCCGTGCCCCGCGACAACATTTCAATGCGGTCAAACGCCGCGCCCAAAGTGTCTTTGACAATGGTGAAATTTTGCGCCACGCCTTTTTGGGCAATGTTGAAAATTTTCTTTTCCGCGGCATCCAGCACCTCTTCCAAATCCTCGCTTTCGTCATAGCCAAGCATCTCAATTTCCTGCGACACCGAGATCAAATCGCGCAACACCCGCTTGTGACGCACAATGCGCGCATAGGACGCCACATGGCCGGCACTGGGCACCAGATTAATAAGTTCAGTGAGATATTCGTTGCCGCCCGCGGCATCCAATTCTTTTTTGTCCTGCAAACGGTTAGAAACCGACAAAAAATCAATCGGATCGCCCTTTTCAAACAAATCGCGGCAAACCTGATAAATTGTTTTGTGGTTATGCTTGTAAAAATCCTCCGGCGACAAAACATCGGCCACTTTCATCATGGCCGATCTATCCAGCATTAAACAACCCAAAACCGACTGCTCAATCTCCAAACTCTGCGGCGGAATTTTCCCGGGAATGTTTGCGGACATAATTTTGACGTAATAAAGTATCCTACCAAACGCGAAAAAGAAATACAATCTTGACAATCGCCGCATTTGAACCGTAGGGGCGGGGCTTGTCTCCGCCCGTTCGCGCATTGAAATCAAAAATGCGGGCGGACATAAAATCCGCCCTTCGGGTTTAAATTATGAATCGCATTGGGGCAATCGTTCGCCCATGTCGCGACATTGCGAAAAAGTGAAATTTTTGATATTGTAAACATACTTTAAAACAAATTGATGGAAGTTAAAGCAACAAATAAATTGGTTAAATTTTTGATTGAAAAAAGCCGCAAATTGAGCGAACGAAATTTGGCGGAGGTTTTGGATTTTGTTGATTTTTTGGCAACAAAGCACGAAGAAACAACGATTAAAAAAGGAATTTACGCGCTGGCCGACAAATGCGAATCGTTTGAATTTTTAGTCAAGGAACCCAATCTTTATTCCTTGAAAGATGCCAAATAAAGGGGATATTGTTTTAGTGCCGTTTCCATTCACCGATTTAACCGGTTCCAAATTAAGGCCGGTTTTGGTGTTTCACGCTCATCGCGATGATATTGTTGTCATTTTTATCTCCTCGGTTTTAAAAACGATTGGCGATTGCGATATGCTTATTAAAAAAGCGAAATGAATGGATTGAAATATTGGAAAGAATTAAGAATTGCGTTAAACCGGCATAATATAAATTGCCGGCAATTTTTTTTACAAAAATACAAATACAAATTCAAAATGCAATTGGCGGGGTCGCACCCCTGCGATTACACAGGGGAACGACCCCCAATAAATGCGAGCAAAATGCAAATGCGAGTTGAGTGGGGATAACCGGCATTGACATTTAAAACCGGCGGGGGTATATAATCATTTGGTTTCCATATTCGCGCTTGCGAAAGTGGAGGCAAAAAAGGAGATAGAATGATGCGCAATATCGGAATAGACAGATTGGCAATCATAACCTATGTCGGTGGATTAGGAGCTATTCTATTATTTTTAACAATTTTCAAAATTGGTTAAAAAATAATTAGCTCAATATGTTACTTTTTTATCCTTTTTTGTAACTTTTTCTCTCAAATTTCTTCTGATCGTCAGGAAAAATTTGAAAGGAAATATTGGCGCTTGACATTGATTTTGAAAAAAGGTAAGCTGTCAATGTTGCCGAGTTAATTATAAAAACATGGCGGACAAAAAAGCACCTGCAAAAAAAAACGATAAGAAAAAAGCCGCGCCCAAGACCTGCACCTGTTCGTGCAATTGCTGTCCGAGCAAATAAAGGTTTTGAGCGAAAAGTTAATGGCAAGAAAAAAGTCATAATAAATTGTATGATATTATGATTTTTTGTTTGTTTTTAACAAACGAAAATTTTATTTCAGAACGGCCAGAACTTCTAAAATTGAATAGCGAAATATTTTCAATTTTCCACGAAAATATTTCGTGAGCCAAAAGCGTATGCGCTTTAACAAAAGCATACAAAGAATTTTTTGAAGTTGTCTTGGACTCTTTTATTGAGGATTTGATC
>Ga0172381_10006973_pt1 | contig 11257 bp, 8 predicted proteins | sample Leawel6488metaG_FD_119754 | JGI IMG/M metagenome (GOLD analysis project Ga0172381, IMG submission 119754) | Leachate microbial communities from a municipal landfill in Southern Ontario, Canada - Leachate well 64-88 metaG | ecosystem: Engineered > Solid waste > Landfill > Unclassified | place... | reverse complement strand
TCGTGACCCGTAAGGAAGTTGCGACTCTGCGTCAGGAAATTTTAAAAATCGATCCGAATGCCTTCGTCATAATTGCCAATGTGCATGAAGTGATCGGCGAAGGTTTCCGTAAGCGGATCTGATTATATAGTGGAGGACTTATTTCGTCAGAAGTCATTATAAAAACTGCTGATCTGGATAATTTTGTCCGCCAGGTTTTAATGGCACACGGCTTGAACGCCGAAGACGCGCGCATCACTGCGGGTGTATTGATCAGCGCCGACCGTCGCGGGATCGGTTCGCACGGCGTAGCCCGTTTGAAAAGATATGTAGACGGCATCAAATCAGGCGTCATCCGCCTCGATCCAAAAGTAAAAACGATCAAGGAAACGCCGGTGTCGCTGGTCATTGACGGTGATGGCGGCATGGGGCAACCGATCGCTTATCGGGCAATGCAAAAATGCATAAAAAAAGCGCGGCTATCTTATATGTGTTTGGCGACTATCCGTAATTCCAATCATTTCGGGATTGCCGGCTATTACGTTCTGATGGCTTTAGCGCAAGGCATGATCGGGATTACATTGACTAATGCCACACCGCTGGTAGTGCCGACTTTCGCACGGAATGCGACGATCGGAACGAATCCGATCGCGATCGGCTTTCCCGCTAAAGAGGAGCGCCCGTTTCTGCTGGATATGGCAACTTCAACGGTGCCGCGCGGCAAACTGGAGGTCTATGCCCGCAGGGGTGAACCGATTCCGGATTGCTGGGCGTGTGATCAGGACGGCAAGCCTTCAACTGACGCGGCGGCTTTGCTTGAAGAAATTGTTAACCAACGGCGCGGCGGACTTTTGCCATTGGGAGGCGGGAGCGAATTGACCGGCGGTCATAAAGGTTATGGATTAAGCGCCGCAGTGGATATACTATGCGGTGTTCTATCGGCGGGAATGGTCGGAACCGAAGTTGCCCGTCAACCCAATGCGCCGGCTGGCGTGTCCCATTTTCTTGGAGTGATCAATCCGGCGGCTTTTTTAGGTGAAGAGTCGCTCTCCAACGAGATTGATGACTATATCAGGATGTTACGGAATGCCGAGAAAGCCCAGGAACAGGAACGGATTTATATCGCCGGTGAAAAGGAGTTTATCGCTGAAGAAAAAAATCGTAAATTTGTGCCAATCGAGAATAATGTATTTCAGACATTAAATTTGATTGGGTCTGAAAAAGGTTTGTCAATTACTGAATATAAAACAGGAAAGGATGTATAGTGAGCAAACAAAGTATTAATCAGGAACTCGCGCGCAAATGCGCCAATACTCTGCGTCTGCTGGCGGTTGATGGTGTCCAAAAAGCCAATTCCGGCCACCCCGGGATGCCGATGGGGATGGCGGATGTCGCTTTTGTGTTGTGGAGTCAATATCTGGAACATAATCCCGGCGATCCGCACTGGGCGAATCGTGATCGTTTTATTCTTTCAGCCGGACATGGCTCGATGTTGCTGTATTCTTTGCTCCATCTGAGTGGATATGATGTGACGCTCGAAGATTTGAAACAATTCCGGCAATGGGGTTCGCGGACGCCCGGTCATCCCGAGTATGGTTGTCTGCCGGGAGTGGAGATGACGACCGGACCGCTTGGACAGGGTTTTGCAACAGGTGTTGGAATGGCGATTGCCGCTAAAATCACCGCCAGTCGATTCAATACGGCTGAATATCCGATTTTCGGAACGCACAAGGTCTATGGGATCGTCAGTGACGGCGATTTGATGGAAGGACTTTCGCATGAAGCCGCCTCATTAGCCGGTCATCTGAAGCTCGGTAATGTTATCTATTTCTACGACGATAATAAAATTACGATTGAAGGTAAAACCGACCTGGCATTCAGCGAAGAAGTAGCCAAACGCTTCGAATCTTACGGCTGGGATATAATTAAAATTGATGGCCATAACTATTCAGAAATTGCTAAGGCTCTCGAAGAGTCTTTAGCGGCATCAGATCGTCCAAAATTGATTGTCACCCGGACGAAAATAGGCTGTGGCAGTCCGAACAAAGCCGGTACGGCTGAATGCCACGGCGCTCCTCTGGGTGAAGAAGAGGTCAAAGCCACTAAACGTAATCTTGGCTTTGATGAAGAAGCCTCGTTTTTCGTTTCCGATGAAGTCCGTCAGGTTTTTGCCGAAAGTCGAAAAGTATCGGAGAAAAAATACGCCGATTGGCAGGAAAAATATCAACAATGGCGCACCACTAATCCGGAATTAGCTAAAAAATATGATGATTCACAGAATCAGGTTCTCAATTCCGCTCAGCAAGAAGAAATTATCAAAGCAGTTCCACAGGATCAGTTGGCGACCCGCGCGCTTTCCGGCAAAATTATGCAGAAAATAGCCGAATTATTACCGAGTTTCTATGGCGGTTCGGCTGATTTGGCGCCCTCGACCAGCACATATCTAAAAGGTTTAGGCGACATTGCCCCGGGTAGCTTTGACGGTCGTAATTTTCACTTTGGGATTCGGGAACATGCCATGGGTGCGATTCTCAACGGACTGGCGCTTTACGGCGGATTGACCCCTTTTGGCGCGACCTTTTTAGTGTTTTCAGATTATATGCGACCAACTATCCGGCTGGCGGCGATAATGAAACTAAGAGTCATTTACGTTTTTACGCACGACAGCATTTTCGTCGGAGAGGATGGACCTACCCATCAGCCGATCGAACAGGTGGCGGCTTTGCGCGTTATTCCGAATTTAACGGTCATTCGTCCAGCCGATGGACTGGAAGTGGCGCAAGCCTGGATCGATGCCATTAACAATTTGAATAGCCCGACGGCATTGATATTGACGCGCCAGAAAGTAGCGCTCCTGAATCGCGCCGGTAATTTCGATCGCCGTTTGATCAGCCGCGGTGGCTATGTGATTTCAGCGGAAAAGAACGAAAAGCCAGACATTATTTTGGTCGCTACCGGATCGGAAGTCGGAGTGGCGCTTGATACTCAGAAATTATTGGAAACGGAAGGTCGCTCGGTGCGGGTGGTTTCGATGCCGTCCATCGAAATATTCAATCGCCAGGCGGAAGCCTATCGCGAATCGGTCATTCCGTCCGGATCGATCCCGGTGGTGGTTATTGAAGCCCTACGCAGTAGCGGTTGGGGCGATCTGGTTCGTAATCCACTGCATGTAATCGGAATCGATCGTTTCGGAGCTTCCGGTCCGCAAAAAGTTTTAGCTGAAAAATTCGGATTCATTGCCCAACAGATAGTTGAACGAATCAAAGACTGGCAAGTTTAAGCGATGGTTCATTAACACAGTTAAAAACTAGTTTTGGAATTTTAAGCGCATAGAGATTATATGCACTTTATGTTTCATAACAAAAAAATATTTTTCATGTATTGGTAGAATCCAAAAAAAGTAGTATTTTTGCGGGCTTTTAAATTTATTACGAAGGTTCGTAGGCTATGTCGAAAAAAGACAGAAAGGTTGGCAGTGATTCCAACCGCGCATTAAGTAAATATCTGGAAGAAATCGGAAAGTTCGAGCCTTTATCTCCTAATAAAGAAATCGAACTTGCCCAGCGTTTACGTGGCGGTGATCGAGATGCCCTCCGGGAATTAACTGAATCGAATCTGCGCTTTGTGGTCAGTGTCGCTAAGGATTATCAAGGTCAAGGATTGCCACTGACCGATTTGATCAACGAAGGCAATCTGGGATTGATCAAAGCCGCTGAGCGTTTCGATGAAACCCGCGGTTTCAAATTCATCTCGTATGCGGTGTGGTGGATTCGTCAGTCGATTTTACAGGCGCTGGCGGAGCATTCGCGCATCGTACGCCTGCCGCTCAACCGCGTCGGTACGATCAGCAAGATCACCAAGGAAGCCGAGATTCTGGAACAGCAGTACGAACGCGCCCCTTTGCAGGATGAAATTGCCTCCGGTCTGGAAATGGAATCTGAAGAAGTTTCCGATGCCATTCGGATTTCCCGAAAACATCAGTCGCTGAATGATCCCTTTCGCGATGGTGAGTCCAACGCCCTGATCGATGTCATCGAAGATGATATGCAATTGCCGCCGGATCATCCCTTGATGGATGAATCGCTCAAACAGGAAATCCGCGCCGCATTAAATACTTTAAAAAAGCGCGAACGCGATGTGATAAAAATGTATTTCGGCATAGATCGCGAATATGCCTTGACTCTCAATGAAATTGGCGAGGAATTCAATCTGACGCGCGAGAGAGTCCGCCAGATTAAGGAAAATGCTATTCGTCGTTTAAGTCATAAATCCCGGAGTAAGAACTTAAAATCTTACCTGGGCTAACCAGTAGGAAGGATACTGCTTGCATGGTTGAAGTTACCTTGTATGACAATGAACCGCTGGAAAGAGCCTTAAGACGCTTTAAGAAAAAATTCGAAAAAGCCGGTATTTTGAACGATGTCAAGAAACGGACATACTACGAAAAACCGAGCATCGAAAAAAGAATGCGCAAGGCTAAAGCGATCAAACGTCTTCATCGTACCAATACCCAAAGAACGTTCGGTATGTAAGTCCGGCGGGTATTGTTACAATAGTCTTTCTCTTATTTTTACCCCAAGTGTGTTAATATTTCCAGGTATTTAATAGGTAAAAGTTGAATGATTCAGGTCAATCAGCTCGGGATGGCTTTTGGTGCGCATACCTTATTCGAGGATGTTTCTATTCAATTCAGTCCCGGACGGCGCTACGGCGTTGTCGGGGCGAACGGTAGTGGCAAAAGCACCTTACTGAAACTGCTTTGCGGTGAACTGCATCCGACCAAAGGCGAGATCAATATGCCTTCGCAGTTTCGCCTGGGTGTTCTGAAGCAGAATCACTTCGAATTTGAAAACTGGCGGATACTCGATGTCGTATTGATGGGCAAACCACGGCTTTGGTCGGCGCTCAATGAAAAAGCCATTCTGCAGAAGAAAGCCATATTGACTTCCACCGAAGGTCAGCGCCTGGCCGAGCTGGAAATTTGGTTGGGTGATCACGGCGGCAATCATGCTTCTGCCGAGGCGGCGGTGATCCTTAACGGGCTCGGTATTACGGCCGAGCAGATCGATAATCGGATGGCGACTCTTTCCGGCGGTTATAAATTGCGTGTTATGCTGGCGCAATGTCTTTTCAGTCAGCCGGACGCCCTGATATTTGACGAACCTAATAATCACCTCGATTTGTATTCAATTGCCTGGCTGGCAGAATACCTGATCAATTATCCCGGAATTGCCGTAGTCGTTTCGCATGATCATCATTTCCTGGATCAGATCTCGACTAATATTCTTGATATCGATTATGAAACAATTACATCTTATAAGGGTAATTACGAATATTTTCTGAAAGAGAAAGAGCAAACTCGCTCGCGTAAAGAGACCGAAATAACCCGGCAGGAAAAGAAGAAGGCTGAACTTCAGGCTTTTTATGAACATTTTCGCGCCAAGGCTACCAAAGCCCGCCAGGCGATCAGTCGTAAAAAACAACTCGACCATATGGAAGAGATCATTATCAAGCGTTCGTCGCGCCAATGGCCGAAATTTTCATTCCAGCAGAAGCGACCCAGCGGGATTGTGGCGCTTTCCGTTAACAATCTCGGTAAAAGTTACGATCATCCGGTTCTGCGTGATTTAACCTTTGAAGTCGGACGCGGTACGCGATTAGCCGTCATCGGACCGAACGGAATCGGGAAATCGACATTGATCAAAATCCTAGCCGGAGAACTAAAGGCGGACAGCGGAAAAATTAATTGGGGCTATGAGACCATCAGAGGTTATTTTCCGCAGAATCATGCCGATGTCGTAGAACCGACATCAACTCCCTATGAATGGCTCTATGATTTCGCGCCAACCGAAATGGTCAGCACCATTCGCGGTTTGCTGGGGCGGATGTTATTCAGCGGCGACGATGTTCATAAACCAAATGCGGCGCTCAGCGGCGGCGAAACCGCCCGGCTCATTTTTGCGCGTCTGATGCTCGAAAAACCAAACGTATTACTTTTAGATGAACCGACCAATCATCTCGATCTGGAAGCAATCGAGACTTTAGCTGACTCTCTGCTGAATTATTCCGGAACCGTGATCTTCGTCAGTCACGATCGCTATTTTGTCGAAAAGGTTGGCACCGCCGTATTGGAATTACATCAAAGTGGTTATGCCTTTTTCGAAGGCACTTATCCCGATTTTGTTTATCGAAAAGGGACCGATCACCTCGCCCGCACAAATTCATCGATAACGACTATCCGCGGAAAAGAATCTAAAACAATTACTCCTATAAAATCCAAAAATGATCAGCAAAAACGGCGGCAGTGGTCGAAGGAATTAGCCCGACTGGAGGCAAAAATCATCCAGCGCGAAGAAGAGATCAATGCTATCGAAAACCGGATCGAAAAACTGGATGAAATCTTTGCCGGAACGGATATTTACGCCCCCGAACGCCAGAGCGAGTTTCAGCGCTTGTTTGCCGAACAACAATCCCTCAAAAACCGGATCGCCGATGAACTGATTTTATGGGAGAGTGAGCATAAGCGTGTCGCAGAATTGCAGGATTTGATTGATGATTTCGATGCTCAATCAACTTCAAGCGATTGAGATTACATTAATTATACCGATACGTAAGTGTCGAGCTGTTCGGCGATTTGTTTAATCAAAGCGGTGCGGGTGCGATGGGGAAGAAAGGCGCTTTTCAAGCCATGGATAATGATTTCCTTGAATTCACGTACGCCGAAGTTATAATATTTATGAGCCAACATATATTCATTGGTCAGAGTGGTGTCGGAAATCAGACGGTTGTCGGTATTGAGTGAGACGCGCAGACCGTATGAATAATAAAATTTGAACGGATGCGATTCGAAGTTTTTGACACTGCCGGTATGCACATTGCTGGAGAGGCACATTTCCAGGGCGATGCGGTGATCGTTGATATAATTCAACAAATCGCCATCTTCTTTTAACCGAACGCCGTGACCGATGCGATGCGCGCCGCAGTAATGAATCGCCTGGTGAATCGATTCCGGTCCGTAGCTTTCGCCGGCATGCAAGGTGGTGTTGATGTTGTTTTGCAGAATCAGATTAAAGGCATCCCGGTGATCCTTCGCAGGAAAATTCTCCTCGACCCCAGCCAGATCAAAACCGACCACTCCCCGATTTTTGAAAGCCACTGCCAGTTCGGCTAACTGATAGGAAATTTCCGGAGATATACTCCGGATTCCGCAAATGATAATGCCGGTTTTGATCTTGAAATCTCGTTCAGCCTGTTTAAGACCTTTAAGGACTGCATCGACGGTTTCCATTGTGGTCATGCCGCGTTCGGTATGTAGAATCGGTGAGTAGCGCACTTCCAGGTAGATCACATTTTCGCGACTGCAATCTTCCGCCAGTTCATAAGCCGCGCGCGTCAATGATTCGGGCGTTTGAAGTACTTTCAGGGTAATGTCGAAAAACTTGAGATAATTCGGCAGACTGCCGACATTGTCCTTGATGCTGATCATTTTTTTAAAGGCATTTTTATCAGTTGTCGGCAGGGTTACTTTGTCCTTAGTTGCCAGATCGAGCATCGTCACAATGCGGAGTGAGCCATCCAGATGGCAGTGCAGTTCGGTCTTGGGCAATTCCCGAATAAAGTCTTCGGTGATTTTAATGGAACTTGACATATATTAATACTCGATTAATTTGGCTTTTTTCAACATGACCAAAAATTTACCAACCCGCTCGCCGATCGGTTGAATACTTTCATTGAATTGGTCAAGCAATTCTTCGCAGATAACACCGGCGTTTTTATGCCCGTCAATTTTCGACCAGCAAGCTGAACCAATCTCGTCCAATTTGAGTTTGAAATGCTTATCGCGTCCGTCACGCAAGAACAATTTCATAAAAAAGGAGCTGGAAAATTTAGGCTTTAACAGGGTAATTTTTCCATCAGATCGTGTCTCATCATCAACTAGAGGGCGAGGCACGATCGTGTATAAATCCAGCACCTCGCCCTTTTTATTTTTCATAAATATATTTCCTGCAATTACATAACAGCCGCTGGCGGCGCCGGTTCGTCGGCTTTGCCGGCGTTTTTCAGCGGAATGCTGATCAGGAGCCAGCCGATCAGACCGAATATCAGCAAACTGACTTCGAACCGGAACGGCAGAAAGTTGAACAGATTCGGCAACCACTTATCGTAGCCAACTTTCAGAATGGCTAATCCGGCGACCAGCAAGCCAACCAAGGCTTCGCCGGCGATCAGTCCGGCGGCCAGTAAAACGCCGGTATTTTCAACGCGGGCTTTCTGGGCGTCATTACACTTGCGTTTAGCGACGTAACGATCGAGTATGCCCTTGATCAGTCCTCCAACGAAAATCGCAAAAGTTGTTTCGAGACCTAAATACATTCCGACGCATACCAGCATTGGGCTTTTTACCTGCATTAAGATAAAACCGAATCCCATCAGCAATCCGACGATGATCAACGGCCAGGCCATTTCACCGCGCACGATTCCCTGGGATAGCATCGCCATCAGACTGGCTTGCGGCGCGGCCAGATTACTACCGCCCAGACCGGTGCCGCCCATATTGATATCGCCCTGATGTAAGATGATCAACGGAACAAACATAACCGCCGCTGACAGTGTCACGCCGATCAGATCGCCGACCTGCATTTTCCAGGGTGTGCCGCCCAGAATATGACCGACTTTTAAATCTTGCAGCATTTCGCCGGCAACCGCCGCGGCGACGCAGACTACGCCCGCTACGCCGAGCACAGCCGCCACGCCCGCCGTGCCTTTCATTCCAAGCGCGACCATCAAAAGCGCCGCCACTAACAGGGTCGAAAGCGTCAAACCGCTGATCGGATTATTACTGGAACCGATGATGCCGACCAGATAACCGGAAACCGCCGCAAAGAAGAAACCGGCAATGATCATCACAAACGTTGCAACTAAAGCGGCTACGATGTTTTTAGCAAAAAAGAAATAAATGAAGAACGTCGCCACTGCCGCCAGTCCGATGCCGAACATAATAGTCGTGAATTTCAGGTCCTGCTCGGTGCGTTCATTGATCTGGATTCCTTGCGCGGCTTTCTTGACGTCGCTGATACTGCGACTGAGTCCACCGATCAAACTTTTGCGCATTTTAAAAAGGGTAAATCCGGCGCTCATCAACATCCCACCAACAGCGATTGGTCGCACTAAATTACGCCAGACCTGAGCCGACAATCCCATCCAGGTTTCGGTTGAGGCATTTGCTATGTCGGGCAAAATGGAGGGAGCAATAAAATAGGTTAAAATCGGTACAAATAGTCCCCAGGCCAGCAGACCGCCGCTGAAGTTAAGTGAAGCTAATTTTGGGCCGATGATATATCCGACGCCAATATATGCCGGACTGACGCGCGGCGCCGTCAAAACCATACCGCTCTGACCAACGGTCGAACCGCTTCCACCGAGCTGGATAACGGATTTAGAAAATGAAACGAACCAATCCTTAAGGTCAGTAAAGACCTGCAGTGAGATCAGAGATTGAATTCCAGCTCCGAGTCCCATTGCTCCGAACAGATACTTCGCGCCGGTGCCGCCTTTTTGACCGGCTTTGTGAATTTCTGCCGCGGCGACTGATTCCGGGAAAGGAAGTTCAACGTCTTCGACCATAACTCGTCGCAGGAGGGCGACGAATAATACTCCCAGAACGCCGCCCACCAGCATGATTGAACTAGCGATCAGATAATTCGGCAGAGTGGCGAAATTGGTCCAGATGCCGGCGATGAAAAAAGCCGGTATGGTGAAAATTGCGCCAGCCGCCACCGATTCACCGATCGAGCCGACCGTTCGGGCAAAATTCTCTTCCAGAATTGTGCCTTTTAGCAAACGTAAAACCGCCATACCGATTACAGCGGCAGGGTAAGTTGCGGCAATCGTCATACCGGCTTTCAATCCGAGATAGGCATTCGCCGCTCCCAGCACCACCGCCATGATCAAACCGATGATTAACGAGCGGATAGTAAATTCCTTCATGTCCGAGCTAGCCGGTACAAACGGCAAGAACTTGTGCTCAGTCAATTGTACCTCCTGTTTTTATAATTATGATTTTCATTTTAGAAAAATTTGATCAAAAGTAAATATTGAGTGAGTAATAATCAAGGAAAGTTTTATTCAATCAATTGTCAGGCGATGGTCATACAATAGTCACTGGCCGCTGACGCGGCGTCATTTATAGTCATTCATAGTCATTGGTAGTAATTAAGGCATTGAGGCATTCATTTTGAAATTTGAGATTTGAATTTTGGAATTTTCACCAAATAGTCATTTGGGCATAAATACATAATTTATATGGGAAGTCTGGTGGCAAAAATCCGTGGTTGATAAATCAACGTCGCATCTTTAATTTCACATGCGATGAATAGCGAACATCCGACACTGGATTACGAGAGAAATCTCTGGGGAAAAGGAGTAAATAACATTGCCGGTATCGATGAGGCTGGACGCGGACCATTGGCCGGACCGGTAGTTGCCGCCGCGGTCGTTTTCGATAATAGTACGGATGTAATTCAGACTATAAACGATTCTAAACAACTAACCCCCAAAAAACGTGAAAAACTCTATGATGAAATAATGGCGTCCGCCCAGGCGGTTGGGATCGGCATGGTTGATTCGGAAGAAATCGACCGTATCAATATTCTGCGCGCCACTCATAAAGCTATGCGTATGGCGGTTGGTCGCTTGAAGATAAAAGTTGAGCACCTGCTTATTGACGGGCGACCCTTGCCGGAGAAAATCTATCCGCAGACGGCGATTGTGGGCGGCGACCGCAAATGCTATTCGATAGCGTCAGCTTCGATTATTGCCAAAGTATATCGGGATCGCCTGATGCGCGAATATAACACGGTCTTTCCCGGTTATGGATTTGCCAAGCATAAGGGCTATGGCACGCGTCTGCACCTGGAAGCCATCGCGAAATTGAAGCCGTGTCCAATTCATCGTATGTCCTTTCGTGGTGTTACCGAACATGTTGTCGATATTGATAAGGCTGGTAATACACGTTGGTTAGGTAAACACGGTGAAGATTTGGCGGCTCTTTATCTTTACCGACTCGGGTGTCGGATAATTCAACGTAATTTTCATCTCGGCGCATACGGTGAAATCGACATTATCGCCCGGAAAGATAATATTCTGTGTTTTATTGAGGTGAAGACTCAGCGGCGTCCGAAATTCGGTCCGCCGGAAAGCTGGGTAGATGACAGGAAAATTCGGCAAATCGGAATGATCGCGGATGGATATTTATCCCAAAATCCGGTCGAAGATTTAG
>Ga0172381_10006971_pt1 | contig 11259 bp, 23 predicted proteins | sample Leawel6488metaG_FD_119754 | JGI IMG/M metagenome (GOLD analysis project Ga0172381, IMG submission 119754) | Leachate microbial communities from a municipal landfill in Southern Ontario, Canada - Leachate well 64-88 metaG | ecosystem: Engineered > Solid waste > Landfill > Unclassified | place... | reverse complement strand
CTAGGATGAAGAGACGGCTCCACGATATCGTAGCGTACATGGACCATACCCCTACCGAAATTGTCTCGGCGATAGCAGCGATACTGTGGGGTCTCTTTGTTCTTAACCCGTCTACCAACTCCTTCTGTGCTATGGGCATCTCAACCGTTATGGAGAGCATCGCTCCCGAGTGGGTGTGGGGCCTCTTTGCTCTGTCCATTGGGAGCAAACAGTTTCATGCCGTACTAAAACAGCAGACTTCCTGGCGTATCTATACCGCTATTGGTATCGTCATGCTCTGGACGTTCATGTTCGTTTCCTTTCTCTTGGCCGCGCCTCATTCGGTAAGCATCATCATCTATCCGATCCTGGCTATGTCCGAGACCTGGGCCATGCTGCGGCTGACGGGAAGGATCGGTGCATGATGACTGACTCTATCTGGACGGCCATTATCGCGGGGTTCTCTACTCTTACTGTTGGTGTGGTGCTCTGGTATCTGGGTCGGGCCTCCAGTAGGAGTGATCGGAACGAGAACCTGGCCAGGAGCGCTGTCGCTGAGCAAAGCAAGCTCGAGCAGAAACGCTACGAGGCCTCGGTCAAAGAATCCACCGACATTCGCCAGGAACTGCGCCAGGAAGTGAAAGAGTTGAAAGAGCAGCAATGCAAAATGCAGGCCGAGATCGACGAGTGGAGAGACAAATACTACGACCTGATACAGAAGTACAACGAGGTCATGGCCGAGAACGTACATCTGGCATCTGAGATAGAGATACTTAAGGAGAAGTTCAATTGTCAGTAAGCTCTCTTGACATCCCCGTTGATCCCCATGACCGCTGGGTGGAATGCGAGTGCAAGCAGAAGTGGCTGCAGCTGTGGGAGGGGACTCCTGAGGAGTGCCCTGTCAGCCACAAGCGCTATACCTTTATCCCCTATCCAAGAAAGGAAGATCAATGATTATCGAAGGCTCTTACTATCGTATCCAGTTCCAAGAGGGGCCCGTAAGGCAAATGGGAATCAATGGCACCCAGGCAAACGAAGTCCTCACTGCAATCGGGGCATATCTGTATGCCTGCAACAGCCAGCTTCCCTGCCGTGAGACCTCGCTGGCTATCACCAAGATCGAGGAAGCAGTGTTCTGGCTCAATGAGCGCACTCGCAAGCGTCTGGAACAGAATGTCGAGGGCACCAACGAGGCCCACAAGTGAAACATGTCGAGATCAATCGACAATTCATAGAAGAAGTCACCAGGGATCAGCCACAGTGGTTTCAGAAGCGAATATGGGAGATCTACGAGGAAGATCAGAGACGCAAGGAGGCGTTATGCCACGATACAGGAAGAAGCCCGTGGTTATCGAAGCTGTGCAGATTGCTCGGCCTATGACTGTCGAGACACTGGAAGGCACGATGCGAGGCAACCCAGGAGATTGGCTTATCACGGGTATCAAGGGTGAGCAGTATTTCTGCCGAAACGATATCTTCCTGGAAACCTATGATCCTGAGGAGAACTAAGTGGGATACCAGTATGTCACCAAAGAAGTGCTCGCCAAGGTCGAACAGTGCGTGGGAGCTACCTGTGATCAGTGTGGGGCTGATCTAAGGCCTGTTTTCACTGACATGGAAGGTAACTGGAGAGACACCTCTACGCAGAATTCCTTGTCTCTCACTCTGCATGGTGGTTATGGCGAGTACTATGACGGATCGGTTATCGATGTGGTGCTCTGTCAGAACTGTGCCCATGCGCTCGTGGAGCTATTCCCGTTTCTGAGCAAAGCCATAGATGAGAGCTATTTCTAGGAGGATCTTATGAGCACCTGTCCCTGCTGCGGAGCACCGACCCGCAAGTGTAAGAAGTGCGGTCACCACGAGTACGAGCAGCCTGAGCCAATCTACATACCTTATCCCAGCTATCCTTCTCCGACCACGACCCCGTGGTACTGGGAATCGCCCAAATGGACTTACACGAGTGATGGCACTACTGCCACCATTACGAACACAACTCTATCTGCTGCTGAAACCAATGCTTTAAAGACAGAGACTCTCACAACCATACGTGAGGCCATCGAGTCACTGGCCAGCAAGTAGCTACCAGAGGAGACTGCTATGACCTGGATCACGCCAGGAGCAATCAATTACATAGGGAAATTGCCCGTGCGGGCAGGAGCAGGAGCGTTCGAATGCGGAAACCTGAGCGATATCGACACCTTAGTCTGCCACTATCTGGGGGACACAGGATCCCAAGGTACCGTTGCAGGATTCGGCGACGTGGCCCCCGAAGCTACTGCGGTGTATCAAACCACAAAGACCGAGGGGGATCTTTTTCCCGAAATAGCCTATACCTGGCAGGTGTCGTGCGATGGAACTCTCTATCAGTTCCACGATGTGGCGAAGATTACCTGGCATGCCCAGGTATGGAACACCAGATCGCGGGGGGTACTGCTCACAGGGTTCGGACTGCTCGGAAAGCCCAACGCCACACAGGTGGCCACGCTGTCAAAGCTGTGGAAGGATCTGGCGAGTCACCTGAGCCGCCCTATACAACTGTTGCCTCACAAGGCCACGTGTATCACTTCCTGCCCTGGCAAAGCAGCCGATATCTGGATTGCGGAGGCCAAGCAAATGTCTGTTGTTACTGAGCCAACTGTTCTCCCTGGCTTCGAAGCTCGCAGCTCCTTCGAGTGGTACTGTCCCGCCACGGGATTCAGCATCACTCATCGTGTGTTGCAGCTCTACCAGAAGCGCGATGGTTTCTACTGGCTGGGTTACCCACGATCGGCATGGACCCGTGAGGGTGGCGTGCTGGTGCAGTGGTTTCAGCGCGGCAGAATTCAGGTCAAGCCCCAGTACACTCAGGCTGATGGCAACGTTGACCCGAGTGTGCCGTGGTACGAGGTGTTCGAAATCGGGCTCGTGGGTGACGAGGTGCTGCGCGGGCGCGGACTAATAACGTGAGGTAATCATGGCAAGCATTTCAATCAATATCCCCGACGCGATTGCTCCGCGCGTACTGGGCGCTTTCGCGGGGATGCACAACTATGACGCGGCTAGTGGTCTCACTAAGGCCCAGTTTGCCAAAGCGATAGTCGCGGGTTATGTCAAAAACACAGTGCGTGCCTGGGAAGCGAACCAGGCGATAGAGACAGCCAGATTGGCTTCCATAGCCAATTCCGAGGTAATACAGATTGACTGAGAGGTGCTCGCGTGGAAGTCCTTGACTTCACTACCTGGATGGGAGCAGCCTCAGCTCTCACGCTTCCCACTATGGTGTCCCTTCAATGGCTCAAGCAGCACAAGTGGTTCAAGAACGAGTGGTGCGTGACTGCTGCTCCGTTTATCGGGTTGTTCATTGTGATATTTGGATTGGTAGCAGTGGGAACTATTCACTGGACTGGCAGCGAGATCGTTATATCCAGCCCTGTGGATTTCTATAAAGGCTTGCTCACGGGACTGTTCGGTGGGGCGGCGGGACCGATCGGCTATGATCTGCAGAAAGGATTGCCCGATACTGCTCGGATATTCAAGCCAGGCCCCGATGAGCCGCCCAAAGTTTAGGAGGATCTGATGACTGGTAACTCTGCCCTCGATATGTTGATCTATGGAGTTATTCTGGCAGTGGTAGCGGGAATACTGGGGTTCCTCGCACAGCGATTGCGCACGCTTGATCCCGACAGTGTCGTGCTCAAAACCCTGCTCATGATGGTGGACAGTGCCATCAAGGCAGTCCTCAAACAGGTGACCTCGACCATCGATGGATTACCGCTGCAGGAACAGCGAGCGGAAATTGACAAGCTAGCGGCGAGTTTCTATGCGGGGCTTCCCACGACGTTGGTCGTCAAAGTTGGGTCAATTAACATTATGGTGCCCTTCAAGATGATCGTGACCGAAGCGGGATTCCAGGAGATGTGCTGGCATGTGTATCGTGGGATCGGAGATCTGGCTACATTGCTCAAGCAGATGATCGAGAATCAGTATGAAACGTGGAAGGAGACAGGGTCAACCCTCCCAGCAGAACTTACCAGGGATGCTATGGTCTTGACCTGCCAGCAGAAATGACCTATGAGACGCGCAAAGCATGTCCTGAGTGCGGGTGGGATGCTTACCTTGACAGCGAAGGCCTGTTCTACGAGTGCTCTAATGAGGAGTGCCTGTATGCCTGGGAAGCTACCAAGCTAATCTTCATGCGCTTAAAGAATAGCTACCGAGAGAGTGAGAGGGGCCGATGAGGCCCCTCAGTCTTTAGCAGTCAGCTGTTTCTTGATGATCGTATTATTGATGTACATGGCGTTGATGCCCTCGCTACGAAATTTCCCTGTATTCGTATTGAGTACCCAGGTAGCTACCTGGCGTATGCCCTCGTTAAGCCAGGTGTAGGTTACCTCGGCGGTTACATTGTCAGCACGCATCTCTACTGCCCATCCCTTGGGAGTAATCGGTCCTATTCCGTCCGTGAGACCGCTGAGATAATCCCTGGCCCCTACCTCGGGGCAGTATTCACAATTGGGATCGACACGATCAGTCTCATAGTTATAGAAGCGTATTTGGTCGATCATGCCCTGTTGAGCGGCAGTAATGGCTGGGGTTGATGTTGTTGCCCTGGAGATGAAGGACGAGCACCCGCCTGCCAGCAGTGCTGCCACGATAAGCGCGACAAGAACGATTCTCATGGTCTACCTCCCTGTTATCTTTCACATGGTTTTGCAACCGCTTCTCCGCAAGTCTACAGACAAGCAAGGACAGAGTCAAGCAAGAGTCATATTGCGTTCTGCCTCACATCATGCTACACTTGGGCTCTCGCTGCTGGTCGACTTGAAGCCAGCGGGGGAACCAATCGAACCCAGGACTCCTATACTATGTGAGGATTGAAACCACAAGATGTAGTGGCTAAGCATTCTAGCCAGCCCAACAAGTTGGGGCCGTTAGCTCAGTGGCAGAGCACTTGACTTTTAATCAAGGAGTCCTGGGTTCGAGTGGTTGAGTGCTTGATAACGCAATATATTGTGGTAGTTTACGAGTCGATCCCCTAGATATTGTGGCCGATGATTCGGGAGACCGAGTGTCATTATGTCAGACTCCTATACTATTTTGGTACCGCGTCAGTTTTCCTCTATAGAGCGCTACTTCCAGATGTTTCTGCTTGATCGTGAGAGTGAGAACTGCACCCCCAAGACACTGGATTACTACCGCTACACCGTGGGCTGCTTTGTCGCATGGCTTCTTGGCCTCAAGATTACCAGCATGGAAATGCTCACGGTAGCCCAGTTGCGACTGTACCGCCAGCACCTCCAGGACAAGGGTCTCAAGGATACCTCTCAGGCCAACTACATCAGGGCAGCAAAGGTCTTCCTTAACTGGCTTACAAATGAGGAAGGCGTAGAAATGGTCTCTCCCAAGAAGCTCAAAATGCCCAGGCATGAGGAACGCGTACCTGATCCCTTCGAGCGAGAGGACATCGACAAGCTCCTGAGGGCATGTGATCGCAAGACGGCTCTGGGAGCGCGCAACTATGCCATCATCATGTCCCTTCTTGACAGTGGACTTCGCCTGGAGGAGCTAGTGCAGCTGCAGGTGGGGAGCGTCAACATGAAATCGGGCTTGCTGATGGTCAAGGGGAAGGGCCGCAAGTATCGCGAAGCCCGCTTGCACCCCGAGACGCGGCAGGCCATTGGCAAGATGCTCATGTATCGTAGCAGTATCAGTCCTGATGCTCCTATGTGGGTGGGATTTGATCATAATACCAAGCAGGAGATCGGTCCCCTCAAGGGCAAGGGCATTCAAGAGATGCTGCGCAAGATTGGAATCAAGGCAGGGGTACATCCCTGCAGCCCCCACCGCTTCCGACGCACCTTTGCGCTATGGTCATATCGCCTGGGCAATGACATCTATGCCCTGCAGGCTCTCATGGGACACTCGAACCTGATCGTGCTGCAGCGCTACATCAAGCTAGCAGGCCTGGATGTGGAGAAGGCCCACAAGGCCTATGGCCCACTGGGATACTACCTCGGTAAGTAGAGTGGGAGCCCTGGAAGGAAATAAACACAAAAAAGGCGGGGATCACGAAAGCCAAAGCTCTCATGATCCCCGCCAAGCTATAGTAGTCCTTCTTGTGACCTCATTGCTCTCCTCGTGGGGCCCTGAATCCTGCCGCCTGGGCTTCGCCTCCCGTAGCGTAGCACGCCTCAGGAATGGTACCGTTATACGATGCCCATCCAGGCTCATGGTAGATTCGCTCATTAGTGCGAGTGATATTGCCCTTGATGGGCGCTTCAGGTGGGCAACGATTGCCCACAGGCGATACCGCGTTGCCCAGAGGAATCGCTGTCTGTGCGGGCGCTGCTGCCTGCTCGGTATCGCCGCTACAGGTTGATTTCGACCAGAGTCCCACGCTTTTCTCCGCAGCCTGGGCATAGGCCTCGACATAGGACTCCTGTCGGGCATATGGCAGATGGTAGGTATACTCGTGGGCATATCCCTGACGGATCATCAGCAGGCCATAATCCCTGCCATCCTCGAGGTTTACGTAGCGTAGCAGCCTTTCATACTTATCACGCTCCCCCTGGGATGGGTCGGACGTAAGGCTGACTCCCTTTCCCCCCCCCCAGGAGTTCGTGAGCTTTGGCCGAGGCTTCTCGCGCGTAGCACTGGACGGGATCGCGGGGGTCGAGAGTCTCGGGCGTATCTATGCCAATGATACGGATACCCTCGGTGACTCCATTGATATCGACCTTGATCGTGTCGCCATCCACCACCTGGGTGACAAGGTAGAGGCAGGGTGTGGTCAGAGTGCTAGTGGAAGTTGGCGCAACTCTGACCGCCATGGGCTCAGGAGTGGTAGTTGGAGCAGTGATCGAAGTAGCGACCGACGAGCAGGCGCTAGTCAGGAAGGCCAGCATGGCCAGCAACAGACAGTGCTTCAGCATGAGCTATCTCTGCGCTGCCCTGAAGCCCGCGGCTTCGGCCTCGGCTGCCGTATCGAAGCAGACGACATTGGCATAGGTCTTGGCATAATCACGCTGCCCAGGACTGTGGTAGACTCCCGAGTTCTTGTTTCCTTTGATCTGTCCTGTGCTACATGGTGCAGCACCCACGTTCTGTGCGGTTGGGACAGATGCTGCGGTAGGCTTCGCTGCCGCCGAGGGAAGCGATGTCGGTGCTACGCGCACGATAGTTGGAGCCACGACAGTCGTATCGACCGTTGGCAGAGTGGGAGAGGGCTTGGGGACAGGTGCACCTGTGGTCACGCTGGTTGGAGCGGACACCAGTGGCACGGGAGTTGAAGCGGACGGGCCTGGGGTGCAACCTGCAAGTAGAATGATGACTCCTATCAGCAGGACAGTGAGTCTCATGACAAGCCTCCTTGGGCATCTTCGGCTACTTGTTCCAGCCAATTCCGCAGACCCAATACCAGGGGGCAGTCCTCAGTGGTGCCATCACCGTCGTACTCTTTGATCAGGGCATCGATATCCTTGCCTTCTGCCAGGAGTGACTTTACCTCGGTGGCCACATCGGGCATCCAGTCCGTGGCATCCACCCAGCAGAGATCAGGCTCGTACTCAGCGATAATGGCTGCTATTTCGTCTTCCGCGAGACTGGCATCGTCAGTGAAATAGGCACGATGATTATTGCCATCCCAACCGCGCTCATATCCGTTCAGTACGCGCTGGGCAAGCGGGGCAATGGTGCTCATCAGGGCGTTGGCTGTGGCGCCACGCAGCACTGGTATGCCATAGCGTCGAGTGTGTCCGTGCCATACATCGCTAGGTACCGCATTGCCAATTTCGCCATTCCAGTCAGCCCACATTTCTCCTGTCTGACAATCCAGCGCGATATAAGCAGGCTGAGGCGAGGTCTGACGTGGATATACCTTCAGTAGGTCATCAACATACTTCACCTGATTGATGCTGATCGTTGTCACGATAGGAACCTCCTCGTAACTATAAATGCGAAGAGCCCACCACAGTGTGATGGGCTCAGTATAGCACAGGGTACTATTAGGCGCCTGTCTTCTTCGGTCTTCCGCCCAGATGTCCGATCTGGCGCAGGTAGTCTGCCCCATATCTCTGCAAGGTAGCTTCCCCGCCTTTGATCCCGATCTCCTTCATGTGCTCACGGCCTCGTTTGTCCAGGAGGGCTTGACCTCCCTGTGAGGCCAGGTCGTCGTTCGGGTCAAGGCTGCGGTTCATAGAGGTGATCAGGCCGCCCTTCTGGCCAATTTCCTGAAAGTGTTCCCTGCCGTAGCGCTTGAGGGTAGTCTCGCCACCTTTGCGGCCAGCCTCCTTGGCGCTGATGTCATCGGTCATGTTACCTCCTGATCGCGATAGCGATCTTGTCTTTGTCAACCTGTATCCTGGGTGGCCGCGGAGAGGCTACCAGATGGGATGCCCACCAGATAGCCTCCATTTGCGCCACCTGATCGAGGATGGTCCGCGAGATGGTCACGACGATCACATTGTCCTCCTTGACAATGACCTGGGCCCCCATTTTCTTTAGTAGCTCGACGACCGCCCAGTTGATCTCGTTTCCCATGGCTGATAGACCATCCTCTGCCATTACTGGCTCTTGGGGTAGTGGTAGCGACGGGCGGCTTCGAGCGCCATACTGAAAGCGACGATATCGCACCATGTCTTGGCGCGCATGTGCTCCACCCAATCGAGCTCGAGAAGTCGCTTCTTGCGAATCGGATAGGGCTGGGTGAGACACTCCAGACCATGAGTGGTGACCACCCACTGGCCAAACCGACTGATTACCTTGCTCGTTCTTGTCTTCATTAGTTCCTCAAATCCAGATTGTAGTAGCTTGACACACTCCCAGGCGGGATATGAAACTCGCTTGGTATCGTGATGGGAGCACATATTGGAGCATAGAATGCCCCTTCGGGCTTCTTGCAGTGATGAACCCATAACTGAGGCTGCCCCTGACTATCTTCGTAGATCACTGCCTTGCTAGCGGGTATCGTGCCTCCTGAGATAGCTCCGTTCGCATGGCGTTCGTAGTAGAAGTAACTGAGCTCATCTTTGATATAGCCAGATCCAAGAAAGAAACTACCGCGTGCTCCCGTGCCGTCCTGAAGCGCCACGAGATCGTGTTTCACGGGCACCCATGTTCCCGCGCCTTGCAACAGAAGAATGATCAAACCGCTTACCAGTGTGACTATGCCACAGGCGATCAAGCCGTTGCGGTATGGGACATACCGCGGCTGATGATTATCGAAGGGACTGGAACTGAACCAACCAACGATGAGGCCGAACAAGGCCCCAGCGAATACCCAGATGAACCATGCGCTCCAGCGTATATCGTCAGGACTCATTGTCTTGCTCCCATAATCCCTCATACTGGGGCATACGCTTCATCTCGTGGGTGTCAGGATCTATCCCCCAGAACTGGAGTATGGCTACTTCGTCGCTGGTCTCTGTAGTACCCGCACATTGACCACTATCCCTCTCGGTGTGCCACGGGGGATCACCGTAGCACCAGCCTCCCAGATGTCCATGGGGGAAATCGGGCAAACCCTCGGGGGTCCACTCATGCTTGGCAAAAAGTCGGGACATCGAGAGCTTGCGATCACTCATCTGCACCTTGAAGGTCCTGCCGCAGCTTGCGCAGCGGATCATAGCGAAAACCACGAAGTCGGCGTAGATATCGGGGCATCTGCGCCAGTGGAACTCCCCGTAGCGTGGCGTGCCGTTCTCGTCCCACCAGTCAGGCTTGCCCGCGCGAGCGATGATGTCGCTGTAGTCACTGTGCACTGATCTTATCCTCCAGGCCAAAGGTATCGAATTTCATGAACATCTCTCGTAGCCGCAGGAGCAATGAGCGCAACCACTCTCGTTGATGAGAGGCTGGCCACAATCAGGGCACATGCCAACCAGCATGCCTGTCATCTCGATGGGCTCACTGAGACGCGCTTCCAGCACACGGGCCAGAGCGTCAGGGCAGGAGCAGGCCCCTCCCATGGTAGGCGAGGGACAGCGAATTCCCTTAAGGCTCTTGACTATCGCCTCGACAGTGACACCTGCTCGCAGAGCCTGGGAGGCAAGCATAGCGATAGCATTGAGATGCGCGTTAGAGCACCCCCCTGCCTTGCCGAACATGAGAAATACCTCACAGATTCCCTGCTGGTCTTCGTTAATGGTCACGTACAGGTTACCGCAGGTCGTACGTATTTTCTCCGTGGTTCCGCTGGTAACGATAGGACGCTCCCGCGGAACGAGAACATTGACGGCTGGCTTGGTAGCATTGGTGGTCAGCACCTGACCATCACGGCTTCCGTCCCGATACACGGTTACTCCCTTGCATCCCATGACAAAAGCCAAACGCAAAGCCTCATCAACATCCTGTATGGTGGCCGAATTGGGCATGTTGATAGTTTTGGAGATGGCCGAGTCCACTGACTTCTGCCAGGCAGCTTGCATGGCCACATGTTGTCGGGGATCGATCTCGCCAGCGGTAAGGAAGACCTCATGGCTCAGTAACGTCATAACGGAACCAAGTTTTCCGCTCTTGCGCACATTGTTCAGATGTATCTCGTATCCATCGGGATCCTGGTTGGAGCGAAGCCACTCGATCAGGTAGGGGTTGGTCTCTTCGATCTCCATGCCATCAAAGGTCTTGCGGGTGTAGTGGAGAGCAAAGACGGGCTCGATCCCACTGGAGCATCCTGCGATCGTGCTGGTCGATCCCGTTGGCGCCACGGTCATGAGCGTGGCATTGCGGCGCTTGGGCATACCAGGTTGATAACCTTGGTAGTAGCCGCGTTCCTTCGCCAGATCCGCGGACGTGGCGACGGCCTCATGGTGAATACTCCGAGCCACTTCGCTGGCAAGATCGAGGGCCTCCTGTGAGCTATAGGCAATATCGAGATGAATCAGCATGTCGGCCCAGCCCATCACTCCGAGGCCAATGCGGCGATCATTGAAGGCTCGTTCTTTGATCTGAGGCAGGGGGTACCAGTTGATATCGATGATATTGTCGAGAAAGCGCACTGCGAGCCGTACTGTGTCTCTGATCTTGGACCAGTCAACATCGCTATCCTTGACCATGTGAGCCAGGTTGATGCTTCCGAGCACGCAAGAACCATAAGGCGGAAGCGGGACCTCTCCGCAATTGGATACGAGCTGTCCCGCTGTCCAGTAGGTGTGGTCTTCGTCGCTCACGGTTATGTCGTAGACTGGCAGATCGCCGATGTATTCCCTGGCAACCACGGGCGAGCTGTAAGCGTTATGGTTTGTGGTTCCCCCCACGATCTTGTGATTCTTGTACTGCTGGAGGAATCCTATGAGTCTCAGG
>Ga0172381_10006970_pt1 | contig 11259 bp, 21 predicted proteins | sample Leawel6488metaG_FD_119754 | JGI IMG/M metagenome (GOLD analysis project Ga0172381, IMG submission 119754) | Leachate microbial communities from a municipal landfill in Southern Ontario, Canada - Leachate well 64-88 metaG | ecosystem: Engineered > Solid waste > Landfill > Unclassified | place... | reverse complement strand
GGAAATTTATCAAACATTGTAACTCTATAGAACTTCCATCCTTCTGACTCAATTTTTTCTTGGCGATTTTTAAAGTACTCAATATGTTTTACATTATCAAAATGAAAGTATCCATCAAATTCAATTGCTATTTTTTTATCAGGAATAGCAACATCTAAAGCATAATTAAAAACACCATATTGAAATTCACATTCTGGATGTAATTCTTTGACCATATCTCTTAGTTTTATTTCAGGTTTCGAAATTTTTTTCATTCCTTTTAAAGCTTTTATAGCACCACCATTCAACATAACTTGTTTTTTCTTATCTCGATATTCTATTGAATTAAATTTACTGTTTGGATCTTTCCATCTTTTTTTTAAACCTTCTGAGGAAGAATTTTTTATACATCTGATCATTTTAATTGCTTGGCCATTTAACATTCTTTGACGCTGTTGTTCTTTAAATTCTTTACTTTGTTTTGGTTTTGAATTTCCAATTGATATTTTTCGTCTTGTCTCTAATGATTTATGTTTTCCTATATTGTTTCTGGTGCTTGCTTTACTCATTTTTTCTAAAGTTTCTTTAGAGAATATTCCTTTTTTATCTTTATTCCACGGAATTCTTCCTTTTGATAATTCACTGTATTTTTTTCTTTGAATATCACACTTCATTTGATATTCACTGCAACACATCTTTCCATTTTTTAGTTGATAAAGAGCTTCTTTCCCACATCCATATTCACATAATTTCATACACTATTTCCTTTCATACATCTTTAAAGTATTAACTAAAGCTTGGTCATAGCTAAACACTGTTTCTTTAACATGTTTCATAATTGCTTCGTTAGTTAAGAATTCTGATTCTCCGTGAGAATCATTCATTCCTAAAATATCCATAAATGAATTTTGAGCAGTTTTATCAGATTCTATGAATAGAGGTGGGTCATATTTCCTAACATACATACAGAATGATAGTGATAGTGCTAAGTCATCATGACAGTCTTCCTCCGCTTGAACTTTTCCGTTTTTCGTAACTAATCCAATTAGTTCCAGTGCTGTTCTTTTCGATTTCACCATCTGAGGAAATTGGGTTACATACGAATATAAAGCATCGATCATTAAAGGTCTTGTTTTTATATTATTTGAAAGACCAGGAACTATTTTATGTTCTCCTCTGGTTTCTTTATATACCATTATTGAGTGTTCACTGTCATTTAATTCCTCCATAACTTGATTTCCGTATGAATTACTCTCTATGACACACGTGCCAGGATATTGGCTGCAGGCGAATTTTACAACTTTAACAAAATCCAACACTTTACATTTTGTTTGATATTCCCAAACTTGATCTAATGTTTCATAATCCCATATAGTAATTGCAGATTTATCAGCTCCAAATTCTGGTGCAGTATCAACTCCAATTATATAATGTTTTCCAGGAATTGCACTTTGAAATTTCCAAATTTCTCCATTAAATAAATGAATTGTTTCAATAGGATCAACTGATCCTTCTTGAAGAGAAACACAAGTTTGTTCGTCGAAGAATGATCCACCTGATGGTAAGAATTTTAATTCAAGTTCCTGGTCAATCTTTCTTTGATCGTTATCAAACATTTCTTTTTGTGTTTGATACCAATGAGGATCATTTGCCAATTCTGGAATATCTCTCCAGTAAATAATACATGGTTTAAACAAACCTTCTCCAGCTAAAGCTTTTGAATATCTACTAAAATACCAAGAACCCATTCCTGTAGTTTTATTAGGTGTTGAAACTACCAATGTACCATAAGGAACTCCAGACATTCTAGCTTGTTTTTGTGCTGTTGAAAGAGAAGGAACTAGAGAAGTCCACGCGGCATCTAATTTGTTAATAAACGCTGCTTCGTCTATAATTAAAAATGTAACTGCTTTACCTCTAAGAGTTTTTTCAGGAGCCATTGGGTTAACTGTTGCAACATGTAATTTTGATCCATTTGCTAAAATAAAACTCTGTTCTGATTTCTTATCAAAAGCTCCACCTTCTCTTCCTCTTTTTGGAGTTAAGAATGGAGGTAACTTTTCTATCATGCTTCTTATTGCTCTAGAAAAATCTGTTGCTTCTTTTCCATCTTTAGATATAACTCCAACTACTGTATTATCATAAAAATTTAATAACCAAGAGCAATATGCTTGTGTGGTTGTGCTGATGCCAGTTTGTCTCGTCTTGAGGACCACAACATGTTTTTCTTTTTGAACTAAGTTTATAAATTCTAACTGTTTTCCGTATGGTTTATATAATTGATCACCACCAGCTAGTTCAAGATAAACATATCTTTTGGCGTAATACTCAAAATCATTCTTACACTTTAGATATTCTTCTACATATCCTTCTAGTTTAGCTTTAACTACTTGATTCATTTTTATCCTTTATTAAATTTTTTATCTTATTCTCTACTTCCTTTATATTTGGAAATTTATCAAACATTGTAACTCTATAAAATTTCCATCCATTAGATTCAATTTTTTCTTGTCTATGTTTATAATATTGTTTATGATCTTCTGTATCAAAATGATAATATCCATCATACTCAATTGCAATTTTTTCGTTGATTAATGCTACATCTAAAAAATAATTTAAAACTTTGTGTTGAGGATCCGCATCTGGATATAATTCTTTTACCATATCTCTTAAATTCATTTCTTCGTTTGATATCTTTTTAATAAAAGATTTTACATAGCTTCCATTTTCTAACATCCAATTTCTTCTATCTTCTTTAAATTTTTTCATTTTTTCTGGATCTCTAGGAAAAGAGTTCATTTTTATAGAATCACCATTCAGTAATCTTTTTCTCAATCTTTCTTTAAATTCTTCATCGTGTTTTCTTCCAAGAGATTTTAAACCTATTTTCTTTTTACTTTCGTTAGTGTGTTTTCTCCCTTTCCATATTGGTTCATTTTCTAAATTCCATTTTTTATTTGATTGTGATACTTTTTCTCTTTGTTCTTTTGTTACTTCTTTTCCAAATCTTGGATGATTCTTTCCAGTGTACTTTTTTCGAGAAATAGATATTTTTGATCTAAAGGTTTTACATTGTTTAGCATCCTTGCTACAACACCATTTTCCATTTTTAAATTGATGAATTGCTTCTTTACCGCAACCATAGTCGCATATCATTTTACAATGTCCTTTATTAATTTGTTCAGATCTTTATTCATACTTATTTGTTCTCATAAGAACTATTCTACAAGATATTTCCCAATTTTGTGTACCTCTTTGAAGTTGAATATCGCTAGACTTTAAAATATATTTTCCGCTTAAATTTACTTCTGTTTCAGTTCCGCATTTTAGTTTAACCGGTTCTCCGACTTTAACTAAATTTAACAAATACATACTTTTTGCTACACCACATTCTATAGTTGCCAATCCAATAATTTGTCTAGAAGATCTAACATTTGCAAAAACATCAGAATCGTTATCACCACTATGACCAATCATATAAACTTCTCTTTCATTTAAATTTGGATCTAATGATATTTCTGGTGGTTTAGTATTAGCACCATATTTTGAACATAAGTCGTCTAATTTTTGAGGGATAATACTATATAACTTATCAAATGGATGAACTATATAATTGATGTTTTTTCCTGATGCAGTAAATTGTGAAGAACCAGAGTATTTACTATTTAAATTTCCAGATACTAAAAAATACTTTTCATTACTATTTGCATTTACAGAATCAGCAGTATTTGTGTCATCTACTGCTAATTTAGATATAGTAAATGTTTGATTTTTTCTCATTCTAGATGTTAAATTTTGAATGTATAATTTATTATTATACTGACAAAATCCTAAATTTGAAACTCCTTTAAAAAGTCCAAAGTTATCATCTAAATATCTAATTGTACTATAAAAAGTTGTAGGTGGTATAACTACTTGTTCTATAACTTCTGTATTTTCATCGTCGGTATCATATATCACTTCTGCTTGTGTTTTAGATGCGAGATCTTGAATTATTTGCTTTGGAGTTTTTCCAACATATACATCATTAACTATTTGACTCATTGTTGTAAAAGCTTTTCTTCCAATTGTTGTTATATTAACAATAGTTCTATCTGGTATTGAATCTGTATCTAGTTGAGGTTTTCCCTGATGAATTACTAAATCTGATTCAACATATTGTAATTCCATATCGATAGATTCAAATATTGGATCTGATTCTTGATTTCCCCTTAACTTCATAGTTAGTTTTAAAGGATATTTTCCAAGTACATCATCTAAAATTGCAGAACTTGTTTTATAAAAAATTGAAATCGTTACTATTTGATAAGCGGTAACAAGCGATGACACTATTCTTATTGAATTTAAATCACTTGTAAAATCAATGTCTTTAATTCTTAGTTGTATATCATACGCAGTCTGTACTTGCATCTATTTTCTAATCCTCTTCTTCGTCTTCATCTTTTTTATTTTTCCAATGTTTCTTTGCTTCGTCTTCCATTTTCTTAAGTCTTGTATAATAATCTGGAAATTCAAAAAGATGGTCTTTAGCTATTCTTTTCGCTACATCTGAATCATCAGTATGTTCAGCTTCAATTTTTATACCCATCTTTAATTCTTTTGAATTGAATTTTGAATCAGGAATATCGTTATGTTTTCCGACCTCTATACTTTCTCCCAATAGTTGTAAATATTCATCAATAAGTTTCATAGTTGTAAAATCCTCCACAAGATAAGTATTTATAATTTGTTCTAACAAAACAAAAAAAAGAAACAAAAAATAACGGATCAAAGGTCAGAGAAAATTAATTCTCTGACCTTTTCAATTATATTTCATCTAATACTTTTTAGAAGTTTATCCTTTTAAAGTATTCAAAACTGATTGAATTTCAACCGGAATTACTAAAACTTTCTCAGCAATATCTTCAAGCAAAGACTTAATATTGACATTCTTTTCAATTGTTGAGAAATATGCAATTGCTATAAATAAATCAAACGCATTAATCTTTACATCAGTATTATTTGCTTTATGGTAATCTTCAACAGATTTTAGATATGCAGATACCTCAAATCTTCTTTTCTTTCCAACTTCTTCTAACATATCAAAAACTGTAAGTAAATGATCTTCTGTTATTTCTGTTTTAAAATTGGCATCAAGAATTTCTAAAATATTTTTAGAAAATACTTCAACGTATTGACCAATAGGTGTAGAGAATGATGTTTTAGAATGAATATTGTGAACTTGTCTCATTTTTCCAATTTTATTTTTAAATCCAAATCCACACAACCTACCAACATCTTCTGCTATAATACTAAAACCAAATAAAAATTCTCTTGCACCACTTCCATCATATGTATTTTTTACAACAACTTCTGGATATACATCCCCAACTTTAGGAATGTTTGTACAATTTTGAATTAAAATTTCATTCGACATTCTTGTTCTTGAAGAATTTAAATAAACATATTCTCTAAAAATTGGAGTTCCTACTTCAAGAATAGATTGTCTAATTTTTTCATTCATTACTTCGTTACCTTCAAATTGATATGAATCTGAAACATATCCAGAATATTTTAGATCTATATTATCAACTGGTGGTTTTGTAAATACGCCATATAAAGGAACATCAATATTGTCTTTTGATTGTAAATGTTTATAAACTACACTACCAATAGCATCGTTATAACCAAAACATTCATTTCCAAGATCAACTAGTCCCATTGCTTCCGCTCTCTGCGGAAAGTTCAATGTAGCCATTATCTGCTTCTCCTTCTTCTATTATTTGTATTTCAACAAATGGAATTTTTTTAATTTCTTCTTCAACTTGTTTGAACTTATTTAGAAACTCTTCATCTATTTTTTTTGGAAAACATACAATAGATTGTTTTTGAATAACTTGTATTTTTTCTATATCTAAAAATTTTGCAATATAATTTAATTTTTCTTGGTTAATCATCCAAAAGTATCCGGTCCTGTCCAAGATTTTTCTTCATATTTCAACCATGTCTTACATTCTGTACATTGAACTTCTCTTGGTGGATTTTCTGACTTGATATGTTTTTCTCCACATTTTTCACATTCCGCAATATAAATTGTTCTTTTTACCAATCGTTCTACTGTCATAAATCTCCTTCTACCATCTACATTCTGGCGCTTCTAATGCAGTAATTATTCTTTTTTTACAAAGTCTACAAACAAATGCTGCTAAACAACATGAATACTTTCTACCACATGTTTGATATTTTTTAATCTCATCCTTGGTACAATCATCTTTATCACAATACCCATTACACTCAGGACAAGGTATTGCATTTGAATCTCTTTCAATACGACCAGGTAACACAATAACTTCAACTGGTTTTTCAACTTCCTTTTCTTTTTTCTTTCTCATTTAATTCTCTCTGCTACAAATCTTAAATAAATATCTCTTCCATCAAATGGATAATTTTCATTTATTTCAATTATTTTAAACCTTTCTTCTAATCCAAAGAAGTATAAAGCTCTATCTGCAGTCCATACAGATGCATGAGGACAATATGGTTCATTTAATAATTCAAATGTTGTTATAATATCTTCTGCTTCAAAATTAGGATTATCAAATACTTTTTCATCTAAAACTCTTTTAGCTAAAAGTTTATAATCAGGAACTATAACTTCAACTGTTCCTTTAATTTTTACAATACTAGATAACATGTAAATAAAATACAAAAGTTTAACTTTTGGAACATGCTCTAAAAATCTATACATCACAACCTTATCAAACTGCTGAGTATATTTTTCAAGAAACTCATAAATATCATGATTACAATAATATATTAATGGCTTCTTTTGATATTCTTGAGCGTATGTTCGGTGAATGTCCTCAATATGACTTGCGTGATTAGAACTAAAATAAGATAAATCCAGATTAATTAAAGTGTCGTTATTTTTTAAAGGTTCTAATGGTAAAACTTTTCCTGCTGCTATATTTAAAATGTACATCCTCACTCCTTTAATTTCTTTTGTATTGTTTCTGAATTTTTGTATAACCATAGATCACAAACGTACGTTGGAAATGCTTGACGAAATCCTCCTGTTTGTGCAATCCAAGTTAGATTTAAATCTAATAATTTTTGATTTTCCGTAGTATTTTCTGGTGTTAATAAAACACATTCTTCTTTTTTCATATTTCTCTATAATCACCTCTTAAATACTTTTGAATGTTTTCTTCTCTTAATTTTTATCTTCTTTTGATGATCTAGTCTTCTTAAAAAGATTTTCTATCCAATTTAATTTTCCAACACCTTTGCACTTTTTACAACCATACCATCTTAGTTTTGGTGGAGATTGATCAAGCGGTGTTATAATAAGTCCTCTTCCGTTACATTCATTACATATAATTAATTCATTATTCATATTTTATGAGCCTGCTAAAATTTATAGATTTTGTAAGAATTAAACCATTAAAAAATTTATCTCGTCTTTCAAATCTTTTATCCATATCTCTTAAAGAAAATATTTTTCCAAATATGTTTTCAATCCAGTTTACAGATCCTGTACCTGCACACTTTCTACAATAAAACCATTCATCAGGTTCTTTTATTATTCCTGCTCCATTGCATTCATTACATTTTTCGTTCATAAAAATTCCAACACTATCTTTTAAAATATTCATCTCGTTTATTTTGTCTTAGATGTATTTCACTCATTGATAATAATTCTTTTCCAAAAATATTTTCCAACCACGTCAATTCTCCAAGTCCTCTGCAATTAGAACAATACTCCCATTTATCATGATTCTTCCATTGTTTAGGATAAGGAAGAATTACATGTATCAAATTTTACTAAACCATCTGTCATAAAAACTCCACAGTAACACTATCAAAAAATGGTTGAATATAATAGTCAAAATATCTTTCTCGATCTATATCGCTTGTATCTAAAATTTTAATTATTGTATCTGATACTTCAAATTGACCATATTGCTTTAAAAAAATATTGAACTTATTTTCACCTGAAGGTATACAATATAATAAAGGATTTGATGAACTTAAAATTTCATCTTTAATATTTTGCATACTTGTAAAAACTGAATTTTTATTTGCATAATTTATAAACAATACTTTTTTATACATTTTATCAATTTCATCATATCTATGGGAGATTCCTTTAATAGAAATTTTATTACCATCAGTTGCTATAAACTTGGTTCTATCCAAAGATATTATAAAAACTGAATAGATTGATTGTAAATCTATTGGCATATATTGATCTGTAGTTACTCTTAAAGGTTTTAAAGACATGAATCCATCGTATTGTTTAATTACAATATCATCATTTGAAATCTTATTCCGTAAAATGTATTCGTCAATTAAAGATTCAGTTGTTGATCTTATCAATGTTGTTAGTCTTGGATTATCTCTCATTAATATTCCGATTTGAATATTTCTTTTTAATTTATCATCCCTGTCAATGTTAGATATATCAAAATTCATACTTTTTAAGATGTTATAATGACACGCTGAAATATCATAGGAGTATACATTATTGAGAAATAATCTACAGTTTTTGTTAATATTCATTTCCTGCTCCTAGTTATTAACGCTGTTCCTGTAACTCTATACTTAAAAGTGATTATACAAAATTTCTTATCTACATATTGAATATTAAAAGGAAACATTATTATTTTATCATCATTAAATACTGATATATTTACATATTGATTGTTTAGATTATGAGTAACAAACCATACATCTGCAGGTATAGATTGATTAAATAACGCAGTATCAAAATCATTTGTCCTAGGTAATATTTGTTTTTTTCCAAAAACATTTTCAATCCAATTTACCTTTCCAGTATGTGCACATTTTTTACAACATCTAAGAAGTTTTTTTAAATCTCCATCTGTGTCATATATGTCATCATAATAAAATCCTTCACCATCACACACGTCACATTTCATTTCCTCTATCATTTGGTAATACCCTTACAAAGTATATTTTTTTACTTCCGGATAAGAAATCATATGTTTCAGAATCAATACTAATGAAGTCTTGTTTTCCAAAAATATTTTCTATCCAGTTTACTTCACCGGTTCCTCTGCATTTGTCACAAATTTTTTCATCGTCCATAAGATGGTTAATCCATTGAGAAGCTATTACACCTTTTCCTTTACAATTATCGCATTTATAATTCACCTTTTATCACCCCAATGCTTCCAATTTTTTTCTCTGGGTTCTTTTTTAGTTCTAAACCAATCATTATATTTCCAAGTTTCAGATACAGAAGTTTCTTTTTGTTCTACAAACACATTTTCCAACCAAGTGATCTTCCCTCTTCCATCACATTTTTTACATTCCATTCTATAAAAATCAAATCCACCGATTCGAACTAATATATATCTGTTTCCATTATCAGTGTTTGTATAGCCTCTTCCATCACATTCACTACATGTTTCAAATCCAATTTCTTCAGTCATTGTCGTCACCAGTATAATCAAATGCTCTTGTAAGAGCGTCAAGTAAATCATGTCTATATTTTGGATCAACCCCAAAAACTGCTTCTAACCAAGTTACATATTTTTTTCCTTGACAAAATTCACATATACAATTTGTAAATGTAATAGTATCAACTACTTCATTTGGAACAGGTTTTCCATTACAAACTGGACATTTATAAGTATTTTTATTAGTCATAAGATTCCCATTTAGGATTACAATTATTATGAAGAACGCCAAAAATATTTTCTAACCATGTTATTTTACCCCATCCTTTACATACGTCACAACACTCTTTATAAAATTCAAATTTTTTAATATCTGTTGCTTTAACTCTCATATAAGGGTGATACCCACGTCCTCCACATGCTTTACATTTTATATATTCTTCATATTCTTCCATATTTATCTTCAAACCTTTCTATGTCATCTTCATAACACTCGCCGGTTTGTACTTCAATGATGATTAAATTTTCTTCTGAAGAGTTTTTTACTCGATGCATCGATCCTTTAGGAATATCAATTGAGTGACCATGATACAAAGATGTGATTTCTGAGTCAATAGTAGCTAAGCCACTCCCTGCAACAACAAACCAATGTTCTGATCTACGTCGATGGAGTTGCAAGCTCAAACATTCACCTGGTTTAACTTCAAGCATCTTTACTGTATAGTAAGGAGCTTCCATTAAAACTTCAAAACTTCCCCACGGACGAATTTCTTTATTCATTATATAACTCCATTTTTGGTTCATATTTTTCAAAGACTTTATCTATCCAAGTTATTTGTCCTTTTCCATTACAACAAAAACAAGAAAATTTTAGATCAGTCATTTTTTGGCAATCTGTTTTTATATATCCTTTTTCTTCAACACAACAAAATATTTCTAATCCTTTTTCACATCTACAATAACCATGTTGTCTGTTTTCTTGATTAAAATAAAGACCTTTATTATAATATTCATCATAACCTTTTCCTCCACATCTTCCACAAACCATAATTGCATCTTTCATTTTATCCTCTTACTTAAAAATATTTTGTATCCATGTAATTTTACCAATACCATTACATCTTTTACAGTGATCGATTGGAAAAATTGGATTTTTTATCTTTATATATCCTCTTCCATTACAATTATCACATGTTACATATCCAATCAATTTATCTTGAGCTTCTTTAATTGCCCACTCTAAAAAACTTTTTGAATCACCCATAATAATACCTTATATTTATGGGAGGGATATTATATATCCCTCCCTTCAAAATCTAATTAAATTACGTTTATAAGTACTTGGTCAATTTTCAAAAGATGGTTAATATCAACAACTTCTAATTGTTTCTTTATAAACCAATCAAGTGTTTTCTCTTTCGTTGTAAATTCATCTTTAACTTTAATTGCTTGCTTATAAAGAAGTTGAATTGCTTCAACATCAACTACTTCCTGAAGTCTATCTTTAATTTCTTTTGCAATTCCTGAATGACCTGCAAGTTTAATAGAAGATACATTTTTCTTAATTTTAATTCTTTCATATGGAACAACTTTACCATCTACATTGGCACAATACACAATAATCAAACCAGTTTTAACTCCATAGGATTTAATAAAGATTTCATCATTTAACTGATGCAATACTTCAAATGTATCATTTTTAAATATTTTCATATATACGGGTGGAAGGTTTAAGATTGGTCTTGTAGAAGGATTATAAAAACTTACTAACTCCATTTCTTCACCATTCTTTCCTTTAGGAACTTTAAAAATCATACTATCTTTTGAATCAATATTTGAAACTTCAGCTTTTACTCTTGCGACATTTTGAATAGTT
>Ga0172381_10006969_pt1 | contig 11260 bp, 13 predicted proteins | sample Leawel6488metaG_FD_119754 | JGI IMG/M metagenome (GOLD analysis project Ga0172381, IMG submission 119754) | Leachate microbial communities from a municipal landfill in Southern Ontario, Canada - Leachate well 64-88 metaG | ecosystem: Engineered > Solid waste > Landfill > Unclassified | place... | reverse complement strand
ATTGCGCCGTCTCTGTTTAACGCATCAAAGTTTATTTGGTAGTCAACGTCTGTTGTGTCGGTAGATCCTCTGCCAATAGTTAATGTGGTTGCACTGTTTCCGGGATTTATTACTAAATTGCTTCCGTTAAAATAAATACTGGCATTGTCGCTAGCTCCAAAATAGTGTTTTGAGTTATTAGCCCTGTTGTAAAATCCTCCGCTAACATCGGTTATAATAAAATTTCCTACTCCGGTAAAACTTTTTGAATCAAAAGCATATGTGGCAGGTTCTACCACCGTACAATAAGCTGAGTCTGGGCTACAGGTTGGGTTTAAGGTTTCGCCAACGTCGTACGGACTAGCAGGCGGGACAGCAAAAGCGTAAAAAACAAAGGAAAATAATCCTGCCCAAACTAATCCGGACAACAGCGATAAAAATAAATTTCTAGGAAACAAAAATTTCAACAGAATCGGAGCTCTTGTTTTAAAAGAATTCTGCAAAAAATTATTTTCCTTGTGGTCTTCCATTCGGAAATTATTATTTTATTAATTTATTTTACCATATTTTTTTCAATGTCAACACTATAACATTTATCAAAATCTGTGGATAACTTTTTTATTTTTTATCTTTTCCACCTTTAGTCATTGGGGTGTCCGACACCCCAATTAATTTGGCTACGTCCGACGTAACCAGGGCAGTCCCCCGATGTCGGACACCGGGGGACTAATTTAAAAACTTCTGTTTATAAATTGACAATTTGTAAAAAAATAATATAGTTAGATTAGTCAAAAAAGACTATCCAAAATAAGTTCTTTCACAAAGGGGCAAAATAATGAAAAGCAGATTGCAATGTTTTATTGTTTGTCTTTTTGCATTTTCAATTTTTTGTTTCAACAAAAATGCAACGGCAACATCTCTTGTCCAAGTTTCACGAGATTCTTTTGGTCTGGGTACTGTTTACGAATCTTTTGAAGAACCTGCAAACCTGGCAAACGGAAATTATCACAGCAACTCAACGGTTAACAATGTATTTTTGCCAGGGGCATATGGCAGTTATACTTTTTCGCAAAGCGGAATAAAGTTAACCGCCCCCATTCCAAATATCGAAAAAGATTATTATCCAGAAATTGCCATTTGCAGCACAGCTCGAAGCTTTGGGCTAAATGTTTATGGTGGGCTTAACCTAAGCAATCAGCCGCCGGACGGAACTCATTATTTGGTTGAATATGGCTCATCATCAATTTTATTTTCACCATTCGCACTAGAACTGCCCTATGGTGTTAAAAAATTTGGCGGATACTGGTTTATGTCCGGTCAAACTCCGGGATCTGACAGACTGCAAATTGACGCTTACGGATTAAGCAATCAATATTTGGGCAGTGTGCTTGTTCTGGCTGCCAGCACAATCGACAAAGACTGGTCTAACAACTTTTATGGTTTTACAACAAACGATGAATCTTACATCAAAACTGTAAAAGTGAATTATTGGAACTATACCACAAATGTTTGCAATCCCGGTTGCGACATGCTGATGTTTTCAGTCCCCGAACCGCCAGAAGAAGCATTACTAGTAGCTTTTGTAGCTATTTCCGCGTTATACTTTCTTCTACGATTTTTAAAAAAGAAAAAGCGCCAATAGAGCGCGAGGCGACACCTTAGTCGCCTCTTTTTTTGCCGTTTTACATTAAAAAACCACCCTAAATAAGGATGGACTTTTAATAGCTCTAATATTCATAAGATTTCTATAAAATCTAGGTGGGTATTCTCAAGCAACGACCACGGCCATTGCAAATATTGAATTCCCATAAAAAAGTTTGTTAGAAATTTATTGGAACGTTAGAGCTATCTTCATTTTAACTCTTTAAAAATAATAATCAAGTCTAATAGTCATTGGGGTGTCGGACACCCCAATGACTATTCCAAAATAATCTCATTCATTCCATTTTTATATTTTATCCAATCTGTAATAGATTTTTTACTTCCTCCCGCCTCTTTTATAATTTCAGAAATAAAATCTCTATCTGTAACAGAGGCAAAATTAGGCTTGCCAATAAAATCAAAAAAACTTGACCATCTATATTCTTCTTCTAAAAATTGGATTGCTTTATCTACATTTTTAACTCCGTTTTCTTTCCAGCCAGGCTCTATAAAAGATAACGGGTTGGTATGAATATATGCAAATACTGTTTTTAATTGGTCATCATCTGCAACGTGAATCGATTTAAATTTGTTAAACAAATGCCCTTTGCGCTGGTATTTTTTGTTAAAATAATTAGCATAACCGCCACCAACTTTTTTCATAAAATTAGTTATGCCGTTGTCCTTAACCTGCTTTAGTAATAAATGCATATGATTGGACATAAAACAGAATGCCAACACTTCCACCAGCTTATCCCTTTTATCCTCCATTTTAGTCATTGGGGTGTCGGACACCCCAATGTTTTCAGAAGATGTTGAGTATTGGGGTGTCCGACACCCCAATGTTTTTTCTTTCTTGCGCTGTAAACGTCGGAGCCAAATTTCTACAGGTTTGGTGTTGTTAAATTCATAAATAGAAAAAATACCGCGATAGTAATCGTTTTCATCACTAAAAATTTCTGCATCTCCAACTGCTCTTAAAACAACATGATAGATTTCGTCGTTAGCTAATTGTGTTCGCATAAATTATAAAAAATGTGGGGTGTCCGACACCCCACATTTAAATGGTTAGATTCCTAAAACCGCAACCAATTGCTTTATTAAAGATACAACAACTGGAGGTGGCATCAAACTGTTGCTTTTATTTCCCTCGTCATCTTTAACTTCCCAAGGTTGTTCTGCAACATCAACTTTGCCTTCTTTTTCGTTCCAGTCATAAGAAAATTCTGGCGTAACTTCATAGTCATCTGCATATTCTTTGGTTAAATTTACAGGAATAGAATTTCTCAAAAACACTTTTGATATTCCGTGCATTTTGTAAACCTGTCCCATCAGCACTTCGTCCTTTTCTAATCTTGCTCTGATTGGTTCAATTCCATTTTCGTCTCCCTCTTTTGTCACCATTCTGGCGCCAGTGCAGGCGGGATTATCGCAAATCAAATGGAATTTTTTATCTGCTTTATCATATTCAACTTTTTTTGTTGGCAAAAGTTTTAAACTTCTTGAAGTGTTGCATAAAGGGCAAATAACTCTGGTTTTTACTCTTTGGTCAATAATATTTGTTGGAACATCAATCATCACAAAAACGTCTGGGTCTTGTCTATAGTCAATCAAATTTTTAAAAAATAAAGAATAAGAAACTTGATCCAAGTCTCTTGGAAAACCATCCAAAAAAATAGCTTTTTTGCCCATTCTGGTAATTTCTCTTTCAGTTAAAGCCAAAATCAATTCCGATGGCAACAAAACCTTTGTTGATCTCTCTTCCATTGCTTTTATAATATCTTGCAACGGAGTTGGGCCTCTGTATTTTTGTTTTAAAAATTCAATCAGTTCTTCTTTTTTGGCAGGATCTCTTAAAACTTCATCAAAAGATCTTATCATGTCGCCAATTGATAAATGCTCAATTTTATCTGGAGCAACAATTTCTTTTAACATTTTGGCATATGTTCCCTTTCCCGAAGATTTTTTGCCCAACAAATAAACAATAAAAGTATTGTCTTTTAAATATTCTTTTAACTTTGCAATTTCGGGACCGGCTTTGTATTCAAAATATTCTTTCCTCTGCGCCGAATCGGTTAAATCAAACTTTTTATATTGCCCTTCTTCGCTTTTTGTTTTAAAAACTTCAAATTCTACGTCTTGCATATTTTTGGTTTAATTAGTTACTATTTTTAAATTTTTTCCGTCAGACACGAACTCAATAGTGCCGTTGATGTCTGTTCTTAAAACCTTTATACCAAATTTTTCCAATCTTTGCAAAACTTCTGGCGTTGGATGTCCATAAGAATTTTTGCCAACCGGAATAACCGCAAACTTTGCATCTACGTTTTGCAAAAATTCTTCCGAGGTTGAATATTTTGAGCCATGATGAGCAACCTTCAAAACATCCGCAGTTATTGCAACGTCCGACGTTGCAATAACTGTTTTTTCGGTTTTTTCCGAAATATCGCCGGTAAACAAAAAAGAATTATTGCCAAAAATTAATTTTGCAACAACGCAGGCATCATTGCTACTGTCTGTCATTTTTTGTCCGGATAAATTTTCAAAAGGCAGTAAAATATTAATCAAAGTATTTCCGAGCTGTACAGTGTCGCCCATTTTAACAGAAATAATTTTTGCACCCTGCTGTTTTTGATTTTCTAAAACTTTTTCCCATTCTTTAAATTCAGCCGAATCTTTTTCAATACCCGACTCTAAAATATAATCTGCTTTATATCTTTTTAAAATATCTATTAATCCTTGCATGTGGTCTTTTTCCGGATGGGATAAAATTACCAAATCAATTGTTTTATCCCAAAAAGGCATTAAACTTGAAACTTTTGTTAAAGCTAAAGAATCCGGTCCTCCGTCAATTAAAACCTGGTGATTTTCAACGGTTTTTATAAACGCGGCGTCACCCTGCCCAACATTTAAAAAATAAACCTGCAGGTTGTTATTTTCAGCTAAAACAAAAACTTCTTTCCAGCAAAAAACGTTTAAAACAAAAAGAAATCCGGCAAAAAGTAAAAAATATTTCTTTTTCATATTTTATCTTAACACAAAAAAATTTAATTTCTCAAAAAGTGTGGGGTGTCCGACACCCCACACTTTTTTAATACAAAAAACGTTGACGATTAAGCCAACGTTTTTAGAATAATTATGAAAAACTATTTTTTGAGTCCCATTATCCTAAACATCTTTGTTCCGCATTTTGGACAAGTGCCTGTCATTGCCATTCTTGTTTTGCCTCCTTTGCCATTCATTGTAACCTCTTTTGGATCTTTCATTTCTCTTTTTGCTTTGCACTTTACACAATAAGCTTCTGTCATTTTATTTTTTATGAAACGCAAATTAAAACTTGATGCAAAATGTTTCAGGTTTTAATTTTTTAGTTTCAAATTTTAATTTCCAATAAACGAGTCTATCGGAAAAATTAATTAATTTTAATATATTAAGCCTATTTTATTCGTAACCAAATACGTTGTCAAGCAAATTTACGAATAAAAAGACTAGGCTGCTGTCCATCCACCGTCAACCACTATCACACTGCCTGTCATATATGACGATTCATCAGAGGCTAAAAATAAAACTGCATTAGAAACTTCCTCGGATTTTCCCTGCCTTTTCATTGGTATTGGGGCCAACATTGCTTTCCTCTGTTCTTCTGTCATGCTTGTATTTGAAGCGCCAGGCGTATCAATTGCGCCAGGATTAATATTGTTTACGCGGATTCCCATTGGAGCAAATTCCAAGGCCATTGCTTTTGACATTGCATTAATTCCGCCCTTTGAAGCGCAATAATGTGTCAAACCTGCAAAACCAACCATTGCAGCAATCGAAGAAATATTAACAATGCTTCCGGATTTTTGTTTTGCCATTTCTTTGGCAGCAGCTTGTGAGCACAAAAAATATCCTTTTAAGTTTATATCAATAACCCTCATAAAATCTTTTTCCTGCATTTCCAAAAATGGCTGAAAAGGAAAAATTCCGGCATTGTTTACTAAAATGTCTATTTTTTTAAATTTATTTAAAGTTTCTTTTATCAAATTATCAACTTCTGTTTTGTTGCTGATATCGCACTTAACAGCAATCGCCTCGCCCCTAAGTTTTTTAATTTCATCAACAACTAATTGGCATTCTGGCAAAGAAATATCGGCTACAACAACTTTAGCGCCAGCTGCAGCAAGCTTTAACGCATGAGCCTTTCCCATTCCCTGTTTTGCTCCGGTAATTATCGCAACCTTTCCCCTAAGGTCGCAGAATTTTGGGGTTGTTTTGTTAAATCCAAACATTATTTTAAATTATCAATTATCAATTTACAATTATCAATCAAACTCCAATTAATGAATTTTCGAACAACAACTTCGTCATTGAAAATTTATAAATTAAAAATTCATTGAAAATTGATTATTGAAAATTGGAAATTAGCTTAATATATTTATTATAATCCAAACAAGGAGGAAGTAAAAGAACCGCAGTTTATTTACTTCTGCAACAAAAAAGCGGAGTCCCAGCCTCCGCTTTTTAATTTTATTCTTTACAACAATTTATTGCATACTGCACCATCTTTCCTAGCTTATCCATAATTCCTGATTTTTTGTTTTCATCTTTTTTATCAATCTGATTTTCGTCTATCTTTTTAACCTCTCCCAAATCAACTAATTTTAAATTTATTCCCCAAAACAATGAATAAAGCTGATAGGCCTTTTTAAATAAATCCTCAGCTTCTTGCTTTTTGCCTTGCCCCTGTGCTTTTGTCCCAACTTCCATTAATCTCATCGAAGCAGCCAATAAATGCTTTGAAATACACCAAACTTCTCCTTCTGGCTCCTTGATTATTCTTTTTAACAAATCTTTTCTCATCTCTCTTGCGGTATTTAGCAAATCAAAATATCCAGGCTTCTCAAGTTTAGAACCAGTAAAAAAGAAATGCTCCTCAATAGAAATTAAGTTCATTATTGCAATTGATAAGTCTTCGTCGGATGACAAATCAAGCTCATTTTGTTTATTGCTTTGGACTTTCTTTATAAATTCGTCGATTTTTTGTTTGTCTAAATCCATATTAGTAGCACTTAATTATTAAGTAAAAAATTAAATTAAAAACTGAAAGTAAAACAACCGGAATTATCACTTTTTGATAATAAAAATAAACTTTTCCGTTGTTTTTTTTCTTTAAATGTCCATTTAAAAATACAGAGAATAAAAAAACTATGCTTCCTGCAATAATTCCAAATAAAATTTTATCTATCCCCCAAACCTTGTTTAAAGGATGTCCCATTATATCAAAAGAATAAAGCGGCAAAATTGTTGCTAAATAATATAGCGCCCAAACTAAAATATTTCTAAGTTTAAACCTGAAATTTTTTCTATTCATCCAATCCAGTGTCCACAATATCATAGCGACAATTAATCCGCCAATCCAAAGCCCCGAGATCGTGTCATCAATTCCAAGCCATCTGCACAATCCAACTCCAGATCCGATAGCAACAACGCACACCGGACAAACCGCTTTTGCAGAAAAAGCAAAAAACGAAAACAGTCCTAAAAATAATGTAAATATTTTTTTATTGATTAGCTTCATTTGTTGTAACATTTGTATTTAAATTGATTATTTGCTCAAAAAATTGCTCTATTGGTTCATCTCCAACTAAACATTCTGTCCCAGTCCATAAAAATGGAACCCCGATGCTATCTGTTGCAATTTTACAGATTGTTGCTTTTTCCACCAACAATTTTTGATTAGCTTGATTATTGTAAACTTCCAGCTTTGTAAAACTAACTTTTCCTTCCACGCCATTATCTGTAATCCATTTATCCAAAAGTGCGCAATGAGAGCATCCGTCGCCGTAAAACAAAATTATTCCTGTTGGCTCAACAGTAGACTCTGTTTTCTTGGTAAAAAATCCGGACTGAAAAGCCCAAAACAAAACTCCTGCCAAAATTATCAAACCCACTATAAATATTATTTTTTTATTCATATAAATTTATAATATACTTTTATTTAACCACAAGAAATTTTAAAAATCAATCAAAGCCATTGACATTTAATTATATTAAGAACTAAAATGTCTTAACGTGCTCTTTCACATTTCACAATTAACCGGAGATAGGGAGATTTCCCATGGGAGACTTTACACAAGATGCCGAAAACATAATTCAAAGAGCAAAAGAAGAAGCAAGAAATCGCAACAGCTTTAATGTTGACGATACAGACATCTTGCTGGCGATGTTAAAGCACACAGAAGAGATGCCTATTATTGCTTTATTGCGCAGGGCTGGAATTAGCTATTCTAAAGTTTTGGACGAAGCTAGAAGGCGCTATGACCAATATTATATATTTTATGGCGACGCGCCGTGGACTAACTCTGCCCAAAACGTATTAAACAATGCACGAAGCATCGCCAGGAAATATTACTACAGCTGTTGCGAGACAAAATATCTTTTTGCCGGGCTGTTAATGACTAATGGCACTGCAACAAAAATTCTTTCTGGGTTAGGATTTAGATTACGCCCCGAAAATATTTTGCTCCAACTTTCAACCACAAACTGCGAACAGACCGCAGAACAAAAAGTCCGCACGCATATCCGTTGGATGATTCGTCGCGATATGCCGGAAGTTTTACAGATTGAAATAGAGAGCTTTGAATTCCCCTGGCTGGAAGATGACTTTATCCGTTGCCTGCGACAACGTAATTGCATTGGCATGGTTGCCGAAGTTGATGACCGCGTTGCAGGTTTTATGATTTACGAGCTACACAAAAGCAGAATATATGTTTTAAATTTTGCTGTAGCGCCAGATCTACGTCGCCATAGCATTGGATCACAAATGGTGGCAAAACTAATTGGCAAACTATCCTTGCAGCGTAGAATAGGTATTGTCTTAGAAGTTCGCGAAACAAATCTTGGTGCTCAACTATTCTTCCGCGAAAATGGTTTCCGTGCTGTCTCGGTATTGCGCGACTACTATGCCGACACGCCAGAAGACGCGTATTTAATGCGATGTAGTTACAAACCAAAAATCCAACAACCACTAGAAAGCATTGAGGGTAACAAAATTGCTCGTCTCGCCGGTTAATCAGTCAAAATCAATATAAAGACTACAGAAGTCATCTGTAGTCTTTTTTATTTTACTTTTTATTTATAAAATAGAAATTTAAAATTAGGACGAGGTTATACTGATGAATTTAATTCCTTTAAAATTTCTTTCAATGGCAAGCCATACATTTTGCAAACTTGTCCTATCTGCAAAGTGTCCAATTCAAATTCTGCCATAGGACATGACATGCACGGCACGCCAAACTTATGCAGAATTTCTTCTCCATTTTTTAGCTTTAAAATTTCCCCTAGTGTAGTTTTTGATGTTATTTTCATATTATTATTCAATTACTCACGATGCACAGGAGCATTAATTCGCTCCACTAAAATGATTCTAATATTACTCCGCCGCCCAACAATCCATCTTTTTTGTAAAAAACGGCTGATTGCCCGGGAGTTATTGCTTTTTGCGGTTTTTGAAATATAACTTTTACGCTATTTTTCCCATTATCTAAAATTTTAGCCTTAGCTAAATTGCTTTTATATCTTATTTTTACTTCTGCATTTATTGGTAGCTCTTGCGGATTAATCCAATTTAAATCTTCCACAATCATCTCTTTTTTAAGCAAATCTTTTTCGTTTTTAGAAATAATTAAGATGTTTTTTTTGAAGTTTTTACCAACAACATACCAAGGTCCTTGCGGAATTTCCAATCCCCTTCTTTGTCCTATCGTGTAAAACCACAATCCTTGATGTTGTCCTAACACTGTCCCATCAACGTCAACAATATTGCCTGGTTTTGTTTTTAAATATTTTTTTAAAAAGTCGTTGGTTGTATTTTGGACAAAGCAAACCTCCTGAGATTCCGGAGTCTCTGCAGTTGGCAAACCAAATTTCTCTGCCAATTTTCTAACTTGCGACTTTGTATAATCCCCAACTGGAAATAAAACCTTATCCAACTGTTTTTGATTTAACTGCCACAAAAAATACGACTGATCTTTTTCTTCGTCAGTACCCTTTAAAAGTTTCAGGGGTTTTAAATTTTTAATTTTAGATTTAGTTGGGATTTGGGGTTTGGGATTTGGGATTTCTCGCCCAAGGCGAGTGTAGTGTCCTGTTGCAACAAAATCTCCGCCCATTTTAAAAGCCTTTTCCATTAACAATCCAAATTTGATTTCTTTATTGCAAACAACACATGGATTTGGCGTATTGCCGGCTTTATATTCTTTTAAAAAATAATCTACGACTTTCTTTTTAAATTCTTTTTCCAAATTTACAACATAAAACGGAATGCCAATTTGTTTTGCCACCAGTCTTGCCAACTTTTCTGATTCAATAGAACAGCATCTGTTTTCTTTGCTTGCGCCTTCTTTCCAAAACTTTGCCATAACCCCAACAACGTCAAAACCAGCCTCTTTTAGCAAAGCTGCTGTTACCGAACTATCAACTCCTCCCGACATTCCAACAATTATTTTCTTTGGCTTATTTTTTAACTCCATTATTTTAAATTATCTTTTTTTAATGTAAAAAACAAGCCGAAGACAAGATAAACTCGTCTCCGGCTATAGTTTTGTCCTTGCGGACCTACAAAGTACTATTTCATGGCATCGGCAAAGAGCCGAGCGATGATTTCCTGAGCCTTGAGGCGCAGATGGGCACTGGTAAAATGCGGAGGTACAACATGGCTGTCTTCCAGTCCTTTAAGCTCAGACATGATTGCCTGCAAAGCTTTAAAGTCCGAGTGATGTTTGTTTTTGTTTGCACCTGTGTGATGATGGCGCAAACGCAACAAGTTTTCCATATCAGCTCTAACTTCATTCCTGAGATATGTGGAAGAAATATTAGATACAGCCAATTTAGCAGCTTCCACATCGCTTGTAGAACCAGAAAACCTGGCAATCCAAATGCAAGCTTCTGCTTTCCAATAGGCATCCAGTCCTTCCATCTCCAAAACAACCAATCGCGCTTCTGCAAAGTGCATAGCTTCGGCTAAAGTTTTTGTGACAATAGCTAAAGCTTCTGCCCGCAAACTCTTGCTCCCAGAAACTCTGGCTTTTTCTACGGCTAGATTAACATCAGCCGCGTAATGAGTCACGCTGGCGATAGCCGCAGATAACCTTATACCAAGGCGAAAATCCTCGATATCAAGCGCCGCCTGCCTCAACGAAGCAATAACTCTGTCAAACAACTGATCCCGCTTAGCGTTCTCAACCATCATCATCCCATTCTCTCCTTGGTGTTTACCAGTTAAAATAAATATTACGGCACAGCGCCGTAATATTACTTATACGTTTATAATAACCGAAAAGTTGCTTCTTGTCAAGCCATGCTTAATTCTCCTCTTTTTTAAGCTTTTTGTGCCTTTCAAGCAAATCATCCGGAAAGTCCTTGCCCTGCTTTAAATAATAGTCATAAATTGCTTCTGTCAAAGCATCCACTGCCAAAACCGAGCAATGATATTTTATAGATGGCAACCCGCCAAGTTTTTTAACAATATCATCTTTTTTAATTTTCAGCGCAGATTTAATTGTTTTTCCTTTTACCAAATCCGTAATTGTAGAACTTGTTGAAATTGCAGCCACGCATCCAAAAGTTTCAAACTTTATGTCCTCGATTATTTCTTCGT
>Ga0172381_10006967_pt1 | contig 11262 bp, 13 predicted proteins | sample Leawel6488metaG_FD_119754 | JGI IMG/M metagenome (GOLD analysis project Ga0172381, IMG submission 119754) | Leachate microbial communities from a municipal landfill in Southern Ontario, Canada - Leachate well 64-88 metaG | ecosystem: Engineered > Solid waste > Landfill > Unclassified | place... | reverse complement strand
TGTCAAAGTGTCAAAGTGTCAAAGTGTCAAAGTGTCAAAGTGTACTTTACACACTTGTATCTTTATAATTCTCAATAACATCCTTATATATGATTATAGCGCTATTTGTAAAGATGATATCTCCGATACTATACTCAATTGGATTTCTTGTCTTGAATGGTATTCTGGTTGGATTAACACAATGATCACATATTCCCTTCTTGCAATCCTTAACCCATCGATTCTTATTTCTTACCATACTGAAAAAGTATTGTAGATCGTCTCTGAAACAAACAGTATCTTCAATTACATATACGCCCTTATCTCGCATGAGTGGAAATAATGTCTCGAAAGAAATCTTAACATCGCTCAGTTGATGTGATCCATCATCGACAACAATATCAAACCCATCATACTTTGTAGATACTGATTTAAGAAACTCGACATCGTTTTGTGATCCTATCTCTACATATACATTCATATCCTTATCTTCAACTTTCTTACATTCTGAGTAATCCAAACCATTATCAATACCGACTATGTTTATTGCGTTTTTAAAATATTCTCTCCATGCTCTAAGACTTTCGCCCTTGTACACACCAATCTCAAGTAGATTTATGTTTTCATACTGATACTTAGATAGATATGGATTATAGTAATGAGTATAGTTATGAAAGAACGAATTTTTATCGGCCTTGTAGTTATTGAAGGTGCTTGATAATTGATCGCATGAAAGCGATTGTGTTTGAGGATTGCTTTTCTTGATTCCGTAAAAGTATAAATCATGAGTTATCTCATTAAACTGAACCTCAAAACTTGCAAACATATGCAACACATCTATGTCTATTAGTTGTCTTGTACCTAGATTCTGATAGTAGTTTGGATACCAGTTCAAATTGGTAAACAAACTCTCCTTATTATTTGCAACAGCAAGTGTTGCGAAACTATCAGTAACACTTGTTCTTTTTGTACCATGTTCTGGTCTATTATGAGACGCACATGTAAATACCAATAATCCATTCTCACCTAAAAGATCAAGCATATTTCTAAGTGACTTTTTAAACTCTATATCATGTTCCAGACACTCAGTTGAAATTATTGTATCGAACTTTTCAGTTGACGTAAAGGTTGAGATTTTTGAAACAACGTCTACATTTGAACCAGAACAAATATCAATGCCGGTATAGTCGCAATCAACGAATGCGTACCTATTATTTCCATTTATATCTCCACTACCACAATCAAGAACACGTCTATCAGTAAAATACTGTGGAAACTTTGATTTAACATATTGTACAAAAAGATAGGCTTCAAGATGCATTTCTGATACGATGGTACCTCTTTAAAATAAAAACGATTTCTAATTATTGGTGAATTATTATCAATATTAAATGACGTTTCTGAAACAATTCCTTGATATTAAATCTTACCTCAATGATGAGGCTTATATTCTAGCAGATATCACCAGAAATAGAATTACAGCTGGATATAGGTTTGACTTTCATCATAATGAGAATGGTAAGTATGTATTTGTATGTACAGATTGCAAATATAAACATCCTCAAAAAATCACAATCGCATATGTTCATGATCGTGTTGATATTGATTTCCCTCCCAACAGCTCTCTCATGATCAATATGAATGGTGTATATGAATTATCACTTGCGAGACAAATCAAGCTGAAACTTTATAATAATGATCGATATATCAAGACAATTAATATTCTGGATGAGGATATTCATCTGTAAATAAATGATACAGAATATTGCCTTTATATCTGACATACATTATGGATCAACAGATGAACCTGAGAGATCAAATATAACAGAGTTTATGAAAATGGCAACTGAAACGGATATTGGGGCTGTTATTGTACCTGGAGATCTAACTAGTCATGGATATGATGGTGAAATTATAGGTGAATGTATGTGGCGATTATTTGGTAAGCATAACTTCTGGTGCATTGGAGGTGGAGAAGTAGATGAGCTTCATATGTTAAAACAGAAATTTATCAAGCCTCTTGAAGATGCTAAGAAGCCAATATTTTTGTGTCATGGTAACCACGATACTTACAATGGAGCAGGTAGAGAACCAGTTCTAGATTATATAGATGAAAGATACGGTGGAATTCCATATAGACGCGATATAAATACTATAGTAGGTACATTATCAATATACGTTTGTGGTCTATACCCAGACGAGACTGCAAGAAGATTTTTAGAAAAGGATCTTGTTCACAATATAAACGATATAATAATCGTATTTCATTACTCTCTAGATTCAAACTGGTGGAGTGATGCCGAGAAGGAAGAGTTTAGAAATGTTATCAGATCGAATATTCACATACGAGCAATTGCGGTTGGTCACTCTCACACAAGTAGTATTAGTACCTGGAATGGTTACATGGTTATAAATGCATCAGGAACCGAATTTGCTCTCTTGAATCTACATAATATGGAAGCCAAGTTGTTGAAGCGTGGAGCGTAAAAGTGATTTTCATAACGTGATGTGTAGTATGAGAAAAGAATGGAAATTCAAGTACAAATACAATTAGTATCACAGGTACTACGTGTATCAGATCTGGTAAACAAGTTCAAGTATGAAGATATTACAACTCAAGCACTGGTCGAGGCGGCTGGGTTTACAGATAGCCAAAAGGATATGGTTGAGATGTTTTGGGACGTTGCTTTCAATCAGAGTTGGTTGTATCTGTCTGATAGGTTGATATTGGATTATTTGACGAATGAGACAGGTAAGAGTGCTATTAGTGATTATGTGAGAAGAACTCTTTCGACATGCATTACTGACGTAGAATACAAAGAAGTTGGTAAGGATCACGAAGCAGTCCAATATTACACAAAATTTTGCCCCGCATTTATGCGGAACAAAGATACTCGAGGAGGATGTAATAAAAAGTACTATATTATTACTGGTGAATGTTACAAGAAGCTACTTATGCGTGCTACTGGTGAGAAAGGTAACCAAGCTAGAGATTACTACATCAAGGTTGAGAGATTGGTGGTCTTAATGAAAGACTATATGATGGCATGTATGAAACACAAAATCAACCAGAAGGAACACGAGAACAAGCTTCTCATTGAGGAAAAGAATGAAATGAGCGATCGAATTAATAGAATCTCACGCCTAAATGATGAATATACCGAATATAAATTATTTCTGGACAAAAAAGAGCATCTTTACATCAGTTCAACCTATAACTATGCTACCCAAGGACTATACAAAATAGGTCAAAGTAAAAATCCGTCAATAAGAAACACGTCTTCAAATACATCTCATCCAATCGGAGATACAATGGTCGTACTGAAAGTCATAGATACACATGATGCAAAAGAACTTGAACGTCGTGTTCACGGAGCACTGAGACATCTAAGACCATCTGCTAATCGAGAGTTTTTCATGGTACCATACGATCTTCTGGTTACTATCATCGAGAAGCTAGCCAGCTCGTATGATTCCGACCTTGAAGAAGCAAATGCCTTAATAAAAACAATAACTGATCTTCGTAAGAGCAATAATACTATTAACTGGACTGTTGGTCTTGACATGTCTGTATTTAGTGACCAAATGCCAAACTCACCTACAACTATTACTGTAAAATCGCCAAAGGAACAAACCATATTGATGTTGCGTGATATACCTCACGACCAAGCTGTGGAATTAGTGACAAATATTTTTAAGGAGTACATCAAGCTTGAACAGAAAATCACCGTTGATGATATAGCCGATATAAAAACACCTTGCATGGTTGATAAGGATAAGTTTAAAGACTTTGCCAAGAACAAGGTTAGATCAATATATAATCTTAGGAAGACTGATTTGACCAAGATTAAGTTTGGGAATCTTATGTCTGCGACAAAAAAGCTACCAATCAAATTCAAAGTATAAAATATAACAAAAAATGAGTTTCAAAGATAAATATGATGTATATTTATCTTTTCAATGGAAAGATCTCAAAAACTTCAAGAACGAGAGAAATTGCTTCGAGAGATGTTTTACACGTGGCTAAAGACCCACGATAAAAAGGTAAGACTAGAACTTGTTAAGAAGTATAATGAAATTTCAGGTGTGTCACAGTGGTCTGATATGAGCTACAATATTTTGAAACCGACAAGTGCGTGTTATAATGATTGTAAGTATTGTTATGTTAAGCCAATGTTTAGAAGGTTTAGAATTGGAGGAGATCGTGATGTAACGTTAAATCCAGAACTCGATGATATAAAGGTTAATAAGGGTTGGCGCTCGAATGTGTCTCGCAAGGTTATCATGTTTCCAACAAGCCATGATATTTTTCCAAGTATGGTTGAGTCGTATATAAAGGTATGTAGAGGTATGATTAGAGCTGGTCATACTGTCTTGTGTGTTAGTAAACCAAGGTTTGAGTGTATAACGAAAATATGCGATGAACTAATCAACTTTAAACATGGTATTTTCTTTAGATTTACGATTGGGTCAATGGATAATGAAGTGTTGAAAAAGTGGGAACCGAACGCTCCTCCATTTGAAGAAAGATTAGAATGCTTGAAATATGCGTTTGATAAAGGCTACCAGACATCTATCTCAATGGAACCAATCTTGGACGACAAGACGAAAAATGTTGTATCTGTAGTACGGCCATACGTTACGGAAAAAATATGGATTGGTCTAATGACCCAGGTTCCTTCCGAAGATATAGAAGATTTATGTTTTGAAAAGGATGGCACAAAGATGTCTTATTTGATCGATCTAGTTAGACACTATGATAATGACAAGACGATTATGTGGAAGAAAAATCTCGTGAAATATATGTTTGATAACAAGACTAGTGTAATGTTATAAATACTTAAAGATACACTTACAACCTAATAAATGGATGGTTATGAATGTATCTTTAAGAACGCGGCTTCTAACTACGATAAGGATAAGGATAAGTATAAATTCGATAATTTTAGAAGTTGTTTAAACATATATAACTTCATACTGAATGGTGATCCAAATCCAGAGGGTACATCATTAACAATTGCAAACAATATTGATAGGACATTGTTTCTCAAATACTTTTCAATTCCAAAGCCATTTATAGGTTACTCTTCAAATCCAGAAAAATATACAATATGTGATAATCTTGATAGTAGGCATATTATGATGTCGTGTTTTGTAGTAAAGACACTCAGAGATATCGGTGCACTTGATAAGATAAAGACTGTTGTTGAGATTGGAGGTGGGTTTGGAAACTGGTGTAGGCTTCATTCTACCACAAAAGATATTCCTTTCGATAAGTGGATTATCATTGATATACCTCACGTAAGTAAACTTCAGAAGTGGTATCTAAACAAGGTTTTGTCAAAAGAGGATTTTTCCAAGATCGAGTTTGTTACTACTGACAAGTATGATTCGTGGTTAAAGAGAAAACCAGAGACGATTGATTTAGTCATTGCGTCACATAGTCTCTCTGAAATCTCCTTATCTGCATTTATCAAGTACAATGAAACACTTGTTAAGGATACAAAATGCATGTTTTATGCATATCATAAGGATAAACCACACCCATTCCTTATACATGATAAACAAGTTATTATTGATAAAGAGTTTGATTTAAGTAATGGTTTTAAAACAGAAAATGATTTAGTTTACAATAATTTCTATATTCATAAGTCATTATAAATAAATGAATGCTGATGATTATATCCAAGTTCACAGTGAGTACCTACCTATCAGTACGTACTTTCTTGGAAACTTGAAAGAAATTCTTCAGAACCTTCTTGGTTCAGGTAAGCTTGATTTTGATGCTGTGCCGCAAAGCAGTAACTTCAACTCTTTTGTTTTTGTTGGTCATAGGAAAGCATACCAGGTTTTTGTTAACCCAGATGTAGTTGATAGGATGCGAGAAATGATTAATGATATACCGAAAAGTATACGCTTAAACATTCACAAGATAATTGGCATCGGAAGAAGAGCAACAACAGCATATAATTTTAATATTGAGTACGACGTTGCAAGATACATCCCATTTACGAACAGGAGTTCTAAAAAAGGTAAGTTTCCGTTACTCATCGAATGGCAAATCATACTCCCTCTAAACAAGTTACAAAATATAAAACAAAAGATACTTGATAACTATCCAAAATTTTGTTGGGATATAAATAAGGCTCTATATGCACTTCACTCGGCTGGATACGTACACGGAGATGCAAGAATAGATAATATTGGTATTAATCAGTATGGAAACTTTTGTTTGTACGATTTTGATATGTCGTATAAGTACAGTAACACGACATTTGATTTTGGTAAATTGGATGTATCTTTGAGAGATTATGGTATTAGATTACCGTTTCCTCGTGGTTTAAATATGATGGTAAATATTCTGTACGATAGACAAGGTGACAGAAATATAAGTGGGGAGGATATTGTACTTGAGCTTGAGAATTTAGCCATTATATAAGAGTATAAGCATTTACTTCAAAATTTATTGTAAATTTTGAAGTTGAAAAGTGGTACATTTATTGGTTCAAGGAGTTCTTGAGAGCATCGAACTCAACCTTCATTTCGGTATACTTTTTATCGAGGTCCTGAAGCGCCTTAACCATACTTGGAATAAGGGTGGTTTGGGCAACTGCTCCGTATTCACCTGAATTATCAATGAGACCGGTATATTCAATGTTATTCTTATCGAGTATATTCTTTATCTGTTGGTATGAGAAACCATACATCTGTGTAGTTATAGTTTCATCTTGTCTATTCCATTTGAACTTGATCGGTCTTACCTTGTTGATAAAATCTATACCTAGATCACAGTCTGCAATATCTTTCTTTACTCTTTCATCAGAGGTGTAGTACCACGATGCACCTGCCGATGGCAACATTACTTTCATAACTACCCGGATGCTCCTGTTGAACCTCCTAATCCTATTGCTCCAGCAGAACCAGTATAACCAGTATAACCAGTATAACCTCTAACACCAGTATAACCTGTGTATCCAGTATAACCAGTAACACCTCTCAAACCTGTGTATCCAGTATAACCAGTGTATCCAGTCATGCCTCTTATTCCAGTGTATCCAGTGTATCCAGTGTATCCAGTTGACATTTATTAATAATATTTAAAAGATGAAAGCAAGATCCAAATGAATCAAAAAGATACTGATATCATAAATATCATTGGAAGCATGAAACAAACATTACAAACATCTGCAAATATAAACAACGAAGATATTGAAAAATATGCTTTATCTGGACACGCGTTTTATAGTATGATGAATTTTGATGATCTTGAAAATCCAACACCAGAATGTCTAGAATATGTTGCAAATGTAATAAACAAAACAAACAAAAATAGAAACATACTTAAAGACTAGATTACTTTTATAAAATGGATATTGAAATTGATAAGACGAAAATCGACGTTACTGATAGAAGCGACTATGGACTAGAGATGCTTCATTATATCAGATGCAATGATACCGACGACGATAAGTTGAAAAACACGAGAGGTGTTATTACTAACGGAAAAAAGGTTATCTCTGCGATGTTTGGATATACACCAGAGTATACAGTTTCCCAGCGTAATAATATTTCTCAATATATAGGTGATATTAAGAATTGTCTTTTTTTCGATTCGCATGAAGGATGTCTGATTAGATGTTGCCATTACGAGAAGGAATGGTTAGTAACAACACACAGACGTCTGAATGCATTTAACAGTAGATGGGGATCCAAGTTAACTTTTGGTGATATTTTCCTCCGAGCTGTCGCGATGGAATATTTTTGCAATCCTCAATTCAAACAACATCTACTGGAGATAGCAGGTAAAATCGAGATTGATATACTTAAGTCTCTTTCAAGCTCGAGTCCGGAGAACGACTTGGCCGTCTTTGAGATTTTTATGGATACTCTTGACAAGACTAAACAGCATCTTTTCTTCATTAGAAACAATCTCGATAATTATATTGTTTGTAATCCACCAGAACATGAGACAGTATATTATGTTGGATCATTCAAAACATCACCATCTGTTGATTTCTCACTTGAAAATATAGGTATCCCCCTTCCTGTTAAACATAACATTAACTCAATTGACGATCTCATCAACACTGTAAACAAGTCTGATTGTTTTAAGGTACAGGGTATTGTTGCTTACGTCAAAAATGGCGATGGATATAAATTGTGCAAGATCGTAAATGACAGGTATATTTCATTCACAAAAGTTAGAAACAACGAGCCAAGTATTAGACATAGGTACCTTGCCTTAAGATCAGATCCAAAGAATTCTAACCTTATTGATGGATTGTGTTATCTCTATCCACATTATGTTGCAAAGTTCGATCATATAGAATATATGATGTCAATCATTGCAAACACAATCTATAAAAACTATGTAGATAGGTATGTGAAGCACCTTCATACCAATGTTCCTAAGGATGAATATAAGATAATGAAGGAATGTTATGATTGGTCTATGGAGGATATTAGAAGAAGAGTATCCAGACGTATTGTGACAAGTATTCTGAACAAACAAAACACTCAGTTTATCAATATGATTGTAAAGAGATATGCATTGGCAAATAAACAAAAGTATATTGCATAATTATTATTAACGATCAAATATTTAGTTTAGTTCTCAATATAAATAATAATTTATATTGAGAAACATTTCTACATCATCCATATTCTTGCATTTCTTACTATGTCAACGATAGGTATATTGGTTGCATTTGTGATGGTGCGTACTCTTTCACCAGAGATCTTTCCACGTTCTATAACAATATATCCAATAACTAGCAATGAATAGTTAAGGTACCTAATCTTGTATCCAAGCTTCTTACGTAACTTGTCCAAGTTTGTTGCGAATAATACACTGTTATTGGATTCTGGAAACCAACTACTATACTTTTCATAGTATGCAGTTGTGATAATATTATACTCTTCAAGATAAGTTATCTTGTCGATCTTACTCACAATAGCATCTCTATTTATTTGATCGCATCTAGATCTCTGGTTTCGAATAGCCCTCTTTACCTCACTATATGATTTACCATCTCTAATCAATTCTCTCACTATATTAATAAGTTCCGATTTATTACTAACCTCTGCTCTATCACCAACGTATTCTGTACCTTGAAACGGATCTTCAGTCGTATCATCTGGTTCATCGATGGGCTCAACTTTTTTCTCTTCCATTTGTGTTTCTAGAAACTTTGCAAAGTCTTCCATTTATAGTATCTAAAACTACTATAAATAACATCATACAATACTAAAAATGAAGGATTAAATAGAAGGATGATAAAGAGAAATGGGAATCTTTTACTTTTATCCGTGGTTTAAATCGCGATTCAATAACATCAAGAAACCTCGTGACGTCCGTATTGATAACCTTTTTATTGATCTGAATGCTGTGTTTCACGTGTGTGCTCAACGTGTGTATGGTTATGGTGGTAGACGGAATCTTCTTTTTCAAGGATGCAAGGTAGATGACACAAAGGTATACAAATCAATATGTGATGAGATAGATCGTATACTTTTTATTGTTGAACCACGCATGAAGTTATACTTGTGTATTGATGGGGTTGCACCTGTGGGAAAGATGCAAAGACAAAGACAACGTAGATTTACACATCCAAAGGAACATCCAAACGGATTTGATAGTTGTTGTATATCACCAGGTACAGAATTTATGAATAAGGTAAGGTGTCACATCACAAACTATATTAAGATACTTGAAAAAAACCGAACTGTATCTCAAGTTGTATTCTCATCCGATTTAGTACCAGGTGAAGGAGAGCACAAGATTCTTGAGTATATTAGACACACTGATGTTAGAGAAAGATGTTGCATATATAGTCCAGATGCAGATTTAATAATGCTCTGTCTGTGTTCGAATAACATGTCATTATACGTTGCGAGAGAGATTGATGGTATCACACCATGCAATATGTACTATGTGGATATAGAAGGATTTAGAAAGTCGTTGGTGAACATGTATTTTAGAGGTTGTGATCAAAGACGATTCATATTAGATTTTGTCCTAATGTTTTTCATGACTGGAAATGATTTTCTGCCTCCAATACCAATCATGAGTATACGTGAGAACTGTATTGAGAGATTCATTGACGCATATCTTAACATGGATTTAAGTTTAACAAATACTGATTTAACCATAAATACAAATGCCATGTATAAATTTCTTACTCTTATTGCTTCTATGGAAAGTGATATAATAAATACCAAGGCAAATTCAAAGAGAAGATATATTGAAGATGTTGTTATGGATAAGAATAAAGTTCAGGTTGATGGTGTATATTCAGTCGATATAAATAGTTATAAGAAGGATTTCTACAAGAAGATTGGAGTGAGTGGGGTGAGTGATGTGTGTAATATATGCAAAGAATACATATATGGTCTAAGTTGGGTTCTTCGATACTATGTCAATGGAGTAACTGATTGGAGATGGTGTTATCCATACTTGTATTCTCCCTTCGTAAGTGATCTGGCAAATTATATCGGAAGTATCTCCGATCGAGTACTGCCTTATAAAACAAACCGTAATAAACCATTGGATCTCATGTTACAACTCATGTGCATCATGCCACCAAATAGTTTTAATATTCTACCAGAACCATATAGGAATAGTTATAAGGAACCGGAGATTGCTTGTTTCTATCCTTCAAGCGTTGAAATAGACATGGGTGGAAAATATAGAGAATATGAAGGTACAGTCTTGCTAGATCCTATAGATATATCGAAAGTTGAATTAGTATACCAAAGGATTAAAGAAAGATTGAAGAATATTTCTTAACTGTTACATTATTTATACTTAATCATTTATACTTAATCATATCAAGTATGTTCGACTAATAAACATACTTATATTTTATTATGTACGTTATGTGTTTACGGTTAAACATGGTGTCTCTCGATCATTTAATCTAAAGTATATGTCGTCTGGACTATCTATGAGTATTTTAATTTTTTATAATACAAAAACTTCAGAGACAATAGATTGTCTTATTGACAGATGAGACATGTGACCGAAAACTGCCACCAGAATCAGGACGATTTCTATTGAATAAAACTACTTAAAGGAAAGTTTTATTCAATAAAGTGGCTAATTCTAAATGTCAATTCCAGATGGATTCGTCTCTAAAAAGAAGGCGATTGAAGTGCTTGGAGTTTCAGGTTCAACCCTCAAGGAGTGGAGGACAAGGGGTAAAATTAAATACATCAGACCTGCAACAAAGTACTATTACTGTATCAAGGAGTTATGTAAAGTCTCCGAAGCCCAAAAACGTA
>Ga0172381_10006963_pt1 | contig 11263 bp, 18 predicted proteins | sample Leawel6488metaG_FD_119754 | JGI IMG/M metagenome (GOLD analysis project Ga0172381, IMG submission 119754) | Leachate microbial communities from a municipal landfill in Southern Ontario, Canada - Leachate well 64-88 metaG | ecosystem: Engineered > Solid waste > Landfill > Unclassified | place... | reverse complement strand
TTGGAAACTGGAGTAGGCAGGAAGGCATTTGCCATCCTTCTCCTAAACTGACCGCTTGAAGGAACATACTCAAGGTACTGCTCTCCGATGTAATAGAGGATATTACGAGCTATGATCTGTTCCATCATCTGCCGGGAAGAATCTAAACGGTCATCAAAGAATCCGTCTATAGCTAACTTCAAGCTGTCTTTATCTTTGAAGATTTCTTTCTTCATACTGGAATACCACGTTCAAGTTGTTGTTCGTATATTTCCTCTGGAGTTAAAGGTCTAGGAACTTCACGCATGACTTCACTCTGAACAAAGGTTTCATAGTTCCTTGCTTGTATCCGATTAAGAAGGTCTTTCTCTTTAGAGTCCCATTTATTGATAAGGAATACGATCAGGAACCCCTGAAATCCTATAACAAGTAATAAACCTATAATAGCGAGTTCAATCATTTCTTCCTCTTTTTCTTTTTAAAGATTCTGTCGTAGTTTGATCGGTATTGTTTAGTGGCCGGTTTAGAAACTATCATATAAAGCATTCTCCATTTCTTCTGCTTTTTTAACGTCTTCCCAAATCTGCTCTCGTTCCAGCTGAACAATCTTACCTAGTGACGGGCGGAGTCTTTTCTCAAAAGGTTCTTCATTAACCGGGAAGGTTGCGAAGATACCTTTCTTTCCGTGGTCTAATATCCTTGCTAAAGCATCTAACATATCGTCATGCGCCCCCACAGGAAAGGTCTTATATTCTTCTTCAATGAAAACTTTCGTTAAGTCAACTGTTTTTTTATCACTCCGTGTTCTTATACACATCTGAGGGAGAAACATTCTCTTTTGTTCAAAGATGGGAACCAGCGCCCTGATTCTATCTTCCTTGCCTACATTGCCACCCAAAGGATATATTGGGAACCGATAATTCTCCTGCTCCATTACATACTGAAGATGCTCTATGTCAGACTGCATACCGTATTCTTCATACCCGGTAGCCACAGGATGATACATCCTATGCAGTCCAAATAAGGTTTGAGTCCTTTCCGTAAGATTAAACCTGTCCCTTATCATGTCTATGATGTAGTAGTTCCTATCTATACCCAATCCTATCACAAATATAGCAGTATAGTCAGAGTTCTTCTTCTTCTTAGAGGCAGGGTCAACCAATATATAGATTTTTAAGTTGGTTATATTCTGTGCTGGCCATGTCTGTAGCCATTCTTCCTTGAAGTTCTGCGCTTCGTCAGCCACCGGATTCTGCAACATCTGACTGCTAAATACATATGGCCCGAATTCCTTACGTTTTTCGTCAATCCTTTCCCTAGTAAGTAGGACAGGCTCGTTATTGGCATCCAATACAGGGTATATCCGAGGTATGACGACACCCCTTCTGAGCATCTCACCATAGGTGTCGTTGTAACTGTACCTCGTTCCAATATACCGTGTCTTTCCTCCCTCAGCGCCCAAGTTTCTGGACATCTCCCACGCTCTTGTGGTCTTGGCACACATCTCAGGGCTGGTTACAGAGTCCAGAGTCACTACGTCATCGTACACCAATAACCTAAAATGCCGTCCTGTAGGCTGACCATCAACAAGACCCCATGCTTCTACCGTTGCTTCCTTAGGATTAGAGGTTCTTCTTACGATAATGCCCTCATCCATAGACCACCTAGGGGCCTCTCCCTGTGGGTTAGTCCATAAAATATCAGGGAATAAGAGTTTTAAAAGTTCGTTGGTTTCAAACTCTCTCTTAATCTGCCAAAGGAAGGTCTTTGCCGTAGGTCTGTTGTAACTGAAGATACCGACTGTTATGTTGGGGTCATTGAGTATATCTTGGATGGTCAAAGCATATGTAATTATGCTGCTATTGTTTGTTGGTATTAATTCTTTTCCAGCCAAATACCTTCCACCCTCTACTTGAATACACTTAGTAGGAACTGATTCAATCGCTTCAACACTTTTAATCGTGCGGATTCCACGATAATAACTTACAGGAATCGCCCTATCTGCCTTTCTTTTTAATCTAAACGGGATTCTATCTTGATGTGCCATGAAATTGACTTGAAAATAGTCGTATGGAACTCCGTTATAAAATGAACTGTAGCGTCTTATACGAGGTTTTAATGCCAGTCCCGCAGCTAGATCATAAACCTGCCTTGAGAGTTTCTCGTCTTTTTGGCAAAAAGTAGCATGGCCTCTAGCGTCACAGGCACCATCAGTGTCCATTAGCCCCTGCAACAAAGCTAATCTCTGTTCAACGCTAGCTGTCATGTAAATATCTGGTATATGTTTGTTACCCGCAACACCCAACGAACGAAAGATGGGCCATAAACCAGTTCCCTTCTTGCCCCTTGTCCCATTACCAAAGGCAAACAATCCGCTATTTTCATTAGTGCTTGAAACTTCCTTTACTACATCAAGTTCCTTACGCATTTCATCTATTGTTTGCAAGTCTTCATAGGAACAGGTTATTTTAGGGTCTCTGCTACACCCATCACCCAACCAACACCCAAAAGAATACGGCGGTATTGGAAGATTCTTTTCGCCGTAAAATAGTGGTTCGGCACAGCCTACATCCAATCTCTTTTTAAACGATGACATATTGGAATTAATAATATTATATAATTCCAACGTAGTCATTGTCTCGTTGGTGAATTCATTCTTTCTCTTGGCAGTGTCCTTTTGCCGCAATTTTCTCCTGTTGCGGATAGTCCATTCATGCTTACTTCCAGCAATAATACTTGAACCTTCCTCAAATGTTATCTTATAGCAACTGGAGTCCATGAATGTTTCTGTGACAGCAAGCACGTTCACAGGAGTCCCAGACGGAGAAAAAACAACATCCCCAACCACTAATTCTCCATGTGTTGTCCACCCTCGATTAGCAGTAAGCATTGGAGTGTTATTTGCTAAGTCCTTATATCCTTCACGAAACCACAAATCAAGATGTCCGTCAGGATTAGAGTTGACCTCACGACACCTGTCATATAACCAATCCCTCCGTACATCATCCCTGCCAAAGACGTTGGTTATCAGGAAATAAAGGTCTTTAAGGGCCATTTCGCGCATCCATTCCTGATACACGTTGGCCGCCACAGCTTTATCCTGATCTTCTAGGTACTGCGCTTCCATCTCTAATCTGTTCATGCTTTCCTGCTTGCTATACGTTCAATAGCCACCTTCAAGGCATCCGGCAAATCACCTTTAACAGATACGTTCTCGGTTGACTTACCCGACTCCAGCCTCTCCATCTCGTTTAGTTTCTTTACACCATCTACAAGGGCTTGTAAAGATGCCTTACTGATCTTGGTATCGGTCATGGCCGCCAGAAACTTCTTCTGATAACCAGCAAAGATCAAAGGACGAGTGGACTGATACCCTAATATCTCATCCAGCTTAAACCCGTACCTTCTCAACGTGGCCGTCACATTAGACTTGGTAGTACCACTGATCTTAGCTATATCAGCCACGGGCATGTCATTTACCGCCATAGCCAATATCTTCTGAGTCATGCCCTTAGTCCGATTATCACCGGGCCGCCTGCCATTCCTAGCAGGTTTAGGTGATTCTTCACTAATGGGAAACCAATCCTTTGCCATATTACCCTCCAAAAAAAATTATATAAAAAAATTTTTAGACTCTTGCTTCTGTTTCATCCTCTTTTCTACAATCAAATCAATGATCTCTACCAAATACCTGTTTTCAATCCGTAGCTTATTCCTACTAAGAACACGTCTGGAGTATTCCTCACTTATACCTAGCAAAAGAGCTAGTTCTTTGTGCTTTATCTTTATCATTTGATCACATTCTACGAACAATCCGTGACATTTGTCAATCTTTTTTGTTGATTTACAGTGGAGAGAGAGTTAATGACTGTCCATGAGAAGCCAATCCATGAAGTCGATATTTAAAAAATATAATAAAATCACCCAGATGTACCCTCGCAACGACCGATGCCCCATGCAAGGGGTCTGCCCCCTGCCCTCTGCCCGTAGATTAAGCATGCTTATCTCATCCAGCAGTCATATCTTAGTGTCTCCTGGCCACTGCGTAGCATGTCTGAGCTTGGTATGTGATACGTCTCAAATGCAGTCATAGCGTGGCTTAAAGGGAATCAAGGGTTCGACTGTTTAAGGGGTTGGATGGGTGTAGATGTACTTGAATACCACTTGAACAGGCACTTGAATGTATATTGCCGGGTAAAGCAATGGTCTCATACAGGAACGATAGCATAAATGATCTTAGTCTAATGGTCTATTATAGGGAAGTAACCGAAACAATGCGGGCACGCCTGTAATACTGGTTTATGCTCCGATCTGAATGTGGCCGTTTTTCTCGTTTATTTGGCCCCTGGTTGCGTTTTTATCGCCCAGCGGTATGGATACATCCAGACAACAAAAAAAGCCGCTTTGTGGGCGGCTTGTTTTGCCTATCGGCGGGACGGTTTTGACCGTCTATACTGTATAGACTATTTAAGCAAATCGGCAAAGTCAATGCCTGAATTATTTCCTTTAAAGTCCTCTGGAAGATACAGCAACGAACCAAAAGGTGCAAATCCAACACAGAATTTACCGGACTTTTCTGCAATAAGCTCAACCACCTTAAAAGCAACGTCTGGTTCGCATTTATAGGTCTCAATCAACCATTTGTTTATCCCAATGTTTCTCGACGGTAAACCTACCAGTGTCACGCCTTTCTTACTCACATGACCTTGTGCTTTATACTCTGCAATTTTGGCCGCAATTACGCTTGCAATCTTATCCACGTTTTTGATCTGTGCCAATACCTTCTGTGCCTGTACTTTAATCATTGCTTTTTCCTGTGCTGTTTTCATCATTTTTTCCCCTTGACCGCTGCTCTAATCGGCCAGCTGCGTCGTTATTTGCGTTTATTCTAAGCATACGCCATGCCAACTTGAACAAATCCTGGCTAAAATGCTGATTCCATTCATTTAAATATTTTTCAGGCATTTTTGTCCTCTGAAAATATCAGGATTTTACCGTATTTTTCCTGGAAACCGTCAAAATTCCGTGACTTTTTTTTGACGGTGCGTCAATTTATTGACTATGCAAGGCGTAATTATTGCGAAGTGATAGCCAAGTTATGGATTTTCTGGCACAATTCCTGCTTTTGGTTCCCCTGATGGCCAGTTTTCCGGCCAAATTCACGCAAGGAGTATGGAAATGGATATGATCGTGTATGTAACGGCTCTGGTTGTAGTAGTAGTAGCAGGTATAGTATGTATAACCAAGATTATAGGAGGCAAGTAGATGAATGAAGTTAAATATAAGTTAAAACAGAAGGAGGATATTATGAAGCGCAAGGGATGTAAGAGTTGTTCGCTGTATAGTAGCTCACTGGGTAGATGTAGGGATGGTAAGATAAACCCTACTAATCTTAAGGGTGCTAAGAGTGCGGCAAGTGTAATGGGAGTAAGTTATATATGTAATATTAACGGTATGCAGAGTAAGTTAGTTAAATAACATTATGAAAGGGGTAAAGTGATGAACGAACAGATGGAAAGAGTATTATATTGGTTAGATGAAGCTGAAATACCTAGTGATTATCTGGATGAGGCAATCAGTAGGCATTTTAAAAATAAGTCCAGCCTTATTAAGAGGCTAGACCTTAACGAGAACAATAGTTATAGACAGTCGTTTAGATTACCGACAACAGTAGAAAATAGGCCGGAAGCAAAGAGGTTTCTGGAAGATATAGAATCTCTTACTAACGGCCTATATAAGTTCCTAGACTTGTCATTTATGTGGCAAGGGAAAAATAAGGTAAGAATAGGTAAGATCATACCTACTGCATTTGATTGTTATTGTAATAAAGTAGAAGCAGATAGTGATAACCGATATAATTTTGATTCATTTAGAACATTACTTTATAACTCAATTAACACTCGTAATGGATATAATTTAGCATCAATCGAAGATGATAAATCGTACCGTAAAGAGAATAGGGACAAGGTAATACATTTATTATCTTGTCATTACGGTGATTACATAAAGAATGGTCGTATGGGATGGTATAGCGCCAATCCATACGACTATTTTACGTTAAGTGAGCATGATTGCACCTATACATCATGCGTAAGGATAGGCGGCGAATACTTCAATAGCGTACTGCACTATCTTGAAAGTGATTGTATGATTCCGTATTTCATTACTGAAGAGAATTCAACTAAGAAAATAGGCCGGTGTTGCAGTTATTTAAGCAATGATGTTATTGCCACTGGACGTATGTTTGGTAGTATGTTCGATTGTGATACGTTAGTTTATAGGGATAAACTGCAAGAAATGTATGGTGGTAGATGGATAGTAAAGGGAACAATAAGCTCCGACTATATACACAATAGGTCAAGCGCTTATGTGGATACTGGATATGGTGTAGTAACCATTAGAAGTGAATCAGATAGCCCATTTGTGGTTATTCCTAAAGGCATATGCCTATGTTGTGGTGATACCAATAATGGTCAAGAAGGTGGAGTCTGTAAAGATTGTACAGGCGGAGGTTGTAAATGCCAAAGATGTGATGGAAGGATGAATGAAGATGAATCGTATTATATCGAAGATTTAGGTGAATCATGGTGCGAAGAATGCGCCCATGAACACGCAGCAGAATGCGAAAGGTGTGGCCATTGCTATTCAGAAGATCATATTATGTCAGTGAATGACGGAGATTTACATTACTGCCAAATATGCGCAAATAAAAGGGGTGGTATCATTACTTGTGATTGCTGTAATGAATACTTCACGGAAGATAAAATTACGTTTGTTGAAGATACGCAAGAGAATGTATGCGATAACTGTATAGATGGTTACAGCAAATGCGCTGAATGTGGTAAGTATTTTGAAGAAGTAAAGCATATTGACGGTGAAGATTATTGCGTTGATTGTTATGAAACTATTATGGATGAAAGGGCTGAAAATGAAGAATCTATTGAAGCTACAGACAGCAGAAGTGATGCCAACAGTAATAAAGTTGCTATCTAAGGTATATAAGTCAAGGGATATATCTTATGATGCTAACAACTATGTGTTTTACCGTAGTGATTCGCCCATTCTCTTACAAGCGCATGTTGATACCGTAAGAGATGAAAAGAAAGACTTAATAATTTACGGCGATAAGATATTATATGCCAATGGTATATTAGGCGCAGATGATAGGGCAGGAATATACGGTATTCTTGAGGTAGTGAATCTATGTAAAGAAGTAGGTGTGCTGCCTAACATCTTATTAACTAACCACGAAGAGTCAGGCGGCAAGGGAATGCGGGTCTTTACAAATAAGATGAAGGCTAAAGCGTTGAAGCATATTAATTTATGCGTAGCTCTTGATAGACAAGGCGTAGGTGAATATGTAACCTATAACGAGCTTCCAGATGAAGTTGATAACTATATGAACTGGTTCGGTTTTATCGAACATGAAGGCTCTTTTAGCGATTGTCAGATATTCTGTTCAAAGTATAAGATTCCGTCGGTTAATGTTTCTGTAGGTTACCATCATCAACATACCGCAAGTGAATGCCTGCATATGGACGAGCTTGATCTTACTATAGATCGCCTTGTGGATATTATGCTTTCGCCAATATCCACAAGGTATAAGACTACTGGAAAGCATAAGTGGGAGCTTGACTATAGTGGTTGGGGTCATATGTATGATACTAAGAAGTATGATGTAGGATATAACGGGAGTGACTATTGTGAATTTTGTGGCGAGAAGGTCAGCAAATGTTATTATGATGCTGATAGTCAAATGTATTTATGCAACAAATGTTACGATTATGTAGCAAATAGCCTAAAGGGAGGGGCAATATCATGAAGATTACATATTATGTAGAGCATAAGAACCAGGATTTGAAGTTGGAAGTAGAAGTATCGCCTTTAATGGACGGATGTGCTTGTATGGATTACGAGATTAAAGCTATATCTTTAGTCAATTTCCGCAAGGAATATGTGTTGTCGGAGTATTCCAGGTTGTTCAAGGAACTGTCGCTTATGTTGAATAATGATGGTTATTTCCTTGAAACTATTGAACAAGCGTATCTGGAGGCGCAGAATGAATCCGATATTGATAGTCAATATCTTCATTTGATGGAGGCGTATGATTGAATATATCCTAATCAATATAGCGTTTATACTCATAATGGTATTGTTAGGAATCATCGGTAAAGATATTAAATAATTTAACTAAGGGAGAATAATATGGCTCGTTTTTATGGTGGTGTTCATGGTAATAGGGGTGAAGCAACAAGATTAGGGACTAAGAATTCCGGCCTTAAGGCTTTCGCTAATGGATGGGACATAGGCGTAGATGTAAAATTACGCTATGATAAAGAAAAAGACGAAGACGTAGTTTATGTCACATTAACAAGCGGTAGTGCTGGTAATGCAAGCAGTAAGTCACTAGGACGTTTTACAACTAAGGACTTAAAATAATGGAAGCTGTAGATAAGAAATTATATGATGCACTAAGAGCTTCTTGGGTTGAAAGGGGTAAGTTTATAGACTTATTGCTAAGTGACATTTCAATTCAGAACAATAAATACGATAGGTTAAGGGCTGTTTTAAAAATGGATGAGGTATTAATTAAGAACTTAGAAAAATAAGTCTATTCGTATAGACCCCTGCCTAAAGCATTACTTTAACATTGCCTTAGACAGGGGTTTTTTATTATGTAGAGCGCAAGAACTTACCGCAATTAACGCACCTTTCATATGCTTCTGTTTCATCATGGCTGCAAATATCCGTTGCCTTATCGCCGTTACCGCTTGCCTCAAGCAGATTATTCCTTATCGCTTCCACTGGCAAGTCCTTGTTAGCCTCCAGTATTTCGATCTTTTCTTCATCGGTCTTATCATGTAACGTCGGTAATAAGAGGACGATGGTAGAAATGTCAATGGGAACCTGAGTCTTTTCAAGGGCTTTGCCTACTTCCCTATAAACCTGTTCAAGCCTGTGCGCCTGAGAAATGGAAATCTTAAGCTCATGCTCTACATAAAACTTAAACGAAGGGACTCCAGCGCAGTCCCTTATCCAGAGTTTTTCCTTTTTCAATTTGTAAATTGCTTTCCCACGTTTTAAATATCCATTGATGCAATCCTTCATCCCATCGTTATACATTTTCATTACATCAAAAAGCCTTTGTCCAATAACCATATCTTTTGTCATTTTTTACCTTCCTTTTTAAATGTGTTTTATGGCTGTTTTTGTGCAAACCCTTACTATCTATGCCACCCAAAAAATGGATGCCCTTTTGCTTGCTTGCGTCATGCCTTGAAGATACTTAGGACATACTTTTGCGTATTCCCGCTAAACAGATTCGGACGGTGTTTTATTCCATCCTATAAACAATTGCAGTTCTGACTCCGACATTCCGGCTATTTCTTCTTCCGTGAGGAAGATCAGAGAATTCACTTCTAAACGGTCAATTATCTGCCCATTGTTAATCAATCTTAGCATAATAGTATTGTGAATTGTCTTTGAGGCTATTATAATTCCTGCCATTGTTCTATTCCTTTCATTGTAAAGAGGTCAGTGGAAATTCTGAGTTTACTTGCCATATTCCAAGCATCTTCTACGTTCATTCCGGGGAAAGCATTCTTAAAATAATACGGATTATCGTTCATGTATTTAATAAAATTGTTCTTTTTGCTTCTATCCAAGCAATACAACCTTTGCAACCGTAATTCTTCTCTAGTTAGTTTTGAGGCGTGGGCCATAGACAATATTCCTTTCTAAAGAATTATTAGTAATAAACCATTTATTTGACTTTACTTCTTTTGTTTCTTCTTCTGATATATTTCTAAATAAGCAAAATATAGACTTGCCTTTACTATTTTTCTTACTCTTTACTAATGTACTATAACCTTTCCTCACCAAATAATCGTTCCATTCGCTTAATTCTGATTCTGGCTTAATCCACTTTGTCACTTGAATAACGTGTTTTTCCATTTTTTCCTCCCTTATAGAATTTTATTATAATACCTTTGTTAATCACCCTTACATCACACTTACGGCTTTTGTGTAATGTCTCCGCATTGATTAACGCAAAGTCTTCATTCTTATGCCAAGAATGTATTGCCCAATTATTCCTAATAAATATTTCCACCCGATATTTAATCATGTTATTCTCCGTCAGTAAATTTCTTTGTTGACTCGTTAAAGTCAAAGAAAACAGAACCTTCTACACCAAACTCACGATTCTTTTTTACATACATAATCATATCCGCAGGTACTTTACCTTTCTTAATGCTTTTCTGCTTCATTTCATCGTCCGGCCTAAAGAGGACAATCACATTATGAGCTAGATCAGTAATATGGCTCGTTCCCTTAACATCTACCTTTCCCGGTTGGTCAGAGTCAGATGCTGATTTACGAGGATGGGCTACTAAATGAACGTGACAATCATGTGCTTTCGCAAAGTCTGTTAATCTTGATACGAATTTCTTCTGTTCGTTATACTCGTCAGAATCGTTAATGGCTATTTTCATAAGGGAATCAACTACAAAATGCTTAACGCCATATCTTTGTGCCGCATATTCAAAGTTATTTAAGAGGTCGTCTGGAGCAATAGTATTAGTTATATTAAGTATGAATAGCCTATTCATCATCCACTGTATAGAATCTGCTATGGCTATAGGTAACGGACTAGAGTTCTCTTTGTGTTGGATTATAGCCCATCTAAGGTATCTCTCAGGAGGCATTTCACCGGAATAAATACATGATCTTACTCCTTTAGCCGCTAAATCAAGTATTACTTGATTGAGAATAGTGCTTTTACCAGCCCCATTCCTTCCTGACCAAATAGTTATCTCTGAACCTCTCCAACCTTGAGGATATTGTCTAAGCCCTTCCATGCTGTAGGAGTACCGAATAATCTACTGCCCATCTGGAAAAGGTTCTGAACCTTATCCATAAAGTAATCAGGAGACACTAGAGTTTCCGGTGACAACTCTTTAGCATTTGTAAAGCAAGCGATAATATCTTCTGGAGGAACTTTCTTCAATAAACATTCATTAGCATCTTTATACGGTAGTGTTACTAAACTACAACGCCACATACCTATTCTTTCAGCTAACTTAACTGCTCCATCTTTACCAGCAGAATCACCGTCAAAACATATAATTATATGCTTAAATGTCTCTAAGAAGTCCCATTCATTCTCTACCCATGCCCTATTATTAGCGCCGGAAGGTACTGATACTGACTCTATGCCATATTGATATAGAGCCATACAATCGTATTCACCTTCACATATAACTAATATGTTCTTCTCTATGTT
>Ga0172381_10006962_pt1 | contig 11263 bp, 10 predicted proteins | sample Leawel6488metaG_FD_119754 | JGI IMG/M metagenome (GOLD analysis project Ga0172381, IMG submission 119754) | Leachate microbial communities from a municipal landfill in Southern Ontario, Canada - Leachate well 64-88 metaG | ecosystem: Engineered > Solid waste > Landfill > Unclassified | place... | reverse complement strand
CTGGTAGCGCTGGTACGCATGCAATTTTGCCACTTCCCGCTGCAATTCCAGTTCGGCGCGGGCAAAATCCATCGCCGGAACCGCACGTTTCGCCAGCGTACTTTGTGCGTCTTTGATGCGTTCACTGCTTTCGTGAATATCGATATCCGCAATCCGCAGGCTGGCATCGGCGAGGATGGTTACGATATCGGGTTGAATCTCCAGCATTCCGCCTTCCAGAAAAAGAATCTGCATCTGGCCGTCGGGCTGGGTAATGCGTAACTCGCCGGGCCGCAGCCCGGACAGCAGGGGCGCATGCCCCAGCAGAATACCGATCTCACCCAGTTCCGCCGGTACCGCCACAAAACGCGCCATACCAGTGTAGACTTCGCCATGGACATCGACAACATTCAAGTGGAATGTTCTATTGGGGTTTAAGGAGCAACGGAACGTAAAACCCGGTTACCCCCTTGTCCAAAGCTGTTGCCTGATTTCTTTCGGTCATGGCTTGTCCGTGCAAGCCGAACCGCTGCACGGTTTAACGGGATGAAACGGGCGCACGTAGTGCTTTCAAGGATTGCCGCAGGACGTTAAGCGCGGAGCTGAGAAACACACCGGAGATAAGGGCACCGACGATGATATCCGGCCAGCGCGAGGCAAGCAGGTAAATGCTGCTGGCGGCTAGTAAAACACCGACATTGGCGATCAAGTCGTTTCGAGAGCACAGCCAACTGGAACTCATGTTTAGGTTGTGGCCACGGGATCGGTACAGAAAAAAAAAGCACACGAGATTTGCGATGAGTGCCAGCACACCGACGATTCCCATCGTTTCGATACCCGGCATGACGGGGTGAAACGCCTTGTAGGCTGCCGTCCCCAACACACCAAGCCCAAGGGCGAGCATGACGCCGCCCTTTACCAGGGCAGCAACTGTCTGCCAGCGCGCCGACCGTGCCAGCGCAAAGAGGCTGAGCCCATACACCAAGGCATCGCCCAGCATGTCCAGCGCGTCCGCCAGCAGCGAGATTGAATGAGCGATTAGGCCCGCCGAGCCCTCCACGAAAAACATGGCAGCATTGATGGCGAACACGATCCACAGCACACGTCCGTGACTGTCGCGCATGGCATCTATCTCGCAGCTTTTGTCTTCACAGCAATTAGCCATTTGTGGGATCCCTTGAGTTTTCTGTACCTGACGGTAGCGTAACCTCCGTACCGGCTGTTCGACGAATATATACCCGAATGCCTCACTGAAATAACTCTAAAATCCGTTATGGTGACTTCGTCTTACGCCAAAATCCCCGTCCTCTCTGATGAACCTCTTGATTTCAGTGCCAGGGAACTGCTGTTTTTAGGATTAACCATGCACTCTTTCCTCGGTTTTCGGCGGTCCAAGTGACAGGAGTTCTGCCTTCAGCGCCACGACCAACTTCCGCCCGGTCGTCCCTCCCTCACAAAGGAGTCGTCCCGTTATATCAAGCCATTCGGCAGATGCCATATTCCTACCCGTCATGAAAGTCTGATGGCGCCAGCAGCCACATCAATAAGCGTTTATTGCTTGTATTTGTTTGCCAATCTCGGCAACCTTTTGGGCGTTCTTAACGACTTCCTTCCAGCGACCATCCTTGATCTGTACTATCATGGTGTATGTTAAATATTCTGCTTTATCTTTCAGTATTTTTGTCTCATACCTTGGATTAGTTGGCGCATGATCTTCGCGTGCATAGGCAGATAATGGCGCGGTCAAAAGGATCGTCATCATAAAACCCCGCAAGGCAGCACGGCGAAGTCTGATCGCCATAGTCCGTATTTCTTTGCCTATCTCCTGGTGGGATGTTTCCAGTGTCATGGTGAATCCTCCTGCATTGATTTAGATGAATCTAGTGGCGATTCAGTGGATGGTATAACTCGATAATATCCCCGTGGTGTTCTCGGAGGGGAAGTTGGCCGGATTACAGGGTCACGTCGTGTTTTCATTGTCTGACCGGCGTGATCCTGGTGATGACGTACCCCCCGGCGGTATCCTTTGCGAAATTGAAATTCACCACTTCTCCGGTCTTGTGGCCGTTGAGCATAGCCGTGTTCTGGAGCAGGAAATTCATTGACATACTGGGCCAGCCAAGGGCCTTGACGGGACCCATGGCGACATTGACCGTGTTCGCATCGGGATTGATGCTGTTGATTTTGCCCTGCCCCATGAAGGTCTGGGCCTTGGTCGCTTGGCCTGATACGGTGCCCATATTGTCCATGCCTGGCATGTTGCCCGTGGCCGCATAAGCCGGAAGCGTGACCGCTGCCGAACACACCAGAATGAGGCTGAAATAAAAACGTTTCATGTTCGTCTCCTTGCTGTTGGTGAACTGTTTATCAAAGTCTAAGCACTTAGTTATGGCAACAATTTCCAGTTGGCCTTTTTCCACCAACGGCGAAATTGCGCGTCCGTACCACTCGCCTATCCATCACTCATGCCTGGTTTTCGTGACATCTCCGTTGTTTGAAGTAATATCGTCCAGCCCTTCCGTCCCGCCGCTCGGTCCGCCTGGGTCCGCCTGGACACTGAGCGCAGCGTCCCAATCGGCATGAAGGGCTTGGTATTCCGACTCGGTGAACCCCTTGTGACCGTGGATCATGGCCGATATCAAGCCGTGGCGACCCGCGATCTCGTGCGCCATCACGAGCGCCACATGGACAATGACGAAGGCAAGCAGCAGAAAGAAACCCCATTCATGCATCACCATCAACGGGGAGTGCATCGCTTCGCTACCCGGCATGAGCGAGAGACGGATACCCAAGGCGATCTGCGCCGCAGCGATCAGGAAAAAGGCGAGATAGGCAGGACCGGCAAAAGCGTTATGCCCCCGATAGGGAGAAATCGGGCGGCGGAAACCGCTCAGATAGCAGGCGAGGGTTTCCCGCCAGATGCGGCGCTGGGCTGACGTCAGGGGCAGGAGGTCGCGCCAGCGCGCCGTCGGCGGGCCGACAAAGAGCCAGATGATGCGCAGCACCAGCCCGGCGGCGAAAGCATAGCCGCCGACATAATGGATGATGTCGATCTTTCCCATCAGGGCGTCAGACATGTCGTTACCCAAGGCCAGGAGGGTCGCGCCTGAGGTGAATTGCGCCATCATGGCAAGCGCCATCCACCAATGCAGTGCCCGCAGCAGCGGGTCCCAGACAGGGTGCAGGATATAACGGTTATCCGTTGTTGAGTTCATACTTCCTCCAGGGTCTGCGTATCATTGACCAAGCCCACAAAGATCCGGGAAACAGCCCTCACCATCGCGCAAGGCCGACCCCGCCACTTTGCATCCAGATGGTCCCGGGACCCTGTGCGCGGCATATGCCCCAATTCGCTCCTGCGGCCAGATCCGTAGAAAGCGATCCCAGCCCAATGGATTCCCATTGGATCGAGGAATCACGAGCGATCCATGCCCCCGGATCCAAGTCCAAGGATTCCCCTTTCGCCAGTGTGAGTTCCCAGACGTCCCCGTGACCGTGCAGCCAAATCAGCCCCTCCGCATCCCCTACCACGGAAAAGCGATCAATGCTTGACGCGGTGTCCTCTGTGACCCAAGGTCCGTCGCTCTCGCCGGAGAAGCTCTCGATGTGGACCGCGCCGCTCGCCGCCAGAAAGTGCGGGGCGGGTGCCAACAGAGTATCTCCGTCATGCAGGCTCACCCCGAATATCTTGCCGACGCAATCCCGGCTGAGACTCAGTGACCCGGGTCCGGATGCCATCATCAGCCACGACGGACGGTCCCAAAAACTTCGAGCGCTTTTCGGCGACGTGGCCGAAATGATGGTTTTCTGGTCTTTCCACAATAAGGTGTGATGCTCAAAGAGCACAAAACTCAAAGGGTCCAAGTCCAACGTCAATACCGGGGTTAATTCCCCATCCAGACGGAAGCGGATCCCGCCATGCCCCCCCATCTTCGCCGATGTCAATAATTTCGGTTCCATCATCAATCCTCCATGCTTACGCTTCGTTAGTGTTGCCACGAACTTCTCCTTCCCACTTCGCACGGCATCATCAGCGCAGGCCCAATCGCCGCTTCTGCCACAGGGCGTAGAGGGCAGGGATCACCAGCAGCGCCAGTAACGCGGCGCTGAACATACCGCCCACCATGGGGGCGGCAATACGCTTCATCACATCGGCACCGGCACCGTGGCTGAACATGATGGGCAAGAGGCCACCCACCACCAGGGTCAAGGTCATGGCCAGAGGCCGCAGACGCAGCATGGTCCCCTCGATGACGGCCAACTGAAGGTCGTGCCAGGTCTGCAAGGCGTTACGGGCCTGCCGCCGGATGAGGGCCTGATCCAGGTAGAGGAGCATCACCACCCCGAATTCTGCCGCCACCCCCGCCAGGGCGATGAAGCCCACCGCCACTGCCACCGAGAGTTTGTAGCCGAGCCAGTAGACGAGCCAGAAACCGCCGACCAGGGACAGGGGCAGGGTGAGCAGGATGATGGTCACCTCCACCCAGTTCTTGAAGTTGAAGTAGAGGAGCAGGGCGATCAGCAGAATGACGGCGGGAATGACCAGCTCCAGGCGCTTGGCGGCCTGCTCCATGACCTGATACTGGCCTACCCAGGAGACGGTATAACCTCCTGGGAGACGGACGGCTTTCGCAATCGCCGCCTTGGCACGGGGTACATAGGCACCGATGTTGGTGCCCGGCTTGGGGTCAATATAGATCCCACTGTTCAGGCGACTGTTGTCGCTGGTAAGCATGGCAGGCCCGCCCTCGATCCGGAGATCAGCTACCTGGGCCAGAGGGATCTGGGCACCATCGGGAGCGGCGATGCGGCTTTCCATCAGGGTGGACAGGGACTGGCGCAGTTCCCGGGGGTAACGGAGATCCACCGGGAAGCGCTCCAGTCCTTGTACCGCGGTGGTCAGGACCTCGCCGCCGATGGCCGTCTCCACGAGACGGTTCACATCCGCCACCGAAAGGCCGTAGCGGGCCGCCTTGGCGCGGTCGGTGTGGACAACGATGTAGCGGCCACCGGTGACGCGAGCGGCATAGGCGCTCTGGGTACCGGGTACCTTGCGCAGGACGGTCTGGAGTTCCTGCCCCAGGCGGTTCAGGGTATCGAGATTCGTTCCGCCGATTTTAATGCCTAGTGGTGTCTGCAGACCGGTAGTCAGCATATCCACCCGTCCTTTGAGCGGCTGCGTCCAGATATTCGACAGGCCGGGGACTTGCAAGGCTTTGTTCATCTTGCTTTGCAACTTGTGCATGGTCATCCCGGCTGGCCACTGGTCGGGATTTTTCAAATTCACCACCGTATCAAACATGGAGATGGGTGATTGATCGGTCGCTGTCTGGGCCCTTCCGGCCTCGCCGAAGACCGTTTTCACCTCGGGGAAGGTCTTGAGGATGCGGTCCGTCTGCTGCAGGAGCGTGGCCGCCTCACCGATGGAGACTGCCGGATCCTGGGTGACCGGCATGTAGAGCAGCGTCCCCTCGTTCAGGGGTGGCATAAATTCCGACCCCAGGCGGTTCCAGGGGTAGTAGAGGGTGGCCGTGAGCAGCAGGGCGAGGACCAAAATGATCCAGGGGGCGCGCAGGACACCGTGGATGACTGGTCGGTAGAGGAAAGCCAGGACCCGATTCAGGGGGTTTTTGCTTTCAGGGCGGATGCGGCCGCGGATGAACCAGGCCATCAAAATGGGCACCAGGGTTACCGAAAGGAGGGCGGCGGCGGCGATGGAAAAGGTCTTGGTGAAGGCGAGCGGCGCGAAGAGCTTGCCCTCCTCGCCGCCCAGGGCGAAGACCGGCAGGAAGGACACGGCGATGATGATCAGCGAGAAGAACAGGGCCGGACCGACCTCCTCCGCCGCCGCTATGGCCGCCGCCCAGGGGGCGACGCCGGGGTTGTGTTCCAAATGCTTGTGCATGTTTTCGATCATGACCACGGGGGCATCCATCATCACGCCGATGGCGATGGCGATGCCGCCCAGGGACATGATGTTGGCGGGGACATCCATGGCCCACATGATGAGGATGGCGGCCAGTATTCCCAGCGGCAGGGCGACAAGGGCCACCAGCGCCGAACGCGCGCGCAGCAGAAAGAGCAGGGAGATGAGCGCCACCGCCAGGGATTCTTCCAGCAACTTGCCGGTCAGGGTATGAATGCTGCGCTGGATGAGCGGGGCCTGGCTGTACGTGGTGACGACCTGCACCCCCTTGGGCAGGGAGGGCTGGAGTTCCTTGAGCTTGCGCTCAATCCGGTGGATGAGGGCATAGGCGTTGCCGCCCTGGTTCATCATCACGATACCGCCCACCACCTGGCCCTTACCGTCGAGTTCGGCGACGCCGTTGGGCAACTGCGGGCCCAATTGCACCCGGGCCACCTCCCGCAACGTGATGGGCACGCCGTCGCGCACGGCCAGCGACGCATCCTCCAGGTTTTTCAGGGAACGAATGTAACCCGAGGTGCGGACGATATAACTCGCTTCTCCCATGTCCACCACCGAGCCGCTGGTCTCGCCGTTGGCGGCGCGGATGGCGGCCTCCACCTCCGGCAGGGTCAGGTTGTAGGCGAGGAGTTTCTGGGGGTCCACCACCACCTGGTACTCCTGCACCATGCCCCCTACCGTGGCCACCTCCGCAACGCCGGAGATGCCCTGCAGCTCGTACTTGAGAAACCAGTTTTGCAAGGTGGTGAGTTGGGCCAGATTCAAGGTCCCGCCGGGATCGCTGAGGGCATACTCAAAGATCCAGTCCACCCCCGAACTGTTCGGGCCCAGGGCCGGCGTGATCCCCGGCGGCAGCTTGGACTGCACCTGGCTCAGGTATTGGAGTACCAGATTGCGGGCCTGATAGATGCTGGTACCCCCTTTGAAGAGGACGTAAACATAGGAGTCCCCGAACATGGAGTAGCCGCGCACGGCCTGGGCACCGGGTACCTCCTGCAGAGTGGTCTCCAGGGGATAGGTCACCTGATCCTGAACGATCTGCGGCGCCTGACCAGGGTAGGAGGTCTTGACGATGACCTGGGTGGGCGAGATGTCGGGGATAGCCTCCAGCGGGATATTCATCACCGCCAACGTACCACCAACGATCAACACCAGAACGGCGATCACGACCAGCAGGTAATTGGCCATGCACCAGCGCATAATCGCCCTAATCATGAGACTGGCCTCCCTGACCCCTGTTCATCCCGGCCGTGGCACTCGTGGTGGGCGCCGTGTTACCCCCCAGCATACGGGCCTTGACGGACTGGAACTGGGATTCGGAATAGAGCAGGAACTGGGCACTTTCCACTACCCGGTCACCCGCTTTGAGTCCCTTGTCGATGGCTACCCAGCCGTCGGCCTCCGCCCCCAGAGCGACCTCCACCGGCAGAAAATGCCCGTTATTCTCACCCAGCATCACGTAATCCCCCTGAGCGGTACGTAGTACGGCGCTGCTGGGTACCGCCAGGGTCTCCTTGCGGCTGGCTAAAATAGCGGCGGTGGCGTAGGTGCCGGGGCGCAGGTTCCCGCCGGGATTGGGAAAGCTCAGCCGGGCCGTCACCGTCCGGTTTTTGGGGTCGAGGGTCGGATAGAGGAAGCTCAAACGTCCTTCCCAGGTCTTGCCGGGATAGGCTGGCAGATGCAGACGCACGGGGTTGCCGATCCGTACCCACGGCAACTGATAGGAGTAGAGCGCCACATTGACCCAAACCCGGTCGAGATTGGCGATTGCATAGGCATTGGTCTGCGGCGAGACATAACCACCCTGGCGCACATTGAGGGTTTCGACCACCCCGGAAGCGGGCGCCAGGAGCGGCACGTCCCGCGCCGCTGTGCCGTGCCGGGCGAGCGCCGCGATCTGGTCTTCCGGCATGCCCAGCAGTCGTAATTTCGCCCTGGCTGCCGCCAGCAGTGCGGGGTCTTCCGTCGTCCCGCCCTGGCGGCAGGCAATGAGATATTCCTGTTGGGCACTATACAGCTCGGGAGAATATATCTCGGCGAGCACCTGGCCGCGTTGCACGGGGTCGCCCACGGCACGGACGTTCAAGCGTGTCACCCAACCGGAGAAACGCGGAGTGACGGAATAGACACGATTCTCGTCCACCGCCACGGTGCCCACGGTGTGGATGGCGTGGCCCATCTGACGGCGCTGGACATCCACGAGACGCACCCCCAGGTTTTGCGCCAGGCGCGGATCGATGCTGAGGCCGGACTCTTTTTTTGCGTTCGGACTGGCGGCATAGACCGGGATATATGCCATCCCCATGCTGTCCTTCATCGGGTGATCCGAATGAATCTTGGGGTCCATGGGGGCAGCCCAGTAGAGGATATGCCGTCCCTTGGGCGTGCTTTTCGGAGCATGGGTTACAGTGGAGTTGGCGCTAGGCGCGGCGGCGGGGGTCCGCAGCCACCACACCACCCCAGCCCCAAGGGCTATGCCAATGACGAGCAGACCCATGCCGATGATCCAGTTGCGTGACTTCATGGTTGCATCTCTCCTTGGGCGGTGAGGAAATCCAGTTCTGCGGCGCTGATGGCCAGGTCGCGGCGGTATTGCAGGCGGGTCAGGGCGTAGTCCAGCACTTCCTTCTGGGTGCGCAACACCGTGTTCAGTCCGGCGCGCCCCGCCGAGTAGGCGGCGAGCGTTGCGGAAAAGGCATTCCGTGCGGTGGGCAGCAGTTGTCGATCCATGCGCTGCAACTGGATTTTGTAGGATTCATAGCGGGCAAAGGCGGCGCGCGCCTGCTGGGTCAGGGCCAGGTGTTGATCGTCATAGCGATATTGCGCCTGCTGGGCCCTGGCCTGGGCGGCGGCAACGTCCTGGTCCTGGCGATCCCCCGGGAATATCGGCAGGCTCAGGTTAACCCCCGCTGACAGCCAGTTGGGGCTGCCGGGGTAGAAATCCTGGCCATAACCGACGCTGACGGTGACGTCCGGCCAATAGCCGGTTTTGGCTACCTGCACGCCCATTTGCGCGGCACGGGTTTGCGCCTGGGCGGCGCGCAGGAGGGGCTGGCCGGAAAGTCGGGCTTCCATTTCGGCAAGAGTGGGGGGTGGCGGTAGATTCGGCCATTGATGCTCTATGGACGGCGGTTCCGGCAGATTCAGGATCTGCGCGATTTGCGCCAGATCGCTTGCCCGCTCCGCCTGCAATTTGCTGATATCATTGGCCAGGTTGTCACGCGCCAGTTGGGCGCGGAGCACCTCGGCCTGTGACCCTTGAGCGGACCGGTAGAGCGCCAGCGCCGCTTGCACGCTCGCGGCCTCCAACTGTTCCTGGTGCCGCACCGTGGCCATGGCATCTTCGGCATAGAGGGCTTGCAGCCAGGCGCGGCGCAGCAGCAACACCAGCTCGGCGGACTGGCCGCGCAGGGTGTCGGCGGCCGCCTGGGCCTCAATCCCCGCCTGCTGTCCTTCCAGCCCCAGTTTGCCAAAAGAGGGAAAGGTCTGACTCAGGCCCACGCTCAGCATGCTCATCTGCTGCTGGTTCATGGAGAAGCTGTTGAGGGGCAGGTTCGCGGCACCGAGGGCGAGATGCGGATCGGGCAACTGGGCAACGGCCACGGCCTTGTGCCGCAATTCCGCAATCTTTTGGGTCAGGGCGCCGAGACCGGGATTTTGCCCCAGGGCAATTGCTTCCGCGCTCTGCAGGCTCAATGAGGCGGCACTGGCATAAGGGCTGAACACCATCATCAGCATGACGGGAAGGGAGAGTAGCTCTGCGCCCCTGCGAATGGCCGCAACCCACTTTAGAAAATATTTATTTCCAGAACTTCTTTGCACATCGCTCATATAGTCTCCACATGCGGCCCGAGTTAGGGCCGAAGACGCGAATTTCCTGTCCGGCGCGACTATGCGCGCGGGACTACGGATTCAGGCGGGAGGCTAAATGAGAAAACGAACTGCGGAGAGTGGGGGAAGACCAGTGTGGGCCGCAACGCGGAGAAAATGGGGAACGGGCTTAGGAGAAGGGAGGGTAAGCCAGAACGCGACGGAAACGGCGAAGGCCGGCATGGCGGGGGTGATGTTGTCGACACTCTCCGCCACCGGCGTCATCATATCGTGGTGGCAGCAAGCAGTCAGGCAGGTGCCTTGCTGGGCCGGAGCGCCGAGGGTCTGCTCGCAACGCGGTGTTTGTGTGCTGTGTGCGGCTACCCCTGTCATCGACAGGGCGCACGGCGCCGAGGCAGCGTCTACAGGTGCCAATATCCAAGGCAGCAGTAGAAGCAGGGCCATAAAGGCTATCCGGCGAACGAACAGGCGAAAAACGCGCACAGCACTCCCATCTCAAGCTGCTAGTGTGGCCATCACAACGCAACGGCCATCAAAAGTCAACGCTTTCCCGAGCCCGCGACTGAGTGCCGCGCTTCCCGCCATTACTGGCGCGCCCCTTTTATCCATAGCTTTTTCTACCCATTGGGTAGTCTGAAAGAAAATGGAATAAATGGACACAGCCTACTACACTGAAGTGGCGTTGAATGGTCATCGACGAGCGTTTGTTCTGGGTCCGTGGCATAGCGAGTGAACGACGAGGAACAGAAAATGTGGCCTTACATGATGGGTGGGTTTTTCAATGGTTACGGCTGGGTCGGGTCGGTATTCATGGTCCTGTTTTGGGGTTTGCTCTGCCTCTTGCTGATTTTTGCCATCGTTACCGGCGTCGTGTTGCTGGTGCAGGCCTTCACGGGTCGCGGGATTCGGGGTGGCGAGAAAAACACCGCGCTGGATGTGCTCCATGAACGCTATGCCCGCGGGGAAATAGGAAGGGATGAATACCTGGAAAGACGTCGCGACCTGGAATAATAACGATTCCCCATCCGCCGAAGCTGGTCCGGATGCGCTACCAACAGGCGGGACCGTGGTAGACAGCTTGTCTCGTTGGTTAAAGGCCAAGGTCGGCAACCGGCGTTGTAATCTCTTGCGGCGGTAAAATAGAGAGGATTCTATGGACCATTCGGTACATCAGAAACAAGGGATGGGTACCGCTCATCCCGGTGCGCACGGCGGTCACAACCATGCCGCCATGATCGCCGATTTCCGGCGACGGTTTTGGGTATCGCTGGCCCTGACGATCCCTATCCTCCTTTTGTCGCCGCTTATCCAGCATCTGCTGGAGTTGGAGGCTGCTTTCGCCTTTACGGGGTCGTCCTATGTGCTTTTCGCGCTATCGAGCGGGGTGTATTTCTACGGCGGTTGGCCCTTCCTGAAGGGGCTGTTTGCCGAGCTCGAAACCCGCAAGCCAGCCATGATGACGCTGATCGCCCTGGCCATCAGCGTGGCCTATTTTTACTCGAGTGCCGTCGTGTTCGGGGTTCAGGG